>Ga0187892_10002945_pt1 | contig 32344 bp, 24 predicted proteins | sample MA1701073metaG_FD_139345 | JGI IMG/M metagenome (GOLD analysis project Ga0187892, IMG submission 139345) | Bio-ooze microbial communities from a basaltic lava cave in the Kipuka Kanohina Cave System on the Island of Hawaii, USA - MA170107-3 metaG ...
GCATCCCCACCTTGGACCTCCCTTCCCGATTGGCAAGTCAGGAAAGGGAGATTCTCCACGATGGGTGATGCCCCTCAAGACCCCCGGTTTTCAGGTCTCCTTACAGTTTCTGGTCAAGAGCCGCTTTTCCTGGCAGGTCGAGGGAGGTGGCCCGCCCCACGAGGCTCGCCGGAAGCTCGAGGCCCTGCGCGCGTCGGATCCGCGACTGGCGGCACCGGCGAGTTGGATGCTGGGCGCCCTGCGCGGAGGCGACGCAGCGACGCGGGAGATGCGGCTCACCGAAGCAGTGGCGCTGTTCGACCGTGAGCGGCGCGCCGCGGGAAGCGTGCACGCACGGGTCGACCTCGCCGAGCTGCTGCGGGTGCGCTCACGCGGCCCGGAAGCCGCGCGGCTACTCGACGAAGCGGCCCGCGTCGCGGCGCAGGCGAACGATCGGCGACTCGAGCTGCTCGTGGATCTCGAGCGGGCGAGGCTGGCCTCGAGCACGGGGCGCTTCACCGTGGCCTGGGAGCTCGGGCAGGCCGTCGCGCAGGATCCCGTGTTCGACGAGCTGTGGGCGGAGTTCCGGATGATGACGTACGGCGTGCTGAGCGGTGCGGCGCGCGCGCTCGGGCTCTACGGGGAGGCGCTCGACCTGGCGGGCCATGGCGCGGGCGTCGCGCGCGCCGAGGGCTGGCCCCAGCGCGAGGCGCTGCTCCTCAACGGCGCGAGCCTCGCCGGCGCGGAGCTGGTGCGGCGCGGCCGCCTCGATCGAGACGTTGCCGCCTCGTTCGCTCGGCGCGGGCTCGAGCTGGCGCGCTCCGAGGGCGCCTTCATCGCCGAGCTCGACGCGCTGACCCAGCTCGCGCGGCTCGCCGAGGAGTCCGAGTCGCTCGAGCTGTGGGAAGCGCTCGTCGCACAGAGCCGCCGTTACCAGTGCTGGAGCGTCACGGCCGCGGCACTGGCCAACCACGCGGTGCGATCGTCGCGGCTCCATCCCGATCGCCGTCGGCAGGCGCTGGCCGAAATCGCCGAGGCGATCGAGCTCACAGGCGATCGCGACCCCTACCAGACCGCGCTCTCGCTCGCCGGGCGGGCCACGATCCTGCGCGCGGGGGCACCGCGCGACGAGGCGATCACGGCGAGCCTCGAGGCCCTCGAGCGCATCGAGGCGCTGCGCCAGAGCCAGGCGGGCGACGAGTTGCGGGCGCGCTTCGTCGCCGAGTTCGCCGAGCACTACCACGGTTTCGCGGAGTGGCTCCTGCCCGACGATCCCGGGCTGGCGTTCGAGGTGGGCGAGCGCCTGCGCACGCGGTCGCTGCTCGACTATCTCGACCGGCTCGACGCCGGTCCTGCGGAGGGGTCGCCGGCCGCGGAGACCGTGTCGATCGAGACCGTGCGCCGTGCGCTCGACCACGACGAAGCCCTGCTCGTCTTCTCGCTCCCCTCCGGCGTCGAGCACTCGGGCTGGCTCGTCGCGGTCACGCGCGACGGCGCGCGGGCATACCCGCTCGGGCGGTCCGGCGAGGTCGGCTCGGCGGTCGAATTGTGGCGCGGCCTCGTCGAGCGGCGCGACGGTCTCGATCTCGCCGCCGGCGAGAGCCTGTACCGTGCGCTGCTCGCCGACGCGCTGCGCGAGCTCCCGCCGGCGATCACGCGACTGATCGTCGTCCCCGACGGCCCGCTGCACGGCCTGCCGTTCGGCGCGCTTCGCGCCGCGGGCGAGCGGACGGTGCTGGCCGAGCGCTTCGAGATCGCGGTCAGCCCTTCGGCGACGCTGTGGTCGCGCCTGCGCGACGGGCTGGCGCGCTCTCCCGCGCCGCGGGCCACGTCGGTCCTCGTCGTCGCCGATCCGTGGCGGAGCCGGCCGGCCTGGCTCCCCGCCGCCTGGCGCGGCGACCCCGGTGCGCTCGCCCCGCTCCCGCAGGCGCGCGCCGAGTCGCGCGAGGTCCTGCGGGCCTTCGGCGGGCGAGGGACGCTGCTCCAGGGACGCCGCGCGACCGAGCGGGCGCTCGGTCGCGTCCCGCTCGACGCGTACGGCGTCCTGCACTTCGCCACCCACGCGATCGTCGACGAGGCGCTGCCTGCGCGCTCGGCGATCCTGCTCGCGCGCACGGAGCCCGACGACGACGGCCGGCTCGAGCCGGCCGAGGTGCTCGATCTCGATCTCGGCGGCGCGCTCGTCGTGCTCTCGGCCTGCCGCAGCGCGCGCGGCCCGCACGTCGCGGGCGAGGGACCGCTGAGCCTGGCCCGGGCCTTCTTCCAGGCGGGCGCGGCCACGGTCGTGGCCACGCTCTGGCCGCTGCGCGACGACGAGGCGGCGCCGCTCGTCTCCTCGATCTACCGCGAGCTGGGAGCGGGCCGCTCCGTCGCCGAAGCGCTCGCGCGGGCGCAGCGCCGTGCGATCGCCGCCGGTGCGCCCACCGCCGCGTGGGCCGGCGTCGTCGCGCTCGGCGCCGGCGATCTCGTGCCGGTCCCGGAAGCCGTTCCGGCAGGTGGCGGCAGGAGCGCGGACTCGAACCGCGTGGAGCCCCGTCTTCTCGCGGTTCTCGTCGTCGCGGCGGCGCTGCTCGTCGGGGCGGCGGCCTTCGCGCTCGGCCGCTCCGCGTAGGCCTCGGTGTTACCCTCCAACCGTGTCCCACGACGTCGTCCCGCTTGCCGTCCGCCGCCGGATCATGCAGTCCGTCCGGCAGAAAGGGACGCGCCTCGAGCTCACCGTTCGCGAGGCCACGAGACAGTACGGCGTCCGTTACCGGCTGAACGCCCGCGAACTGCCGGGAAGCCCGGACCTGTCGAATCAGACGCGGCGTTGGGCCATCTTCGTCCACGGCTGCTTCTGGCACGGCCATCCGAACTGCAGAAAAACCAAGGGGGGCGCCGGTGGTAGAATCCCGGTGTCGAATCGGACTTTTTGGGCGACGAAGATCGAGGACAATCGCCGGCGGGACGCCCGAAAGGTGCGGGGGTTGCGAGCAAGGGGACTCCGGGTGCTGACGCTCTGGGAATGCCAGGTGCTGGACCCCCGGCGATTGGACAGGATCCTGTCGCGGTTCTTCGCGACACTCAGCGGTTCCGCGCCTCCTCGGTGAGGACCACATGGGTGTCAAAAGACGGGCGCGAGGCCTCAGGGTCGCGGGGCTGTTCGCGGGTGTCGGAGGGCTGGAGCTCGGTCTTTCCCGCGCCGGTCATCGGACTGCACTGCTGTGCGAGCTGGACCCAGGGGCCGCGGCGGTCTTGCGCAAGCGCTTCTCCCGGATCCCGTTCCATGACGACGTTACGACGCTGGACCGGCTACCGCGCGGCACCGAGCTGGTCGCCGCGGGGTTTCCCTGCCAAGACCTGTCCCAGGCGGGGCAGACGAAAGGGATCAGGGGCCGGCAATCGAGCCTCGTGGACCACGTATTTCGGCTCCTCCGCTCGAGCGACGTCCCGTGGGTACTGCTCGAGAACGTGCCCTTCATGCTGCAGCTGGGGCGCGGCGCCGCGCTGCGACACATCACGCGGGAGCTCGAGGCACTGGGGTACGCGTGGGCTTACAGGGTGATCGATACCCGGGCGTTTGGGCTGCCCCAGCGACGCGAGCGCGTCTACCTGCTGGGCTCGAAAGTCGCTGACCCCTCCCGACTGATCTTCCAGGGCAATCGCTCGCCCTCGGAGCCGAACGGACGGCATCGCTGCCCGTGCGGGTTCTTCTGGACGGAGGGCCTGCGAGGCCTCGGCTGGGCCGTCGACGCCGTGCCGACGCTGAAGGGTGGTTCGACGGTCGGAATCCCTTCACCCCCCGCCATCTGGATGCCAGACGGTTCGTTCGTGACCCCTGATATCCGCGACGCCGAGCGCCTGCAGGGTTTCGATGCTGACTGGACCCTGCCGGCCGCGGAAAAGAGCCGGCCCAGCCACCGCTGGAAGCTCGTCGGAAACGCCGTGTCGGTGCCCGTGGCGGAGTGGCTAGGGCGGCAGATCCTGGTGGCTCCCGAGGACCGTCCCGCGCTTGCGACCAGCTTCGATTCCCGGAGCGGGTGGCCCCGCGGAGCGTTCTTTGCGGATGGCGCGCGCTGTGCGGTACGCGTCTCCCCGTGGCCCGTCCGGGCGCCCGCGCTGTCGCTCGACGAGTTCCTCGAGTTCCCGACCAAGCCGCTTTCTGCGCGCGCCCTCGAGGGGTTCTGGTCGCGGCTGTCCCGGAGCACGCTCAGCCGTCCGGAGCAGTTCGACCGGGACGTAAGGAGGGCGCTCGGAATTCCCGAGCCATCCGCGAGCCGGGGACGACGCAAGGGCGAAGGTTTCAGGGAACCGGCCTCCGCAGGGCTCTTCGGCGACTGAGCGATCGGGAGTGGCTCGCAAGACCGGCAAGAAGGAGGATCGGAGGGCATCCCCTCCGATCGTCACGTTCCGTGACGCGCTGATCTACGCGGGCTTGCGACCGCCGGACGACGCCGACCGTGACGAGAAAAAGAACTACGCGCAGCGCCTGTCCGCCGCAATCGCCATCCTGATCGCCAACCGGCTCAGGACCACCGGCGGCTTCCGCGGGATCCTCCCGGAAAGCGACGGCTCGGGCGTCGAGACCCCCAGCGCGAGCGGAGCCTCCAAGAAAAAGAAGAGGACAGACGTCCGCTACGCCACCGCCGAGACCGGACTCGAGCTTCTGGTATCGATCAAGACGCTGAACTACCAGGACGCGACGAAGAACCGGAAAACAGGAAAGATCGTCCTGGGTAGGTACACGAAGAACATGGTGCGCAACGATCACGAGCTCCGTGCGGAAGCGATGGACCACCACGAACGGTTCCCCTATGCGGTGCTCGTCGGGCTCTTCTTCCTGCCGGTCGAGGCTTGCGACGACGGCGTTTCGGGTAGGTCGTCGTTCGCGCACGCGGTCGTGACGTTCCGACCGCGCGCCGGGCGTTTGGAGCCTTCGGACCCCTACGCGAAGTTCGAGAGATTCTTCATCGGCCTGTACCAAACGGAGCCGCAGGGGGGCGCGGTCGGCTTCTTCGACGTCGTGGAGGCGCCTGCCCGGCGTGGGCGGCCGCCGTGGCCGGACGAGGCAGCGAACCCGCTACGTGGCGGGAAGCTGCTCACGCTGGACCAGGTGATCGTGGAGATCGTGCGGGAGTACGGGGTGAGGAATCGAACGTACATTCGCTGGGCGGATGAAACCCGGAAGCGGCTCCGGACGCCGTGTCGGAAAAGGAACTGGAAGACGAGGACGAAGAAGACGAGGAGTGACCGATGTGGCGTGGACCGAGCGAGGCGGCGTTCGCACCGGGCCAGCAAGCGAGCGCTACGGTGCTTCCGCGGCGCGGGAGCTGCCGCCGAGCCGGACCGGGCGGAGCGGACGCTGCCGGTAGTCGGGCCGGCCCTCGGTGACCTCGATCCACTGGTCCACGGCGACGTCCTCGAAGCGCTGGACCGAGTCGCGGGCCGGCCAGCGGATCTCGAGCCGCTCGATCCGCCGCGCGCCGCCGAGGCCGATCTCGGCCCGCAGCGGGTTGGCGCCGAAGCTGCTGCCGGTCGAGACCAGGTGGTGCACCGAGCGCCGCCTTCCGCCGTCGACGATCTCGGCGCGGATGCGCGCTCCCACGCCGGAGCGGTTCGAGCGCACGCCGACGAGGCTGAGCTTGAGCCAGCGGCCGCCGAAGCCGGGGTTCTCGAACAGCGCGCTGGCGTAGGCGTCGCCGAGCCAGCCGCCGCCCATCTTCGCCAGCACGTCCTGGTCGCCGTCGTTGTCGAGGTCGGCGAAGGCGACGCCGTGGCCCTTCTGCAGGTGCCCGAAGCCGCCGGCCGTCGTGACGTCGGCGAAGCCGCTCCCGGAGCGGTTGCGGTACATCACGTTGGGCATCAGCCCCTCGTAGCCGGGGTAGCCGGTGCCGAGATAGAAGTCCGGCCACCCGTCGTTGTCCAGGTCGCCGTGGTTCGCGCCCATCGGCTGCGTCGGCCGGCGCGCGAGCCCCCATTCGGCGCGTGCGTCGCGGAAGCCTCCCCGGCCGTCGCCGAGGTAGAAGCCCGGCAGCTCCACGTCGGGATCCGGCAGCCCGAGATAGCCGGCCGCGATCGACGAGACGTCGGGCGGCTGCAGCGGCCCGCCGTAGGCCCCGACGAACAGGTCGAGCCACCCGTCGTTGTTCGCGTCCCAGAACCAGGTGGGGAAGCCCGCGATCGGCAGGGTCACACCCAGCTCCTCCGCCACGTCGGTGAAGGTGCCGTCGCCGTCGTTGCGATACAGGCGGTTCTTGTGGCCGCCGTTCGAGGCGTAGAGGTCCGGGTCGCCGTCGTTGTCGTAGTCGCCCCACACCGCGCCCTTGGTGTAGCGCAGGTTCTGGACGCCGGCCGCCGCCGCGACGTCGGTGAAGGTGCCGTCGCCGTCGTTGCGGAAGAGCTGGCAGGGAGCCGTCGCGTCGGGGTCCGTCCCCTGGACGTTGCGGATCCCCTTGCCGCTCTCGTTGCCGACGAACACGTCGAGGTCGCCGTCGAGGTCGTAGTCGGCCCAGGCGGCGGTCTGCGTCGGGTAGTGGATCGCGCCCAGCCCCGCGTCGAAGGTCACGTCGCTGAAGGTGCCGTCGCCGTTGTTGCGCAACAGCGACTTGGGGTGCCGGCCGAGCTGCCGCCACCAGGCCCCGCGCAGGACCAGCACGTCCGCGTCCCCGTCGTTGTCGTAGTCGGCCTGCAGCGCATTCAACCCGCCGTACAGCCCGCGGAGGCCGGCCTGCTCGGTGCGCTCGGCGAAGGTGCCGTCGCCGTTGTTGCGGAAGTAGCGCAGGTTCCCCGAGGTGTGCCAGGTGGAGAACATCACGTCGAGCCAGCCGTCGCCGTCGAAGTCCTCGGCGATCGCGGCGCCGGCGTGGCCGTGGACGTCCAGACCCGCGCGCGGGGCGACCTCCGAAAAGCGCGGGAACGGCTCGTCCGAGGCGAAGGCCCCGGGCGGGATCAGGTACCGCGGCGGCACCTCGTCGGGGTAGCTCCCGCTCGTCATGTGGGCGACGTTCAGCAGCCACCGCGCGCGCAGCGCCTCGCGGCTTCCTTCCCGGGCATGCTCGAGCGCCGCGCTGAACAAGCGCGCGGCCTCACGCGTGTTCTCCGGATTGACGTGGACGCCGCTGCCCTGGATCGGGAACAGGCAGCTGTCGCTCGTGTGGCGCTCCACGCAGTTGAGCGTCTCCGCCCGGCGCATGTGGGCCACGCCCATCTCGAACACGGTCTGCACGTAGTACTCGGCCGGCACCGGGTCGCGGGCCTGGCCGAGGAGGCGGTAGGCTTCGTCGTACAGCGCGAGCGACAGCTCTTCGTTGCCGAGCCGCAGCTCCTGGCCCGCGACCAGCAGGCTGAGCAGCCAGCGCTCGGGGACCGTCGCGTCCGGCGGAAGCGCCGCCCGGTCGGCGCGAAACTGCCGCGCCTGTCCCTGGCCCATGAACTGGTTGTCCTGCTCGGCGGCGACGGCGATCGCGGCCAGCTCCTCGAGCATGCGGTGGTGGCTCGCGGGCTGCTCCGGCCCGGGGGCCGTCCCGCCGGCCGGAGCGCCGGCGCCGTGCTCGTGGTGCGCGGGCTCCGGAGCCTCGTGCGTCTCCGGCCCGCAGCCGGCCAGGACGATGCACGCGGCGGCAACCATCCCGGCAAATGCGATGAGCTTCATCCGGAGCGGACTCGCGCCGCGGGCCGAGGCCCGGTCGACCGTCCATCGGCATCTTAGCCCGGCCCCTTGCCGCAGTGCGAGCGGCCTGGGCTATGCTGGCGCCGGCCGTCGAACGCTGGCGGTCTGCCACCCGTGACTCGCCCTCGGATCCCGCTCTGGTCGCAGGCGCGCGCGCTCGCCGAGCGAACGCCGCCCTCCCGCAACAGGACCGCCGACTTCCTGCGTGCGGCGTCGATCGGCGCTGTCGTGCTCGGCCACTGGCTGCTCGCGGCGCCGCAGGTGCTCGGCACGTCGCTGCTCGTGGGCCACATGCTCGAGATCGCGCCGTGGACGCGGTGGCTGACCTGGGGCTTCCAGGTGATGCCGGTGTTCTTCGTCGTCGGCGGCTACTCGAACGGCGCGTCGTGGGCCGCCGCGCGCGCGCGCGGCGGTTCCTACGCCGCGTGGCTCGACGTTCGCCTGCGGCGACTCGTCGTGCCGGTCGTGCCGCTGATCGCCACCTGGGCCGCGATCGCCGTCGCGGCGCGACAGCTCGGCGTGGGGCCGCTCAGCGTGCAGGTCGGCTCCCAGACCGCGCTGGTCCCCGTCTGGTTCCTCGCAGTCTACGTGCTCGTGGTGGTGCTGGTGCCGGTCACGCACGCGGCCTGGAGGCGCTGGAGCATCGCGTCGTTCTGGGTGCTCGCCGCGGTCGCGCTCGCGATCGACGCCGCGTGGTTCTCCGGCCTGCGCTTCCTCGGCTGGGCCAACTACCTCTTCGTCTGGACCGCGGTGCATCAGCTCGGCTATCTGTGGCGGGATGGGCGGCTCGCCGGCCCGCGGCGCGCGCTGCCCTGGGCCGCCGGTGGCGGCGCGTTGCTCGCGGCACTCGTCGCCTGGGGCCCCTACCCGCCGAGCATGGTCGGCGTCCCGGGGGAAGAGCTGTCGAACACGCTGCCGCCGAAGCTGCCGATGCTCGCGCTGGGCGCGCTGCAGGCGGGGCTCCTGCTCTCGCTCGAGGCGCCGCTCGGGCGCTGCCTCCGGCGCGGAGGAGCCTGGACCCTGACGGTTCTCGTGAACGGCATGATCATGACGATCTACCTCTGGCACCTGACCGCGCTCGCGATCGCGATCTCCGCGGCCTTCCTGCTGCGTGGCGTTGGACTGCATTCGCAGCCGGGCTCGGCCGCCTGGTGGCTCGGACGGCCGGTCTGGCTTCTTGCCGCGGCGGTGGCGCTCCTCCCGCTGGTACTCGCGTTCGGTCGCTTCGAGCTGGCGGGCGCGCCCGCGGCCGGACCGTCGCCCCCTGCCTGGCGGCTCGTGACCGGGGCGGCCCTCGTCTGCGCCGGGCTGGCCTTCGCTGCGCTGCTCGGTGTCGGCGCCGATCACGGCCTCGGAGTGCAGCCCTGGGTCGTCCTCGCCCCGCTCGCCGGCGCCGCGATGATCGTCGTCCGCGCCTGACGCCGGAGCGCGCCTCGACGGAGGGACCCGCCAGGTGAGGGGGTCGACGGTTCGGCCGCCGTGCCGGATTCGCCCCACGCGAGTGCGTACACCGAGCGGCGGCGAGCCGTTCTTGAACGCCTGTGCGGGTTAAGGCTCGTGGGAACGGGCCGCAGGCACCAGATCCGCACGGGGGCCGACTTGCCGGTGCGGGTCGCCCGCGCCGCTGCACCACGACGTGATGCCGGGATGAGGGAGACCCGGCCGGGGTGTTGCCCGCTTGAAACGAATCGGGCCCGCCGTCCGAAGACGGCGGGCCCGACAGGGGTTCGAAGCCGGGCTCGCCGCCAGACGACGGCGGGCCCGGTTGCGATCGCTAGTAGACCTCGCGCCAGTAGCGGAGTCGGACGCCGCCGTCACCGGGCAGGTCCTCGTGCGTGACCTCCTCGTTCGTCGTCGCCACGGTCAGCAGCGCGTCGCCGCCGACCATGGTCACGCTCGGGTCGGAGGAGATGCCGCTGCCCACCAGCTCGGAGCGCTCCTCCGTGCCGTCGGTCGTGGTCCGCTCCTCGTCCGAGGCCCAGTCGCGCGCGGAGTGCCCGTTGCCCATCTTCACCGCGTAGAGCCGTGCGTCGCCGTGCTCAGACTGGCAGACGTCGTCGACCGCCGCCGGCGTGAACGTGGTGAAGTAGACGGTCTTGGCGAAGACCTTCGCGCCGCCGAGCACCTTCTCGGTGTCGGCCAGCCGCAGGTACCAGCCCTGGCTCACCGCCGGGTTGCTCGAGCTGATGTCGACCAGCGACGCCTCGGTCAGCGCGGCGTTGTTGGCCATCGTGGTGTCGTCCTTGATGGCGTAGAAGCGGTTCTGGCTGGCGCGATTCGGGTTGTTGCGGTCTCCGGTGCCGAAGTAGACCCACAGGTTCTCGTAGGCGTCGAGCGCCAGCGCCGGCGCCCCGTAGATCGCCTGGGCCGGGTAGTAGGCGCCGGCCGGCGGCGGATTGGCCTGGGTCGGTGCCGCCGCGAACAGGCGCTTGCCGGTCCAGTTGGTGACGACGCCGTCCGAGACCGTGCCGACCGCCGACACGTCGAACTTCCAGAGCTGACCGCCGACGTCCCCGGTGTAGACGCGGTCGATGTAACCGTCGAGATCCAGGTCGACGGCGGTCGGAGGAGCGGCCAGGCTGAAGTTCATCTTGGCCGCGTCGGCCACGCCGGTGTTGTAGTACTCCCACAGCTTCTGCCCGTTCGACAGGTCGATCACCATGAACGTCTTGCCGGTCGTGTTGTTGCTCGTGCTGTTGTAGCCGCCGCCGACGAAGGCGACCCACGCGTCGCCGCTCGCGAGCTTGACCTTGCCGATCGCGGGGATCGACCAGGTCTCGCCCATCCGGACGCTGGTGAAGCCCCACAGGTAGAGCGGATTGGTGGTGTCCGTGATGTCGAGCGCGTAGACGTTCCTGCCGCCCCGGCGCTGGCCGAAGACGGCGATCGTCTTCCATGCTCCGCCGATCTTGACGTCGGCGACGACGGGGCTCGAGTCGACGAAGAACGGGTGCGCGCCGACGGTCGGCGTCAGGTTCTTCAGGTCGTCGAGGAGGTCGGGCGGGATGAACCCCCACAGCTCCTCGCCGTCGCTCGCGCGGAAGGCGTGCAACATGCCGTCGTTGGCGCCGGCCAGCACGATCGTCGTCCGGTTCTCCTGCGCGCTCTTGAAGGCTGCGTAGCCCGCCTCGCTCGAGTCGAGCGGCGGCGGAAAGACGAGCACGGGCGCGGAATGGAAGACGTCGCCCAGCTTCCACGCGCGCTCTTCCGTCGTGTTCCCGTCGGTGTCGTGGTCGTAGGTGTCGACCCCGCGGATGAAGTTGATGAGCTTGGTCCGCTCGGTGCTCGACGCGACCGCGAGCAGCGCCTGGGTGATCTGGCTCGTACCGGTCACGAACGAGTACCGCGTGGTGCCGACCACGGTGTAGATCGTGCGCGAGGCGGCGGACTTCGCCGCGAGCTGGGCGCCCGCGTCCCACACGCGGGCCGAAATCAGCGGAATCCCGCGGGCGTCCACCGGGATCTTGCCGTAGGCATCGCGCTGGTAGGCCTCGAGGTGGCCCTTCCAGAACGGCCGGGAGGAGAACGGCTCGAACGAGGCCAGGTAGGCGTTCGACCCGCCGCTGGCGCTGGTCGAAGGCACGAGCGGCGCGGCGAAGCGGTAGGCGTCGTCCACCACCCGCTGGATGGCGTTCTGCAGCGCGTTCTCGAGCTGGGCCGAGTTGGTCGCGGTGAAGAAGCTGCCGCCGCCGGCCTGGGCCGTCGCGGTCAACAGCGCCGTGCCTTCGGGGACGTCGAAGCCGATCGTGTGCACGACGACGTTCTGCATGCCAGGCAACGACGAGTGGTCGGTCTCGAACATGTCCTCCGCGATCTGGGTCACCAGGTCCTCGTCCTCGCCGTTCGGCATCCCGTCGGTGACGACGATCACGTAGTTGAGCTGGCACTCGTAGAGGATCGGGCTGGGGTCCTTGACCGGCTCGTCGCAGTCGTAGCGGTCGTCGTCCTCGTCCTCGTCACCCTTCTTGGGCTTCTTGCCCGAGGAGCCGTCCGAGCACTTCCGGCGGTCGTCCTTCTCGTCGCTCTTGTCCTGGCCGTTACCACCCCCGGCGTACGAGCCGCCGTCGTCGTATTCGCCGAGGAAGTAGAGCTGCACGTCCCGCAGCGCGCGCCCGAGCGGGGTGCCCCCCGCCGGAGAGATCGCGTTCACGTCGGCGATGATGTCGGCCTTGGGCGTCCCGATCGGCGCGATCATGAAGCCGCCGTCGTTGTACTTGTTGAACTTGAACACGCCGAAGTTGACGCCTTCGACGTTGTTGATCAAGTTGGTCACCGCCTGCTTGGCGATCGTCATCTTCGAGGAGCTGCTTCCGCTCGAGGGCCGGCTGCCCATGCTCCCCGAGCTGTCGAGCAGGATGACCACGTTCGGCGGGACGGGGTCCCGCAGGAAGATGTCGCTGTCGTCGGCCCAGGCCGGCGGCAGACCGAGGGAGAACGCCGCCGCGGTGGCGGCGAGAAGACCGATGCGCAACCTCGCTGCTCTCATGACGATCTCCTGGACTCAGCGGCTCACGGGGCCGATCTCGACCTGAATCTCGACTTCGCGCTGCGAGTTCTGAGGTCCGGTCCCGGTGCCGTTGATCTGGTAGAGGTCGAAGTAGAAGCCGGCGGCGTTGTAGCCGGTGCCGCTGCCGATGCCGTAGCCCTCGGCGCGGATCGCTCCCAGCGACTGCGGCGGCTGGGCCTCGTCGTCCGTGCGCTGTCCGCTGCGGTAGGTGTAGTGGTCGCCGAGCGCGGTCGTCTCGACCGGGTCGGTCGACGAGTCGTTGACCAGCCGCTCGAGCGCGGTCTCGACCGCGGCCTCGGCGGCGTGGAACGCTCCCTCGGACCAGCGGTCGTTGGCCGCGATCGTGCTCTCGACGGTGGCCGTGGACATCAGCGTCGTGCCCAGCACCATCAGCAGTGCCAGCACCATCACGGTCACGACCAGCGCCGAGCCTCGCTCGCGAGGTCGCTCCTCGATCTGTCGCATGGCTCGTTTCTCCTCAGCTCAGCTCAGATTGCGCAGCACGACGTCGGACGTCAAGCTGTAGATCACGGGCGCGAGATGCAGCCGCTCCTGCCGCATCGTGAGCGTCACGACCACCCGCCGCACGCTCCCGCGCTCGGTGGTGTCGCTCAGGTCGGGGATCGCCCCCAGATCCTCTCCGTCCAGCTCGTAGGTGCCGCCCGCGGGATCCGGAACGGGATTGGCGTCGGCGTCGAAGTAGGCGAAGGTCAGCCCCGCGACGTTCTCGGCCAGCACTTCGCCCGCGGAGCAGGTGTAGGCGTCGGCGTCGTCGGGCGGCGCCAGGCCGCGACGCAGCACGGCGCCGTCCAGGCAGTACAGGACCACGCCGCTCGCGCCGCCGCCGTCGATGTCCCCGTAGACCGCCAGCGCGCTCTCGGTGGCGACGCGGATCGGGTCGGCGAGCAACGGGCTGGCCGGCGGGTCGGCGACGTTCTCGGGGAAGTAGCCGGCCATCCGCAGCTGGCGCGTGATCTCGGCCACGGCCAGCCGGGCGTTCTGCTGCAGGTCGATCCGGCGCGTGCTGTCGGCGTAGATCCGGCGGTTCTGGGAATAGGTCATCAGCACCGCCAGGAACGCGATCGCGAACAGCGCGGTCGAGACCAGCGCCTCGATGATGGTGAAGCCGGACTGCGCGCGACGGTCGGTGCAGGCCACGTCAGTTCCTCGCGACGAGCGTGAACATCTCGAGGTCGCGCCAGCTTCCGGGAACGCGGATCACGACGCTGACGCGGGCCAGGTTGTCGTTCTCCAGCGCGACCCCGAGGCGGCCGGTGGCGCCCGTCGCGTGCGCCGTGTCGTAGCTCCCGGCATTGCTCGGCGACCCGTCCTGCCCCCAGCCCACGCCGTCGTCCCCGGCGAGCGTCTCGCGCCAGCGCAGGGCGAAGTCGCGGGCCGCGTCGTCGGCGGGAAGGCTGAGTGGATCGTCGGTGTCGAACCCGTCGAGGGACTCGATACTGTCGAACGGCAGGGAGCGCACGTCCTCGAGGATCTGCCGCGCCGCGGCGACGCCGACCGTCGAGTTGCCGGCCACGACGACGTTCGAGTAGCTCGCGACGAACATGCCGGCCATCGCCAACATCGCGACCGCCATCAGGACTCCCGCGATCAGCACCTCGACCAGGGTGAAGCCCGCCGCCTTCGCCGTCCCTGCACAGGTTGGCTCGTAAGGTGTTCTCATTGGACCGAGATTCCTCCGATCGAGGAGACGCGGATCGACCGCGAGACTCCGTCGCTTGTGATCACGAGAAACGGCCCGAAGCTCTCGCTTCCGGCCGCGGCCGCCCCGCGCGAGTTGAACGCCAAGGCGAACCGCGAATCCGTGTCGGCGTCACTCGGCACGAGGCGGATCCCCGGCTGCATTGCCGGAACGTCGACCCAACGGTCGGCGAACTGCGTCGCGCTGCGGAACGGACCGGCGTCATCGTCCGGCCAGGCCACGGTGTTGGTCCGACGCCCGACCAGGCGGTACTGGTTCTCGCGCCCGCCGTCGGCGCCGGCCGCGAAGCCGACGACCGCGTACTCCCAGCCGCTCATCGTCGCCCGGACGCGTGCCTCGCGCAGGTCCGCGACGAGCTGCCGCGTGGCGGCATCGCGCCGCGACTGCCGCAGGATATTCGCCATCGCCGGCAGGGCCACGGCCACGGTGATCGTGGCCAGCACGACGACGATCATCAGCTCGGTGATCGTGAATCCGTTCCGTCGGGTGGTGGAGTGCATGCGCTTGCTCTCGAATCTAGGCCGGATCGGCGGGCGATCAATGTCCGGTCCGTCATCCGATCCGGGTGCGCCGGGCTTTTCGCGCCCGTCTGGCGTGTCGGCGACGCTGGTGATCGACCCGTTCCGCTTGCCGCGGCATCGTTGCAAGGCACCTGCCACCGGCGGGTGCGCCCGTTTGCTCCACATTCCGCGTCCGGAACGCGTGGGGAGCGACACTCCTCGGCACCCGCGATGACAATCCGGGGATGCCGGGCGGGCTCAGCGCGCGAGCACCGCGCGTTCGGCTCCCGCCGGCGCCCGGCGGACCTCGACCGGCGTACGGCCGTCACCCGTGACCCACAACTGCCGCTCGGGGTCGATCCGGATCGTGATCGCGAGCACACCCTCGGGGTTCGACGGGTCGCGCAGCAGACCGATCCGGGCGCGCCCCGGATCCAGCGGCGAGGGCGCGATGTCGACGGCCTCGTAGCGGCCGGCGTCGCGGCCGGTTGCGCAGAACGCGGAGAGCACGCTCGCCGGAGTCGGCCCGAGCACCTCCACCACCCGCCGGCGTGAATCGGTCACGACCTCGGCGAGGCCGACGTCCTGCCGCGTGATCTCGGCGGTGCCCAGCAGGGGCTGGGGCTCCGGCCGCAAGGAGACGAGCGCGAGCAGCGCCCCCGCGACGGCCAGCGCCCACATCGACGGGCGCGCCCCGAGCGGCGCCGCACTGCGGGTCGGCGCCGGCTCGACTTTCTCGCCCTCGTTCCCTCCCCGCTCCTCCGCCAGGCGCCGTTGCTCGAGCGCCCCGCGCAGCGTCATCACGTTGTCCGTGACCTGGAATGCGAGCTTCATCGGGAGGCGATGGCGGGACGCGATGCGGGTCGCGTAGGCGACCCGGTCGCCGCGCTCCCACGCCTGCCGCACCGTGAGCCGACCCCGGGACACGGCCGGCCCGAAGGCCGGATCGTGGCTCAGCTCGCCGGCGGGCGCGGCGGAGGTTTCGGCACCGTCTCGCTTCGCGGGCTCCGCCGGCTCGATCGGCAGCCGTGCCGCGGCCGACAGCGGCACCAGGCCGAGCAACACGGAGTACGCGCTGGCGAGGTCGATGTCGTGCTCTTGCGCGAACGTCAGGGCGCGCTCGAAGCGCTCGCTCGGAGTCGCACCCAGCTCGTGCGCCCGCGCTAGAGTCAGGGGGCGGCCACACGAGGCGCAGGGCAGCGGCGCCGGTGGACCCATCGGCGCACGCGTGCAACGACGACATTCCGGACAACGGATGTACACGGGACTCCCGCCGCGGCGACGCCCGACCGCTCGACACCCTCCTGCGGGAATCTAGGCTCGGGGCCCCGCCGGGGCCACCGGGCCCGCCGGAGGCGACCGCGCCGGCTGTCGGGATTCGCGACACCCACCCGACCCGCGACTCCGGCCCGGTGCAAGGCCGGCGTAATGCGATCACGGCGCAGCCGCTGCTGCCGTGGCGGTACGGGAGCGGCGGGATGTCCGTTTTGACCGCCGCCGGCCCGACTCCGGCCGCCCCCGTCGCGGCTGCGGCGCATCAGGGGCCGCGATAGGGCCGTCTTGCGCGGTAGGCCTCCGCGCGCTCTCGAATCTGCCGGGCCGCGCCTGCCTGCCCGGCGGATGCCGCGAGCCCGGCCGCGCGCTCGGCCGTCGCCGCGGCCTCGTCGAACCGCCCGACCTCGGCATAGGCGGCGGCCAGGGTATCGAGTGCCTCCGCCTCACCGCCTCCGAGCAGCGCCGCGCCGCGCTCCGCGAGACGGACCGCCTCGCTGCCGTCGCGGATCTCCGGATCGGGGTGCGCCGCGAGGATCCGGGCCAGCCGCAGCATGGCAGTCGCCCACCCTGGGGAGGATCGCAGCGCGTCGCGGTAGGCGCCGATCGCACCGCGTACATCGCCCTGCGCGAGCAGGCACGCGGCGATCCCGGCGTGGGCCGGCGCCAGATCGGGGTCGATCGAGAGCGCCTCGCGAAACTGCGGGAGCGCCTGCTCGAACTTGCCCTGCTTGACGCGGGAGGTGCCGAGATTGGCGCGCGCACCCGCGTCGTCGGGACGCGCGCGCACGACCTCGGTGAGCTGCGCTTCGGCCTCGGCCTCCCTCCCCTGCCTGGCGAGCAGGGTCCCGAAGTAGAAGCGGATGTCCGCCTCTTCCGGGTCCAGGGCCGCGGCCCGCACGAGCCACGCCTCCGCCTCCGCGGCGCGGCCGCTGTCCCCGAGCAGCGCACCCAACGCGAACGCGACCCGCGCGTCGCGTGGGTCCAGCTCGACGCTCTTCCTGTAGTGGTGCTCGGCCTCTTCCGGCCGGCCCAGGCGGAGCGCGGCGTCGCCCACCGCATAGTGGACGCGAGCGTCGCCGGGAGCGAGCTTCAGGCTCGCGCGCCACTCGGCCGCCGCGCCCTCCAGGTCGCCGCGCGCCGCCAGCAGCTCCGCGCGCGCGGTGAGCACGGCAGGTGCGTCCGGCTGGACGCGCGCCAGCTCGGCGATCTGCTGCGCCGCTCCGTCCAGATCCTTCAACTGGATCAACAACAGCGCCAGACCGTGGTGCGCGGTGGCGCTGTCCGGATCGGCCGCGAGTGCGGCCCGGAATTCTCGCGCGGCGGGCTCCCACAGTCCTTGCCGCATCAGACTGCGGGCGGCGTCGGCGTGCGCGACGGAGCCGACGGGCCCGACCGGCGCCTCCGCTCGCGGGTCGACGAGCGGCGTGCGATAGGGCAGGGAGTCGGCGAGCCGACTCTGCTCCGTCGCGCGCCGCTCGTCGCCCAGGGCGAAGTAGGTCTGTGCCAGCGCCCGCCGCGCCTCGCCCTGTGCGGAATCGAGCTCCACCGCTCGCTCCAGGTGCGCGCGCGCCGAGTCGAGGCTGCCGGCGGCGAGCGCGAGCTGCCCGAGTCCGGTGTGAGCATGGGCGCTGGCTGGCTCGATCCGCAGGGCCTGCTCCAGCTGCTCACGCGCCTCGTCGCCGCGCCCCAGCCGTGTCAGGAGGCCGGCGTGGAGCAGACGTGCGGGAGCGTAGTCGGGATCGATGCGGATCGCGCGGGACAGCGCCGCGGCCGCCCCTTGCGGGTCCCAGTGCAGCGACGCCAGCGCGGCGAGGTACGGCCAGCGGAAGTCGCCGGGATCGAGCGCTTCGGCCTGCGCGTAGCAGCGCGCCGCGGCGGCCAGCCACTGCCCCGCTCTGTAACGGTCTCCGAGCTGCCCCCACGCAGGCGCGGAGCGGGGAGCCTCCACGACCCCGGCGATCGCGCGCTCGACCACGCGCACGACCTCGGGCTCCGCTCCCGTGAGGTCGGGCCGCGGGATCTCGGGCGGCGGGCCGACGCCGCAGGCCGCGGCGAACGTCAGGAGCGCGATCCCGAAGCGCGCGCCGGACCCTCCGCTCGAGGTCGTCCCGGACGCTCCGGCCACGGCGCCGCCGTGCGTCCACCGCGCCCCGATGGATGACGGCCGGCGGCGTTGCCGAGCGAGCGCGCCGCCCACTTGCCGTCGAAGATCGTCCCGACCGACCCGGTGGATCAAGGTCGCACCGCTTCGCCCGCGCCCGAGCGGAGCACCAGTTCCCGGTCGGCCGGCCCGGCGGGGAAGCGCTCGACGCGGCCGTCCGGCCACGACACCTCGATCCCGTCGACGAAGCCGGCGCCGCCGAGCCCGAAGTGGGCCCGCGGATCGTGGCTGCTCTGGTAGCTCGCGCCGGGAAGGACGACCGCGCTGCGGCGGCGCCCTCCGGCGGTTACGCTGACGATCGCCCCGAGCGCGTCGCGCTTGCCGGCGAGCGCGCGGACGAGCAGCCAGTGGCTGCCCGGCGGCGGCGCATCGTTGCGATAGATCCGCAGCGAGTTGTCGGCGTTGCTGACCGCGAGGTCGAGATCGCCGTCCGCATCGACGTCGCCGACCGCCAGCCCGCGGCTGACCTCGACGGCGGCGGAGAACGGCCCCGCCTCGGCCGCCGCGTCGGCGAAGCGCCCCGCTCCGTCGTTCGCGAAGAGCTGGTTCGGTTCGGCATACCGCTCCCAGAAGGACGCGGCGGGCGCGAGGCTCTCCATCGTCACTCCGCGCACCTTGCCGTTCGCCACCGCGAAGTCGAGGTCGCCGTCGTGGTCGAAGTCGAACAGCGCGCAGCCGAAGCCGGTGTACGGCAGGTCGTGCTCGGTCATCCCGGCCTCGACCGTGCGGTCGGCGAACGTCCCGGCCCCGCCGGAGTAGAGCGTGTTGTTCTCGAGCGAAAGGTGCGTCAGCAACAGGTCGAGCCGCCCGTTCCCCTCCACGTCGCCGACGGCAACCCCCATGCTGGCCTCGGCCCGCCCGTGGCGATTGACGGCGACCCCGCGCTCCACACCCTGCTCGACGAAGGTCCCGTCGCGGCGATTCACCCACAGGTGGTTCGCCTCGCCGTCGTTGGCCACGAAGAAGTCCGGCCAGCCGTCGCCGCTGAGATCGAGGCAGACCACACCGAGCCCCTTCGCCTTGCGGCCGCCGTCGGCCGGCAGGATGCCCGCCGCCGCGCTGACGTCGGTGAACGTGCCGTCCCCCGCGTTGCGGTAGAGGCTGTCGGCGACGCCGTCGAACGTCGCGGGACCGCAGTAGTCGGGCGCGCCCGAGCTCGCGCGGCAGGGGCCGCGGTAGTCGACCCGCAGGTAACGGACGACGTACAGATCGAGCCAGCCGTCGCGGTCGTAGTCACAGAAGGTCGCGGCCGCGCTCCAGCGCTCGTCGGCGATCCCGGCCCGGGCGGTCGCGTCGCGGAACGTGCCGTCCCCAGCGTTGAGCCAGAAGGAGTCGCGCCCGTAGTTGGCGAAGTACAGGTCGACGTCGCCGTCGTTGTCGGCGTCCGCGACCGCGAGGCCCTGTCCGAAAGCCGTGTCCGAAAGCCGCGCCTGGCGTGTGACGTCGGCGAACACCCCGCCCGGCTCCTGGCGGTAGAGGCGTTTCGGCGCCGGCTCCCCCGCGCGCCCGGGCGGCGGCATCCGCGCCTGCAACAGGTCGAGGTCGCCGTCGCCGTCGTAGTCGAGGAACGCAACCCCCGCGCCCATGACCTCCGGGAGGAAGTAGGTGCCGGCCGGCCACGGTGCCTCCGCCGGGATTCCCATCCGCGTCGTGACCTCCGTGAACACGGACCGCGGGGGCGCTCCGCTGCCCGCGGGCGTCGCGGAAGCAGCCGCGGCGGGCGCGTCGCCTGGTGGTGGCGGGGACGGATCACCGATGGAGCAGGCGGCGAGCGCCGTGAGAGCCAGCGCGTACGCCGAAGCACCGATGCTCCGAGGAGTCGGACTCACCCGGTCATTATGGACGGTTGAATCGGGTCGCCGCCGGGTCCTGCGCCGGCACGCCTGTCGTCACGCGGTCCCCCGGCCGATCGACGACGCGTTCTCCGCTCGCGCCCTCCGTCGCAGCGGGGCGCCTTGCCGGCCGGCCGATCCGTTGTCGGACAGCTGGATCCTCGGCCGGACCGGTGAGCACGTGTGGCGCCGGGTGGCGCCGACGCGCAGCCATCACGATGCCGCCCGTGATGCGGAACGCCGCCCGCGCGCCGGCCGGCGCGACAGGAGCGGAGGTGCCGCCGTGAGCGCCACTCCGATCAGCGCCGCGATCCAGCCGTACCGCAGCGAGTCCGGCCGGTAGCGGAACACGACTTCGGCGGGTCCCGCGTCGAGTCGGACCGCGCGCACCGAGACGTTCGCCCGGTGGATCCGCGCTGGATGTCCGTTGATCGTCGCGCTCCACCCGGGGTAGTAGGTGTCGGTCAGCACGAGCCAGCTCGGCCGCGGGGCCGTGACCCGCAAGCGCACCTCCTGCGGCGCATAGCGGACGAACTCGACGGGTGCGGAGAGCGGCTCGCCCGGGGGGAGCGAGTCGGGTGCCGACTCTCCCGGTGGCGTGACGATCAGCACCTCCCGCCGCGGATCGAAGTCCGGGGCGAGCAGGGCCAGCACGGCCGGCGGCGCCGTGTCGTCCGGCACGGGGAGGTCCGCGACGGCACGAGCGGACGGCACGAGGAACGCCCGCGGGAACGCACCGTCGTTGCGCAGCAGACGGAGTTCGAACGGCGGGTGGAGCGAGGCCAGCGGCGGGTCGAGCACGACCCCGCCCGGAAGCCGCTCTCCGGCCGGGTAGTGCGCGAGCGGCGTCCAGCCCTCGAACGGGAAGCCGAAGGCGTCCAGCACGTAGCGGACGTTGAACAGCGAGGCGACACCCGGATGGATGCGGCCGGGCCGGGCCGTCTCGGGGTCGAGGTCCGCGGGACGCTGCGGGGCCGACAGCAGGCGCACCGTGTGGCCCATCCACTGCGGGAACAGCGGAAAGAAGATCTCGAGATTGTCGAGGCCGTAGATCGCGCTGAGGTTGGGCCCGAGCTGGTTCCGTGCCGCGTCGTAGGGGGCGAGGTCGCCGCTCCAGCCGCGCGCGAGGAAGTAGGCGTTCGTGAAAACCTCCCGGCGCGGATCGTTGCCGACGATGCGGAACGGATCCCCCCGGCCCGCCTCCTCGCGCGCGATGTGGACGGCGCTCGGTGGCGGCGACAGCCAGCGCTCGGCGGCGATCGTCGGGTTGTGGCCGCCGAGCGCGAGCTTCAGGTCGAGAAAGGCGATGGCGATCACTACGGCGGCCGCAATCCGGGCCCCGGCGCGCGAGCGCTCGAGCCATCTCGCGGACAGCGCGGTCCAGCCGAGGGCGGCCAGCAGAGCGAGAGCGAGGCCGGCGAAGAGCAGGAAGCGGCTGGGAAAACGGAAGTAGCGGAAGCCGGGCACGACGCTCCAGCAGAGCCGGAACAGGCCTCCGCCGGGCCCGAGCGCGAGCAGCAGCGAGACCGCAAGGAGCGCGCCCAGACCCGCCGAGCGCCAGCGCTGGACGCGCCGGACCACGCATCCCGCGGCGAGGAGCAGCGGGACGATGCCGACGTAGCCCGTCATCTCCCAGAACAGCATCTTGCCGCCGCCCGCCTGCCGGAAGCCGCTCAGCACCGACAGCGGCTCGTGCGTCGCGGGATGGAGCACCGGCCGGCCCGTCGCGTCCCGGTGCGGCAGCTCCTCGAGCACGCCGGGATCGCCGAAGGCGTGCGGCCGGACGAAGGCGAGCAGGTGGGCCCACTCGTAGCGCCACTCCGTCGCCTCCTCGAACGACAGGCCGCCGGCGCGCGGCCCGAGCGCGTTCAGCTCGCGCGTCGGCAGGAGCTGCGGCGCGGCGAGCATGGCTGCGGCCACGAGCGCGTAGGCCACTCCGCCGCACAGCGACAGCGCGGTGGGACCGCAGGATTCTCCCGGGACCGTTCGCCCGCGGCCGATCGCCAGCGCCACCGTCCAGCCGGCGACCACGAGGCACGCGTAGTAGGCGATCTGCGGGTGTCCGGCGAGCAGCATCGCGGCGGTGGCCGCCGCCAGCAGCACCAGGCGCCCGACGCCGCCCAGTCGCGCGAATCGTTCGACGAGCAAGAGCAGCAGCGGGACCCAGGTGCCGGCCGCCGACATGTCCGGGTGCTTGACGTGCACGACGAAGAAGCCGGCGAACGCGAAGACGATCCCGCCGAGCAGGGCGCCGCCGCGCGCCGCACCGACGTCGCGGGCCAGAGCCGCGGCGAAACCGGCCGCCAGCGCCGCGTGCAAGAGGACGCTCCAGTTGAAGGCGAGCGCCAGCGGCAACGTCCCGTACAGCAGGAGATTGAACGGGTAGAGCGCTCCCACCTGCCCCTGCGCGTGGAGCGGGAAGCCGGTTCCCAGCTCCGGGCTCCACAGCGGCAGGCGACCCTCGTGCAGCTCGCGCTGGTAGAGCCGCTTGATCGGCAGGTTCAGGTGCCAGATGTCGGAGTGCGAGACGTCGTGCGTGAAGAACAGCTCGGACCCGCTGGCGATGCCGGGCCCGTAGAACACGAGCGCCCCGCCCAGCGCCAGCAGCGCCGCCGCGGTGCCGGTCACGATGATCTCGCGCGTGCCCACCGCTGAGCGTTCCCTCGGCCCCGGCCGCCGGAATCCGCGACGCGGACCGCTGGATTCTAGACCACAGGCACGCCGCGGCAGACGCGCTTGCCGCAGCCGCCGCCGGGACCGATGTTGGAGACGTGTCGGGAATCCCGACAACGCGCGGCACGGCCGCGACCGAGGAGCATCCGATGGCCCAGGCCCGCATTCTCGTCGCCGACGACGACCCCCGCGTGCTCGACACCTGCGTCGAGCTGTTGCGCCAGGCCGGACACGATGTCACCGCCGCCGCCACCGGCGACGAGGTGCTCGATCGGGTCCGCGCGGGCGGATTCGACCTGGCGCTCCAGGACCTCGTCTTCCCCCCGACCGACGGCGTGACGGTGCTGCGCGAGATCAAGCAGATCCGCCCCTCGCTGCCGGTCGTGATCGTGAGCGGCCATGCCGACGTGGACGCCGTGATCCAGGCCTACCGGGCGGGCGCCTTCGAGTTCGTGCTCAAGCCCGTGGCCGCGGAGAAGCTGCTCGAGCTGGGGGCGCGGGCCGTGGCCATCCGCGACCTCGGCGAGAACCGCCGGCGCCTCGCCGAGGAGCTGGAGAGCGAGCGCCATCGCGTGATGCAGCTCAAGCAGCGGCTGGCGGAGACCGACCCGTTCGGGCAGCTCGTGGGCCGCTCGCCCGTCGTGGCGCGGCTGATCGAGACCGTGCGCGAGGTGGCGCGCACCGATTCCACGGTGCTGATCACGGGCGAGAGCGGCACCGGCAAGGGACTGCTGGCCCGCATCATCCACGAGGCCTCGTCCCGCGCCGAGGCGCCGTTCGTCGAAGCCAACTGCGTCGTCTACTCCGAGGGGCTGCTGCACAGCGAGCTGTTCGGCCACGAAAAGGGCGCGTTCACCGGAGCCGACCGCACGAAGAAGGGCCGGTTCGAGCTGGCCCGCGGCGGGACGCTGTTCCTGGACGAGATCGGCGAGATCGCGCAGGCCACCCAGCTCCTGCTGCTGCGCGTGCTGCAGGAGCGCAGCTTCGAGCGGGTGGGCGGGGAGGCGACGCTCGAGGCCGACGTCCGGCTGATCGCGGCGACCAACCGCGACCTGCGCCGGGCGATCGAGCGCGGCTCCTTCCGCAACGACCTCTACTACCGGCTGAACGTCATCCCGCTGCACCTGCCCCCGCTGCGCGAGCACCCGGAGGACGTCCCGGTGCTGGCCCAGCACTTTCTCGAGCGCTGCGCGCGGCGGCTCGGCCGCGAGGTGGAAGGCTTCGCTCCGGCGGCGACCGAGGCGCTCGTGCGCCACCGCTGGCCGGGAAACGCGCGCGAGCTGGAGAACCTCGTCGAGCGCATGGTCGTGCTGTGCCGCACGAAGACCGTCGACCTGTCCGACCTGCCGCCCGAGCTGCAACCCGGCGCGCCGGCGAGCGCGGCCGCTCCGGGGACGCTGCGCGAAGTCGAGCGCGGCCGGATCCTCGAGGCGCTGCGCGCGGCCCGCGGCAACAAGAAGCAGGCGGCGCGCAATCTGGGCATCCATCGCAGCACCTTGTACGACAAGCTGCGCCGCCACGGCCTGATCGACTCCGACGCGACGGCGACGAACGAGAACCGCGAGTCGCGCCCCGAGCCGCTGGACTCGCCGGCGCTGGTCTCGACGCGCTGAGACCGGCCGACCGCTGCGGGGCCAAGCGTTGGGTACGTGGGGACGACCCCGACTCTCGTCCACGGTGCCGTGATCGGCTATCCTATACTGACCTCGTGGACGTATTCGGCCCGCTGTTCTCGGCGCTGAACGCGCGTGGCGTCCGGTACGTCGTCGTCGGCGGCCTGGCGACCGTGCTGCACGGCCACGCCCGATTGACGGCGGACGTCGACCTGATGCTGGACCTCTCCCCCGACCAGGCGCGAAAGGCGATGGAGACCCTCCGAGCCCTCGGGCTCCGCCCCCGCGCGCCCGTCGACCTCCTCGATTTCGCGGTCGAGGAGCGGCGACGGCGCTGGATCGAGGACAAGGGGATGCAGGTGTTCTCGCTGTTCGACCCCGCGCTGCCGCTGCGCGAGGTCGACCTGTTCGTGGAGCACCCGATCGATTTCGAGAGCCTGTGGGGCGAGTCGGTCGCGATGGACGTCGGCGGGACGGCGGTTCGCGTGGCCTCGATCCCGCACCTGATCGGGCTCAAGCGCCTCGCGGGGAGGCCGCAGGACCTCCTGGACATCGAGGCGCTGGAGGAGATCCAGCGGCGGACGGCGGACGGCGGTGGCCCGGACCAAGCGTGACGCACGGCCGGGCTCCGGCTGGAACGCGAGCTTTGAAGCCCGCCGTCGCGAGCAGTTGGTCCTCGGCCTGCGCGCGACGCCGGCGCAGCGGCTGGCCTGGCTCGAGAGCATGATCGAGCTCGCTCACCGAACGGGCGCGCTGCCGCGGCGGGATCGGGATCCGTGGGGCCGGCGTGATCCCGGCGGCTCTTCTGGGTGAGCGCTGGGCCGGCCGCCGCGGGGCCGGCGTGATCCCGGCCGCTCTTCAGGGTGAGCGCTGGGCCGGCCGCCGCGGATCGACTCCGCTCCATTCAAGCGGTTCCACGGAGCTGGCTCCCGCGCAACGGCTCCCGCACCCGCGCTCCCGGACCTGGCGCAGCAGCTTCGGGAACAGCCCGAGGTAGAGCCAGACCGACCCGAGGGCCGACCGCGCCACGAACTTGATCCGCTCGGCCGGCACGGCGCGATCGACCGTCATCGACTCGTCCCTTCGGGCACCGGAGGACTGCTCGTAGCAACCCAGACGTGGTCGTAGTTGTCGGGGACATAGCACGTGCTCGGGCACGCGTCCTCGTCGTTTGTGTTGCCGTCGTCGCACTGCTCCCACGGGTAAGGAACCTGCCGGTTCTCGTGACTGCGGGCTCGGAGACCGGCCGGCGGCCATCGGTCACCATCTTCGATGGCAAACTCTCCGTGGACTACGAGTGGGATTCCACCTCCCCCGGGATGGCCCAGGACATCGTGGTCGCGACGCTCCAGCCGGCATCCCGGATGGAGCGCGCAGCTCCCGGATTGAGCGTAGTCCTCATCATAGGTGTGCCACGCTTCTCCGCCGCCTCCCTCGCGGGTCGTTGGCAAGTGCCCAACGGACCGTAGGTGCGCCGGACAGCGCCACGGATCAGCCGCCGGCAAAGGTCAGCCCGGCGGAGGTGAATCTCCGGAAGTCCTTCTCGTTGGCCGTCGCAAGCGGAGCGCCGTGGCGGATCGCGGTCGCGGCGATCATGCAGTCCACGAGCGATCCACGGCGACGCCCCGATGTATTGAACAGACGGGCCGCGAGTCGTGCCTCGCTTTCCGAGAAGGGAACGCAATGCGGCACGAGGCGGGCCATGACTTCCGACGCCTCGGCTTCCAGAGGCCCGCACAGGAACTCCGTCCAGCCGATGACGCTCGCCCCCAGTGTCTCGCCCGCGCGGAGCCACCGCCGGAGCTGATCGTCCTGCGACGAATCCCGAACGAGCGCCTGGATCAGGAAGCTCGTATCGAGGTGGATCACCGACTGCGCCGCTCGAGTCGCCTCGAGGAGGCGCGACGCTCGGCCCGCGCGCCGGTCTCCCAGCGCCGCGCCCGCTCGCGTGTCAGGGCCAGCGACTTCTGCAGTCGGTCGAGCGTCCGAACCCGGTCATCCGACGCAGGTCGGTCCAGGTCCGCGGCGGCCCGGATCGCCCGCCGCAGAGCCTCCGACTTGGAGACCGCCCAGCGGCGCGCCATTTCCTCGAGGGCCTTGGTCGTCTCAGGATCGAGGGAGTAGGTTGCTTTGATCGTCGCGCTGGCCATAGCAGTAGGGTATGGCCATAATCCCGCGCTGTCAAGCGCCTCCGGCATCGTGGTCGCGACGCTTGAGCCCGGTGGAGGATTCACCTTCGAGACCGTCGGCGCCGCGGGCCGACCCGGGGCGCTCGAGGCCTCGGCAGGCGTGGCAATGCACCGGCGCCCTGGGCTGACGCCTCCTGGGTCGGCATCGAGCAGACGCGGAAAGCGATCAGGGGCAGGTCTCGAATGGCGTCGGGAGCGCTGGCAGGCACCTCGGCGCGTCAGCACGGAGCCCCGCGTCCGGAACGGCTTCGATCACCGGAGCCTCGGCGACCGTGGAAACCTACCGGGAGCGCGTCGAGCAAACCCAGACTCTTCCGAGCGCTCAAGACCCCGACGAGGTCGACCCGCTCTCCTGCGACGAGCCGTGGCTCGCCGCGCTGTACGCAACCTCGGTCCGCGGGCAGATCGCGGACGGGCCGGGGACGGGCCGGCGGGTCGGGCGACTCGGCGACCGGATCGATGCCGAGGAGCTCACCGGCCCGCTCGGCCGGCGGTGTGCCCAGTTCGCGGGGGTGACGGTGCACGCGAACGTCGCAACCGTGGCGCGGGACCGCCAGCGATTGGAGCGGCTCGCGAGATACGTGGCTCGCCCGCCCGTGGCCACCGAACGGCTGTCGCTGCTGGCCGACGGGCGGCTAGCCGGCTAGCCTACGGACTGCGTCACCGCTGGCGGGACGGGACGACGCACGTGGTGTTCGAGCCGCTGGACTTCATGGCCAAGCTCGCAGCCTTGGTCCCACCGCCGCGCTTCAACACCGTGCGCTATCACGGCGTGCTGGCTGCCGCGGCAGCTCTGCGGTCGCGGATCGTGCCCGCGGGACCCCCGCCGACCGAGACGGTCGTACGGCATCCGGACTGTCCGGGAAGCCGTCGCGCGGTCAGGCAAGGCGAGGCCCCGGCGGTGGGCGCCCTGCGCCACCCGCCGCGGCCGCGGAACTACCCGTGGGCGGGCCCGGCGGTCGCCCCACGTCCGACCCCAAGACCAGACTGCTCGCCGTGCGCCTGGCCCAGCGCCACGTCCAGCTCCTGCGCTCCCGTGCCCAAAGCGCCCGCGTGACCCTGTCGGAAGCCCTGCGCAACCTGCTCGACGAACACGCCACCCCGCCACAGCCGCCGAAATCTCGACCGCCGACTCCAAACGAACGACAAGAGTTCGATCAAGTCTTCGCAGCCTTCGGCTGGCGACCTCGCTCGCGCAAGAAACCGCGACCCCCCCGAGACCCCCCCGAAGAAACTGAGGCTTGACACAGGGCAGGTCCTACGGTCTCCACCTTCGGTCCCCCCTCTTCGAAGAACGTGACCGAGACCCAAGTCGGTCCCGGGTGGATGTCGCAGAGAAGGATCGGGACGACGAAGAGCGAGACCGGCGGACCACGAATGCGAGCGCGAGGATCAGCTCGCGCGACGGTCTCCCTGACGTTCGGCGACCCATCACCGTGCCTTGTCGGACTCGAACTCGGCGCGCTCCAGCCGCTCCAGAATCCCTCGCATCTGACGCGCTGTCGGCGACCCTTCCTGTTCCTTCGGCAAGGCGGCCTCGACAGCGCTCCGGATCTCCGTCACCTCGACCTCGCGCCAGTCCCGCTTCCGGTCCAGAATCAACGGGAAGAGCATGGACACCACGGCGCTCCGTACGCCGGCGTCTCGCTGCACCTCCTCGGGGGTCTCCTGCCTCAACAGACCGATGCCGAAGACCCGGAATTGATCCCGGAGTTCGTCGAGTCGTTCGGGATCCATGTCCGGGAAGAACTCTCCGTACATGGTGAGCGCCGTAACCGCTGCTTCGAGTCCGAGACGTTCTCCGGGGTCGGAGGCGTCGAGGGTGGAGAAGAGCGCGATCGCTTCCTCGGGTCCGAGAACCCTGATCACCGTCCGCGCGGCCTTGGTCTTCCACTCGAGCAGTAGCCCTGACTCCATCGGCTGGTCTCGCTCGAGCAGCGGCAGCAGCTCGCGGACGCGGTCGCTGTGCGCCGGGGTGGCGACGGCCGTGAGGCTGTCGAGGATGGCATGGGTGACGCTACTGTCCGACTCCTTGCCAAACCGGTCGAACAAGGCCGTGGCGGCTTCCTCGTGCTTGCTGGAGGGCGCCATTTTCAGTCCCCAAGCCGAAACCAGCCTGACGTCCTGTTGGTCGTCGTTCAGTCCGGCCACGAACCGACCGGTGACGTCCGCACGGCCCGCGCTGCGCATCGCGAACAGCAACCAGTATGCGTTCGCACGGTTCTCGCCGGTTGCGTTTGTGGCCGTCAGGCGCAGGTGTCCTATGACGTTGTTCAGCTCGTCGCCTTCGGCCTGGTCTTGATGTGGTTCTCGGCCAAGCGCTCCACCTCAACGGTCGCGAAGTTGTTTCCGTCCCAGACCGGTTGACCTGAGCATCCCGGAGGAATGCTGGCCTGGCCATCGTAGCGGAACAGGTCCTTGCAGGTCCGGTCGCCGTTGTCGTTGGCCGTGTCGAAGCCCTTGCTCGGGCCCAGCGTCTTGAAGGCGGTCCCGACGAGGCCGTTCTTGGCCGGGTCCACCGTGAACCACCCCGCCTGTCTGATCTTGGCCGAGGTGGCGTGATTGACGAGAACGCCTCGTGGCACGTTGTCTCCGAGACCATAATCGTAGCACCAGGGTTGGCGGATCGGTGTTCCCCATGGTGTCGTCGATCGGATTCGAGTCAGCCCCGCCACATCCCACCAGCGCATGGACCGCGGTCGCCAGCGCGAGGATCAGCCCACGCAATTGATTGACCTCGGGCCCGGCCGCCATTCATGCTCGGCAAGCCGCTCGAACACACCCGGAAGCGATCTGATCATCACTGCCTCCAACCGCAGCGAAGCAGTGGTGTGCCAGACCTCGACGAATCCGCTGCTTGTTCCGGCTACCCCGGGTTACGACCTCCGCCCTCCAGAGTCCAGCAAGGACAAGAGCCTGTTGATCTCGCCCGCAACTTTCGACCCATCCCTTTCCTTGGGGAGGGCTGCCACGAGGACACTGCGGATCTGATCAACGTCCCCCGGCCGCCAGAATTCCGGTCGCCCAAGTACGACCGGGAATAGCTTGGTGACCACGGCGCTTCTGACACGTGCGTCGCGCTCGGCTTCTTCAGCGCTCTCCTGGGACAGTAGAGGAACGCCATAATCCCGGAGCAGGTCGCGCAGCCCATCGCGGCGCCCCGGATCCATCTCCGGTGTGAAGTGCTCCATCGCGTAGACCGCAAGCGCTCTGACCGCACCCTCGATCGCGAAGCGCTCCCCGGGTTTGGCCACATCCAGATCCCGGAATAGCGCGATCGCATCTGCGGGTCCGATGACGTTGATGACGGCCCGAGCGGCCTTGAACTTCCACTCCTCGAAATGGTCGGGCACCCTCCACTGTGCCCAGTGGTCGGGTACCATGCCCGCCGGTTGTTCCATGCTGAGCACCTTGCGGAGCTCATCAACTCGGCTCTTGTGCGTCGGTGAAGCGAGGACCGTCAGGCTGTCCAACAGCGAGTGGTAGACATCGGGGTCTGCTTCCCTGCCCAGTCGGTCGAAAACGGCTGTACCGGCGGCGTCCCGCTTGCCGGAGGGAGCCATCCTCAGACCCATGGCAGAGGCCTGGCGCACGTGCTGCTGTACGTCTTCGATCCCCGCGATGAACTGCTCGGCGACGTCCGCGCGTCCTCCGAGACTCATCGCTTCCAGGATATCGTAGGCGGTCGCCCTGGGTTCTCCGTCACTGTTGCGGATCGCCCAACGCAAGTGGCCGACCACCTCGTTCAGGGCGTCATCGTCCGCAGCGGCCTCACGGAGCTGCGCGGCCGCAGCCCTGACGGTGAAGGTACGATCGGACTGAAGACGCTCCAGCACCGCCGCGGTCACGCGGTGCTCCTGCACGGGAGCCGAGGCGCTGTTGTCCTCAGCCACCGCACAGGACTGGGTGGGGCCCGCCATGACGGGTAGGCAGTTCAGGAGCAGGATTAGCGGAATCAAGCGCCTCATCTCACTCTCCCGTTCCGGGGACCACACTCCAATTCGAGAGCGCCTCCGGAACCTTTTTGTCAACGCAACCCCCTGCCAGTGAAAGTAGTGTACCTCCCTTGGCGCAGACGTCGTATTCGTACGGGTTGATCAGGCTGGACGCGTCCTTCCCGATCACCAGGTTGTGCCACGGGAACCCGTCGTGGTATCCCGTGACGCGGTACTCCACCGGTCCCAACTGCCCGGCCCCTTGGACTTGCTGGCGCAGCTCGACGTCCACGCAGTAGTCGATCTCAGAAGAGAAGTCATCGGGACCGATGATACACCCCGGACGTGCGCGACCCTCGAGGTGGATGCGAATATGGTTCGCACCCGGGCGCTCCACTCCGACGAAGGTGAGGTTGTCCACCCCGTCGAAGATCGGCCATTCCTCGCAGAGTGGCGGGATGCTGTTCTGACCGTAGTACCTGAAGAGATCCTGGCATGACCGGTTGCCGGAGTCATACGCATCTTCGCGTCCCTCACTATGATTCAGACTTCGGATCTCCAATCCGATCATGGGATCCGCCTCGGGATCGACCGTGAACCACGCTCCCTGCCTGATCTTGGCGGGCGAGTTCATGGTCACGGGAGTGCCCGGAGCCCAGTTGTCCCCGACACCGTAGTCGTACTGGAACAAGCCCCACCACGGCACCTTGACCAGATCCGGCCTCAGCACCGCGGCCCAGCCCACGAAGACTTTGTCGTAGTCGGGGCTGGGATAGAAACAGGTGTTGGGACATGCGTCGGTGTTGTTCGTATTGCCGTCGTCGCACTGCTCCCAGGGGCTCTGAACGACCCCGTCCGTGCAGTAGCCGCAGACGGCGTTGCAGATCGCCGTTCCCCCTGGTGTCGTTATCAGGCTTCCCGGAGGATCGCACCTTTCAATACCCGTGACTGCGCCATCCCCGCAGCAGGAGCCATCGCCGAGCGGAATGCCTCTCACTGTAGCGACTCCGTGCGTTGGCGTCGGCGGCTCGCTCCCGTAGAAGTAGGCGTTCGTCCATTGGAAGGGGATGATAACCGGTTGTCCTCCCGACCGCAGGATCGGTCCCTCGGTGATGAGGTCGAGCGACTCCTCGCAGCAGTCGGTGATCTCGACGTCCGTGACGCAGACGCCGTTCTCGTCGGTGACGCACGGACTCACCGTGGAGCAGTTCCCCGGCGTCACGAAGGTATGGGACTGCCCGGAATCCGACGAGCCTTCCCACTCCTCGTCGAACCAGCAGCCCTTGCGGGCGATCCGGTAGCCCTGTCCGACGACGTCCACGGCGGACACCACGGACCAGCACAGGCTGGCATGGCAGCTCCACCCGAAGGTCGTGCTGTAGGTACAGCCTCCGTACAGAGTCAGGTCCGCGGCCCAGACCGCCGCCACCGAGACCCCTCCGAGGAGCCGTTGGGCTCCAGGAGGCCCCTGGATGAAGGGAGCGAACTCCCCCGTCTCGACATCGAACGCGAGTGAGAAGAGCCTGGCGTCGAAGTGGACCAGCCACCTGTAGAGGAAGCCGAACGAGATCGAGAAGTCGATCTCTACGCCGATCGCTCCCCGTTCCAAGCCGTCGCCGTCGTCCCCGGTTTCTCCTCCTCCATCACCACCGCCCGAGGGGCTAGTGGGAGGTGATGGTCTGAGCGACTCGGGGTTGCGAGCCACGACGTCCTGGAAGTAGATCGGTGGCAGTTCCGGCGGGCTCATTCCCTCGGATCCGGGAGGCATGTGCACCTCCTGGACCTTCAGATTGACCCTCCATTCCCCCCTCGGCAGCGACTTGAACCTGCCGCGACTCCCGTTCTGCGGCAGGGAAATGCTCCTCACGAACGGAGCGTTGGTGGACTCCGAAGGGCCGGCTTGTAGCCGCTCACCGAGAAACGTAGTTTTCTGAACATTCGCCGGGAGGGGGGATCCCCAGCATCATCCGCGCCGCAGGCGCGCCGCGGCGGTGGTACGCGATGCGGTAGGCTGCGCGGTCCGGAAGTTGTCAAGAGGGCTGAGACACTCGGGTGCACAGTTTAGTTAGTTTCTGTCGCGAAACCGCTCGCACTTGCCGAGGCTTGCGGTTTTCCGGCGAGATTCCGAGTGCATTGTCCACGGAGCCGGTGCGGCGATCCGTGAGTTTTTGGCGTCGGCTGCGGCAGGCTGAAGCGAGCACCGCGGTGGGCGGTACTTCGTGCAGTTCCTGAATGGAATGGAAGACAGCGGTGCGCTCAGGCCGCACGTTTGCGTCGTTGACGGCGCCGACGGACGAGTCGCTCCGCAAGGA
>Ga0187892_10002947_pt1 | contig 32335 bp, 30 predicted proteins | sample MA1701073metaG_FD_139345 | JGI IMG/M metagenome (GOLD analysis project Ga0187892, IMG submission 139345) | Bio-ooze microbial communities from a basaltic lava cave in the Kipuka Kanohina Cave System on the Island of Hawaii, USA - MA170107-3 metaG ...
ACGTCGCGGTCGGCCGCGACCGCGATTGGGTGGGGGGTGAAACGAAAGAAGAAATCGAACCACGGAGACACAGAGGACAACGAGAAGGAATGATCTTCTCTGCGATCTCTGTGTCTCTGTGGTCAATTCTTCTTCCCTCACCCGTGCATTCCCCTCGCCCACCGACTACCCTTCCCCCATGACGGCGATTCTCTCGATCAACGGGGCGGAACTCGAAGCCGATCCTTCGGGCGCACTCTGGTGGCCGGCGCGGCGCACGCTGGTCGTCGCCGACCTGCATCTCGAAAAAGGCTCGAGCTATGCCGCTTCGGGCCGGCTGCTGCCGCCCTACGACACGGCCGAAACGCTCGCGCGCCTTTCCGCCGCGATCGCGCAGCGCCATGCCGCGCGCGTGATCTGTCTTGGCGACAGTCTGCACGACGGCGCGGCGACGGCGCGCATCGCACCGACCGACCGCGCGCGGCTGGCGGCGCTGGTCGGCGCCTGCGACTGGATCTGGATCGCGGGCAACCACGATCCGGAACCGCACGGGCTCGGCGGCCGTGTGCTGACGGAATGGTCGGAAGGCCCGCTGATCTTCCGCCACGCGGCGCGCCTCAACGGCCATGGCGGGTCCGCCGGCGAGATCTCCGGCCACTACCACCCCTGCGCCCGCATGAGCTGGCGCGGCCGCAGCGTCGGCGGGCGCTGCTTCGTGCATGACGGCGCGCGGCTGGTGATGCCGGCCTTCGGCGTCTTCGCCGGCGGGCTCGATGTCGGCGATCCCGCCATCCGCACCCTGTTTCCGCGCGGCTTCCGCATCGAGCTGATCGGCCGCAACCGGCTGCATCGTTTCAGTTCGCAGTCGCTGTTCGACGGCGTCGATGGCTGAACGGCCGGTCCTGCTCTGGTTCCGGCAGGATTTCCGCCTCGCCGACAATCCGGCGCTCGCCGCCGCCATCGCGCGCAACCGCGCGCTCGACGCCCACAAGACGACCGAGGGCGGCACGTAGCGTCGCTTGCCGCCGCCGCGCGGCAGGTTCACAAATCCGTCAGCCAGCGATCACGGATGGGTCACCGGCGCGTCCTAGGGTCGAGCGCGCGTCATCTCCCGAATCGAAACCCTGCCGGGGAGCCCTGCCATGAGCCTGATCGACCGTTTCCCGCCGAAATCCGTCAAGGACCGCGACGATATCGGCAGCAATCCGACCGAACGGGCACGTCGCGGGTCCGGGGTCCGCGCCGCGCCCGTCGCAGCGCCTGGCCGCGTTCAGGTGACCTTTTCGACCGCGCCGCCGGCCTCGACCCAGTCCTTGAAGGCGCCGAGATTGCGCACGTCGCGGTAGCCGAAATCCTGCAGCAGCTTGCCGGCGAGCGCCGAGCGGCCGCCGGAGGCGCAATAGAGGATGATCGTGCGGTCGCGCGCGAATTCCGGATTGTGATAGGGCGACTCCGGATCGGCGCGGAACTCGAGCATGCCGCGCGAGACATGGAGCGCACCCGCGATCTTGCCGCCGGCGGCGAGCTCAGGCGCATCGCGCACGTCCACGATCAGCGCCCTGCCGTCGGCCGCGAGCGCGCTCGCGTCCTGCGGGGTGATTTTCGGAACGGATTCGTTGGCTGCGGCGAGCAGCTGCTTGACGGAGAGAGGCATCGTCCTGTCCTTCGATGGGTGCCGGCGGAATTGCCCTGCCCTCTTAGGTCGGCATGCGACCGTGACTTTCAAGTCCCCGTGAGAATGAAAGCGAGCGACGCCGGCGATCCCACCGACAGCGCCGGCGCCGGCGTTTCGTTTCGCGCTCGATGAAATGTCGAGCTGTGCGGGCCTCTTTGATCCGGGCCGATTCCGTTCAGCCCATGTACCAGCCGTGGCTGACGACGAGCGACTGGCCCGTAAGCGCATTGGTGGGGAATGCCGCAAACAGGTGTGCAATCTCCGCTACATCCTCGATGGTCGTGAACTCCTGATCAACCGTCTCGCCCAGCATGACGCGCTTCACAACTTCCTCTTCGGATATACCAAGGTCATGCGCTTGCTCCGGAATCTGTTTCTCGACGAGCGGCGTCCTGACGAACCCCGGACAAATCACATTGGCTCGCACGCCGTGCGCCGCACCTTCCTTGGAGACAACGCGCGCCAAGCCCAAAAGGCCGTGTTTGGCGGTCACGTAGGCCGACTTCAGCCTGGACGCCTCTTTCGAGTGCACCGAACCCATGTAGATGATCGTGCCGAAACCCTGGCGGTACATGTGCGGTATGCAAGCCTTCGTCGTCAGAAAGGCACCATCGAGATGAATGGCCAGAAGCCTTTTCCAATCGGAATACGGAAAATTCTCGATCGGATGAACGATCTGAATGCCGGCATTCGAAACGAGAATGTCTATGGTGCCCCACTTGTCGACAACATTCCGGACCCCTTCGTTCACCGACCTTTCGTCGGTTACATCCATGGCAACACCGATGGCTTCGCCGGTGCCGGCGCTACTCAGTGCTGCCGCGGTCGATGTTGCATCCTTTAGCGCAAGGTCGGCTATAGCGACCTTCGCACCGTCCGCGACGAACCGCCGGGCGATGCCTTCGCCAATCCCCCGTGCCGCTCCCGTTACAAGGCAGATTTTGTTTTTCAAATGCATGAGAACCTCGTCTTTCCTGTTTCTCTGAGGCGGAGCGCGTCGGTCAATCGAACCGTCAGATCATCGAACCGCCAGCTTCAACGGACCATTGAGCGGCGAATTCTCCTTTCCGACATCGCCCTGGTTCGTCACAAGTCGGTGCGGCGGGCAATCGTCTGACGTGCGCGATCGATGAAGCGAAATGCTCGCGCGGACATGAGAAAACGTCAGCGGCGTCGCGAATTCCCGGTTGCACATGCGGCTTCGGCTCATCGTCCGATTCCTTCGTTCGCACCCGAACTCAGGTCGAAGACTTGCAAGCCGTCTTTGGTCGTCTCACGGGTTTTCCAGTCCTTATGCGAAAGCGTCGCTATTACGTCGGCCGTGCCGGCTGCCCAGTGTTCGGTCATGGACAGGCGCGAGAACTCGTAGTCCTTGGAATTGCTCTCGAACCCTTCCTTGCGATGAATGAGATGCACCAACGTGATCGGGCAGGCCGGTCCCGTGTTGCGCAAAGCGGCCAGATCGGGGTCGGCTTGCAGTTCCTTGGGAAGTTTGGCGGCAAGACGATCCGCCGCCGCACGGATGTCATACAGTTGCCTGAAACGGTCGGTCGTCAGCCGAGTTCGACTGGAATAGCGAATGTCCTTCTCGCGTTGCTGGACATCCGCGATATCCGCGGGTACGACGCCCCGGGCACTGAACAAGTCGATCTGAAAGATGCAGAGCGGTTGGGTGTCGGCGTTCTCCATCACGTACTGCAGCGGTGTGTTGGAGACGAGACCGCCATCCCAATAAAAGCTCCCGTCAATCTCGACCGGTGGAAAGCCCGGCGGGAGGGCACCGCTGGCCATCACGTGCCTTGCGTCGATGCGCGTCGTCCGGCTGTCGAAGTACTTGAAATTGCCGGTCTCGATATCGACCGCGCCGACGCTAAGCCGAGGGCCCTTGCTGTTCAGGTAGTCGAAGTCGACGAGTCCGCCCAGCGTCCGCTCCAGCGGCGCGGTATCGTAGATGCTGAGCGCCTGGCGGGCTGCGAACGGCCAGAATGCTGTCGGAAGGCGCGGCCGAAAGAAGCCCGGGGCACCGACCATCGCAATCTCCGCCGCAGCAAGTTCCGAATATATGCGGCGGGGGTTCGCACCCCACATCCAGGGGGTGCAGGCAAGTTCGGAGGTCACTTCATGCCAGAATGCCTCCAGCTTCTCGACCCTGTGTTCGGAGGGGTTTCCGCAAACGATCGAGGCATTGACGGCGCCAATGGAATTGCCCGCGACCCAGTCGAACTCGAATTCGCTCTCGGCCAATCTTTGGAATGCACCCGCCTGATAGGCCCCAAGCGCGCCGCCGCCCCTGCATTACAATTGTGCAATGTTTGGTAAACTCTGACTGTCAAGGTCGTTCAACTTTCGAAAGAAGGCGCGTCGCAGCCACGCGGTCGCAACCGGGAGCTGGCCGATACGCCATTGCAAGCGATCGCGCAGGTATCGCGCCTGGAAGCATTAAGGGTTTCAAATATCTGCGCCCGAAGCTGCTTCAGTCCCGATTTTTCGTTGCTTCTGGCAAACATGGAACTGCCGGAACGCCCGAAATTGTGGCGCCCCTCCCAATCTCCTGGACCGGCTTGCAGGAGATTCTCCGGCCGTTGCTAACCTCCGAACCGCACCGACGTCGGCCCCGCGACATCGCTGCGCAGGCGAATTCGGGCCGCAACGGCACGGGTCCGGGGCTCGCGCCGCCGGCCCGGGTGTTCCGTCCCTATGCCGCGAGACCGAGTTCGCGTTTGCGACGAGCGGACCAGGCGCCGATCAGGCGGTCGGCGATGATACCGATAAAGGCAATGCTGAGCCCGGCGAGCACACTGCGGCCGGTGTCGGCACCCGGCAGGGCCTTGTAAATCTCCTGGCCGAGATCGCGCGAGCCGATCAGCGCCGTGATCGCGGTCATCGCCAGCGACATCATGACGGTCTGGTTGATACCCAGCATGATTTCCGGCATCGCGATCGGCAGCTCGACCTTCCAGCGCCGCTGCCGCGCCGTACAGCCGGCGGCGATCGCCGCCTCGATCGTGACTTTCGGAATCTTGACGATGCCGAGATAGGTGAAACGGATCGCCGGTACCGCCGCATAGGCGAGAATGGCGATGATGTTCGACAGATCCCCGACCTGGAACAGCATGATCACAGGAATCAGGTAGATGAACGACGGAAAGGTCTGCAGCGTGTCGCAGATCGTCATGACGATACGTGCGACGCGCGGCGAGCGCGACGACCAGACGCCGATCGGAATGCCGATGAGGATACAGAGAACGGTCGCGGCGCTCACGAGATAGAGCGTCATCATCGCCGGCGTCCACAGGCCGACGATGCCGATGAAAGCTGTCAGGGCCACAACAAAGACGGCGAGCCGCGAGCCGCCAAGCCGCCAGCCGGCAAAGGCGAGAGCTGCCAGCACTATCGGCCAGGGCAGTGCGAGGTAGAAATTCCGCAACGGCAGCAGCAGGGCCACGGTGATCCAGTCGCGCGCCGGCTGGATGTAGGGATGCGCTTCCTTCGAGAACCAGCGAACCCAGCCGTCCAGCAGGCTTCCAAACGACAGGGTCGTCTCCTTGGGTAGCGTCGCGAGGAACGGTAGAAAGCGTGCCGCAACGATCGCCGCCAGCAGGAACACGACAAAGGCCACGAGATGTCGGTGCTGGCGCCAGAACGGCAGCCGGCGGTCGACGTACTGCGGCGGCCGATAGGCAAAGGCATGGGTCAGGCGGTCGAGGACGATCGCGATCAGCACGATGGCGATGCCCTGCTCCGTCGCCTTGCCGACATAAAGCTGTTGCAGCGAGAACAGCAGCTTTTGGCCGAGACCTGACGCGCCGACCAGCGAGGCGATGACCGCCATCGCAAGCGTCTGCATCACGACCTGGTTGAGGCCGAGCATTAACGTCTGGTGCGCCCCCGGAAGCTGCACCTTCCAGAGCAGCTGGCGCTTGGTACAGCCGGACATGCGTCCGGCCTCGATGATCTCGGGCGCCACGGTCCGGATCCCCAGGATGGTGCAGCGCGCCATCGGCGGCATGGCGAAAATCACCGTCGCCATCATCGCCGGCACCTGCCCGAATCCGAACAGAACGACAACCGGCCCGAGATAGGCCATATGCGGCGTCGCCTGCATGACGTCGAAAATCGCGTTGAGCACGCGCTCGGCGCGTTTCGAGCGCGTCGCCCAGATGCCGAGCAGCAGACCGACGCCGGCGGCCACCGGCACCGACACCAGAACGATCGACAATGTACGCATTGCATCGGTCCAAAGGCCGAACACCGCCATGTAGGCGATGGCGAAAGCGCAATAGGCGGCAAGGCGGATGCCGGCGATCCAATGGGCAAGGATGGCGACGCCACCGACGACCGCAACCCACGGCAGCGGTTCGATGCCCCAATCCGGTATGCCGCGATAGAGCAGGCCTTCGGTAAGATCGAGCGGCACCGCGAGCATGGCCGAGATCGTCCGCGTGATGTCGCGAACCTTGAGATCGCCGATACCGGCATCGTTGCCGAGCCATTGGAAGAACTCCGTCAGCCACGGCTGCAACGGGATGGTCCAGCCGTCCGGCCAGCGCATGGCCACACCGGTTGCCGTCTGCAGGACCGGGCCCAGCAGACCCGCAACCAGCACCGCCAGCAGGCATCCGGCGAGCGCCCAGCGGCCGGCGCCGGGCCGTTCGCCACCCGTCGGCGCCAACGTGCCGGCAACGCTGCTCATCGTGCCGGATCGCCGTAGAGCGCGCGCGCCAGCGCGTCGCGGGTCAGCACGCCAACCGGCCGGCCGGATTCATCAACCACCGAAACCGGCGCATCGCCGGCAAACACCGGCAGCGCGATTTCGTGCAGTCTGGCGCCTTGCGGAACCGTCAACCCGCCGGCCGCCCGGTCGCCGGCACCCGACGGCTGCATGACCGCGGCAACCGAAATGATGCGATCGCGCGGGGCATTTTTCGTGAAGGCCGCGACATAGTCGTCGGCGGGGCGGAGGACCATGGCCTCCGGCGTATCGAGCTGGACCAGCCGGCCGTCCTTCATGATGCCGATACGGTCCGCAAGCCGCACCGCTTCGTCGAAGTCGTGCGTGATGAAAACGATCGTCTTCTGCAGCATTTGCTGCAGCCGGAGAAACTCGTCCTGCATTTCGCGCCGGATCAGCGGGTCGAGCGCCGAGAACGGTTCGTCGAGAAACCAGACATCGGGTTCGACCGCAAGCGAGCGCGCGATGCCAACACGCTGCTGCTGGCCGCCGGAGAGATCGCGCGGGAAATTCGCTTCGCGCCCTTCGAGTCCTACCAGCTTCAGCAGTTCCCGCGTTCGGTTCCAGCGCTTGCGTTTGTCGATGCCCTGCACCTCGAGCGGAAAGCCTGCATTCGACATGACGGTCCGGTGCGGCAGCAGTCCGAAATGCTGGAACACCATGCCCATCTTGTGACGGCGGAGCTCGATCAATTCGCGCTCGCCGGCCTTGAGCAGGCTTTCGCCGTCGAAGTCGATCTCGCCGCCGGTCGGCTCGACGAGCCTGGTCAGACAGCGGATCAGGGTCGACTTGCCCGATCCGGACAATCCCATAACGACGAGGATCTCGCCGGCGGCGACCTCGAACGAAACCGACTTCACCGCGCCGATGTAACCGGCAGCCGCCAGCGCCTCGTCGGACGGATCGCCGGCGTGACGATGAAAGAAGTTACGTTCGTCGGGTCCGAACAGCTTCCAGAGATTGCGACAGGAGATTTTCGGCGTTGCCAACCGATTGCCCATCCGTTTACCGACTCGCCCGAGCCTCGCCATTCTCCGTCGTGCGGCGGCGCAGCCGCACGCCCGGATCGGCGCGACGCCCCGGACTCAAAACGAAAGAAGCCAGGCGCAAGAGTTCCTGCGCCTGGCTTCTCTTCAACCAGTCAAACCGAGCCGTATGTCCGCTCAGTTCATCCAGGGCTGCCAGGTCGCCTCATTCTCGGCGATCCATCTGTCGGCCGCCTCTTCCGGCGTCAGCCCGTCAACATCGACCATGGCGGCAGCGGATGCAATCGCGGCATTCGAGAAGTTGACGTTCATCAGAAATGCAGCGGCACCCGGCCACTTGGTCTCAAGGTTCGGCGATCCGGCTTTCTTGAGATAGCCGCTGGCGGGCGCACCGCAATCGTAGACCGCATCGGGGTTCATGCCCCAGGCCGGATCGGTGAGGCATGCCGCGTCGTACTCCGGGAACTCCACGAAGTTGCCCTCGAACTTCGCTTCGATGAAGTTCGGCGTCCAGTTGAAGAGCACGATCGGCTCGCCGCGATCGTATGCCGCCTGCAGCTCGGCCCACAGCGTTGCCGCCTGGCCGACCGGCACTTCCTGGAAATTCATGCCGAGCGCATCGATACGCTCCGAATAGTGCTTGCCCCAGTCGGCCGGCGGACCGACGAAGCGGCCCTTGGGTGACGTTTCGGCCGTCGCGAACTGTTCGGCACAGGCATCGAGCGCCTTCCAGTCCGGCAGACCCGGGCACTTCTCGTTCATATAGGCGGGATACCACCAGTCTTCGCGGGTCACGGCATCGTGCGCACCGTAGTCGACGAGGCCGGCGGCAACCGCGTTGTCGAACGACTCTGCCATCGAGCCTTCCCAGACCTCGACCTGGATGTCCATGTCGCCGTTCGCGAGTGCGGTGAACTGGAGCTGCGTGTCGGACGGCACATACTCGACGGTGTAACCCTTTTCTTCGAGCAGCTTGCCGACGACGTTGGCCAGTACGAGCTGGCTGGTCCAGTTGTTGGTGACGATCTTGATCGGGTCCGATGATTCCTGCGCCTGGACGTTCATCGGCGATGTCGCCACCAAACCGGCCAGCAGTGCGCTGCCGGCGGCGGCGGCAATGGATCTGATGAACATGTAGCAACTGCCTCCCAGCCTGTTGTTTTGGTTTGACGTGTTCCGGTACAGCCGCCCTTCAGTCGGAGCATCTACCATGCGGCGCTCCGTCGGTCCGGCAAGCCCTTGTACGGTATCAAAATCATACCCCGTGGCAAGGGTCGACCCGGCCGGCAGCCGCCCCAGGTCGCAGTTTCACGGCCGAACTTGAAACTCAGGCCGATTGCGGTCCATTGCCGCGGTCGGACCGGTCGGCACGCGGCAGCAGCAACGTCAGGACCGCGGCAACGGCAACCGAAACCAGACCGGCCATGAAAGCGAGCCGGTAGCCGCCGGTCGCATCGAAGATCGTCCCGGCTGCCCACGGACCGAGAAAACCCGCGACACCCCAGGCAAGGAAAATCCACGAGAAGGCGCTGAACGCGACGGCGGGTGAGAAGACCATCCGGATGTGGGCCGGCATGATGGCAATCAGCGCGCCGTAGGCCAGGCCGACGATCGACAGGCCCGACAGGACAAGCGGCGGCACTGCGACTTGCCACAGCATGATCATCGCGCCGCCAGCCGCGACGAACGACACCAACAGGATGCAACGGGATGATGCTCGATCGCCAAAATAGCCTGCGACCACGCTTCCGATGAGACTGCCGGCACCGACCAACATGGCGCCGGCGGCGGCAAGGTCGGACGTACCGCCGACAGCCGAAACCATCGCGGCCGCATGACCAAACGTCATGAGGCATCCGAACATCGCGAAGAAGTAGAGCACCCACAGCAAGACCACGTGCCTGACATCCCGGTGCGACACAGGGGACGGCGGCGATGTTGCTTCCGACGCATCGGCACGCGGCGCACGGAACAGCAACAGCGTGACGAACGCGCCGGCGACCAGCAGCGCCGCGAGCAGATACAGCCCCACCGGCCAGCGATCCGGCGTCGCAAACCAGCTGAAGACCTGTGAGAACGCCATTGTGCCGCCGCAATAGGCGGCCGATATGATTCCGAGGTCGAAGGCGGCGCGCCCACGCGTTGCGGCGGCGGCTTTCACCGAGATCGCGTAGCCCAGTCCGTTGGCCACGCCGAAAACGATCCCGAAGCCGGCAAGCAGCGGGACATAAGTGGCCAATGTCGCGATCAGAAGTCCGGATGCGGCCACGAGCGCTGATGCCAACGAGAGATATTCGATCCGCGCGCGGCGTAGCAGCCATGGCGCCAGCAGCACGCCAAGAACCAGACTCACGGTTGCGGTAGAATAGACGAGGCTGACCGAGGCGCGCGAGGCGCCGGTGCTGGCTTCGACCGGCTCGATCAGGGTCGAGTACGCGTGAACCGAACCGAGCAGGAAGCAAAGTATGACGCCGCCGAGCGTCGGCCGGGCGATCATGCGCGTTGTCTTATCCGATCAGCCCCTAAACCGCACCGCCGCCGGCCCCGCGACATCGCTGCGCAGGCGAAACAGGCTGCCGGCGAGCGGGCCCTTGGCGAGCCGCCCAGCGTCGAGCTGCATCGCAGCCGAGGTGACGTAGACGTCGCGCATGTCCGCCCCGCCGAAGGTCGGGCAGGTCGGCCGTTCGACCGGCAACGAGATCTTCGCGACACGTTTGCCGTCGGGCGCGTAGCGGCTGAGGCACCAGCCGTCCCAGTGCGCGACCCAGACGCCGCCCGCGCCGTCGACCGCGAGCCCGTCGGGAATGCCCTCGCCCGGATTGACCTGCGCGAACAGGCGCCGGTTCGAGATCGTACCGTCGCGGCCGTCGAAATCGTAGGCGAGGATACGGCCGGGCATCATGTCGACGAAGTACAGGGTGCACCCGTCCGGGCTCCAGCCCATGCCGTTCGCGCAGGCGAACCCCTCGTCCATTTCGACCAGCCCGCGCGCGCCGTCGTAGCGATAGAGCCGGCCGGTCTCCTTGCTGCTCTCGGCGTGCATGGTGCCGAACCAGAACCTTCCCTGCGGATCGCATTTGCCGTCGTTCGGAATGTTCCCGGGCCGGTCGGCGTCGGGCCGCGCGAGCAGCGTGCGCGAGCCATCGGGCCTGTGACGCCACAGGCCGCTGCCCGACAGCACCAGCAGGCCGCCGCCTTCGACCAGCGCGATCGATCCGACATGCGGGCTGTCCAGCTCGACCGGTGCCTGCTCGTTGCGACCGCTGTCCGGAAAAAAGCGATGCACCGTCGGACCCGGGCAATCGATCCACCAGAGCAGCTGCTCCCGCTCGTCCCAGATCGGTGTCTCGCCGCACCCGGCGCGGATATCGACGACGCAATCGGCTTTCATGTTTCAGTCGCGCTCCTTGCTCTGGTCGGCGCTCCGGTGTCGCAGGTCCGGATAGCGGACGCGCGTCGTGAACTCGCCGTTGATCGTGTTGAGGTGAACGTACTCGAGGATCGCATCCGGCCAGATATCGACGCGCTTGGTATAGGTCTTGCCGTGGTGCAATCCCCCGACTGCGCCGCCCCGCGGCAGCCCCTGGGGCGATTGCAGCATCCGGAGGCATCGGGAACAAGCGCGAAACGCGCCCGGATCGCCAATCCCGGGCGGGCGGCAAATCCGGCCGCTTCTAGTCTTCTTCGGTGTCGCCGTCCTCGCGGGTGGCGCAGGGCCAGTCCGGGCCCGGCTCGATGCCGGCGGGCAGTTTCGTCGTCTCGTCGCCGCAGGTTTTTTCGAGCTGCTGCTGCACCAGCCCGGTCGCGGCCGACAGATCGGCGCCGCGCAGGTCGGCGAGATAGAGCTCGGTCTCGGTCAGGTCGGCGTCCACAAGATCGGCGCCGCGCAGGTCGGCGCGCGCGAGATACGAATATCGCAGATTGGCGCCGGTCAGATCGGCATTGCGAAAGATCGCGCGGCCCAGCTCGGCCTTCTCGAGAGTGGCGCCGGCCAGCATCGCATCGGTCAGGTTGGCGCGCGGCAGCTCGGCCTTCTCCATCAGCGCACCGGTAAGGTCGGCGCCCGTGAGGTCGGCACGCCCGAAGGCGGCCTTGGTCATGTTGGCCCCGATCAGCAGCGCGCCGTTGAACCGCGCCTTGTCGAAATGCCCCTCGCTCATGTCGGCGCCCGTGAGATTGCTGCCGATCAGGCTGGTGTTGTCGAGATTGGCCTGGCTGAGATTCGCGCCGACGAGATTTTCTTCCTCGAGGATCAGCCGCGCTTTGAAGCAGCCCGACCAGTCGACGCCGGCTTCGGGGTGGTCCTTGCAACCGGCGACGGCGTTCTGCGGCACGGTCGAGATCGCCAGCAACGCGGCCGCGAGCAGGATCGGCAGGGATTTCATGGCGCCCCCGGATTGCACGAGCAGACCACGATTATGTGGGCAAGGAACCGTGCCGCTCAAGGCGCCGCCGGGCACAGTCCGGCCGTCATCAACCTGTGCCGCCCAGGCATGCGGTCATGGTTTGCGCCAGATTGCCGATGAGGCGCGCGTAGAGCGCCGGGCCCGGTTCGAGCGGGATGCCTTCCGGATCGAGCGTGGCGATGCGGACGTCGCTGCCTTCGACCGCGGTATCGAGCAGAGCCGGATCGATCTGCGGCTCCGCGAAGGCGCAGACCACATCGGCTTCGGCCAGCCGCTCGCGGATCGCCGTCAAACGCGCGGCGCTCGCGCCCTGTTCCGGATCGACCAGGATCGCGCCGACGCCGGCGAGCCCGTAGCGCTTCTCGAAATACTGGAACGCGTCGTGGAAGACGATGAACGGCGCCTCGCGCACCGGCGCGAGCGTCTCGGCCGTCGCCGCATCGAGACGTTCGATCGCGTCCGTCAGCACAGCCAGATTCGATTCGTAGGCGTTGCGGTTCTCCGGATCGAGCGCGACCAGCCGGTCGGTCACCGCGGCTGCGATCGCGATCGCATTGCGCGGATCGAGCCAGAAATGCGGATCGTAGCCGGCATGACCGAGACCCGCCTCTTCGTCGTCGTGCGCGTGGCCTTCCCAGACGCCATCCTCGCGCCGGGGCAGCAACGCGATGTCGGGGAGCGTCGACAGTTCGAGCACGCGCCCGTCGGGCACCAGCGAATCGATCGGCGATGCGAGATAGGATTCCATCCCCGCGCCGATCCAGACCACAAGGCCGGCATCGGCGAGCGCCGCCGCCTGCGACGGTTTCAGCGTCCAACTGTGCGGGGAGGCGTTGCCGTCGACCAGCAGCAGCGGTTCGCCGACGCCCTCCATGACGCTCGCCACCAGCGAGTGGATCGGCTTGATCGACGCCACGACCGCCGGTTCGTCCGCCTCGGCAACCGCGGAAAGGGCGACCGTCAGCGCGATCAGTGCGGAAAGAATGACCCCGGTCGGGCGACGACACCCCGGCGCCCGCCCGGTGCAGCTGAAATCCGCCATTTCCCGATCTCCGTCCGATATGTTATAAAATAACATTGCGTGGCGGTCGCGGCCTTGTCAAGCTTGGCAGCGCCGGTGACGTCGGGAGCCGCCTGCAGCAGGGAGCCGCACAACATGGACCGCGCGCACGATCACCGACGCTGCATCGCCGATGCGCTCGACGCCGCCGAACGCGTCTGCGCTGGCCGCGGCGCACAGCTCACCGAGCTGCGCCGGCGCGTGCTGGAACTCGTCTGGCAGAGTCATCAGCCGGTCGGCGCCTACCAGCTTCTCGCCGCGCTCGGTCGCGACGGACACCGTCCCGCCCCGCCGACGATCTATCGCGCGCTCGACTTCCTGCAGGCGCAGGGGCTGGTGCATCGCATCGAGAGCCGCAACGCCTTCGTCGGCTGCCCGTATCCCGAAACCGATCATGCCGCCGGCCAGCTCTTGATCTGCCAGGCCTGCGGCACGGTGACGGAGCTGCTCGATCCCGCCATCGGCGAGACGGTGCGACGCGGCGCGCGCGCCGCCGGCTTCTGGCCGGAGCGCGTCACACTCGAGATCGAGGGCACCTGCGGACGCTGCGCGCCCGGGGCCGGCCGCGCATGATTGCGCGAGCGGATGCGAACGGGTTTTTGATCGACGCGCACGGACTCTCGTTCGGCGCCGGCGGGCGGCGGATTCTCGATCATGTCGACATCGCGATCGGCGCCAACGAGATCGTCACGCTGATCGGTCCGAACGGCGCCGGCAAGACCACGCTGATCCGGCTGCTGCTCCGGCTCGCGACGCCGGATGCCGGCACGATCGCACGCCGGCCGGGCCTGCACATCGGCTACATGCCGCAGCGTTTCGCGCCCAGCCCGCTGCTGCCGATCACGGCGCGGCGCTTTCTTGCAACCGCGCGCGCGGCGTCGCGCGAGGATCTTGACGCGCGACTGGCGGAGGTCGGTGCCGCGGCCGTTGCGAACACGCAGCTCAATGCACTCTCGGGCGGCGAGCTGCAGCGCGTGCTGCTGGCGCGCGCGCTGCTCGGCAGCCCCGACCTGCTGGTGCTCGACGAGCCGGTGCGCGGCGTCGACGTCACCGGCCAGACGGAGCTTTTCGACCTGATTGCCGCGATCCGGCGGCGGCGCGGTTGCGGCATGCTGATCGTCTCGCACGAGCTGCATCTCGTGATGGCGGCGACCGACCGCGTGATCTGCCTCAACAAGCATGTCTGCTGCGCCGGCAGGCCGGAATCGGTGAGCGCCGATCCGACCTTCATCGCGATGTTCGGGGCGGCAGCGGCGCGGCAGCTTGCGATCTACACCCATGCGCACGATCACGAGCACGACATCGCCGGCGCGATCGTACCGGACGGGCACCGTCATCGCGATCATGCGCATAGGCATGACCATGTGAACGATCGCGATCATGCACCCGATCGCCGGCAGCATCTCGCGGAGGGCCGGCGATGAGCGAGTTCCTGCTGCGCGGCTTCCTCGGCGGGCTCGGCGTCGCCCTCGTCGCGGCCCCGCTCGGCTGTTTCGTGGTCTGGCGGCGGATGGCCTATGTCGGCGATTCGCTGGCGCATGCGGCGCTGCTCGGCGTCGCGGCCGGCGCGCTGATCGGCATCGACCTGCGGCTCGGCGTGCTGGCAATCGGGCTGGCGATCGCGCTGATCATCGCCGGCATCGAGCGGCGGGCGCGGCTGGCGACCGACACGCTGCTTGGCATCGCGGCGCATGGCGCGCTCGCGCTCGGCTTCGTCGCGGTCGCGCTGGTGCCGGGCCTGCGCGCCGACATCGTGGGGCTGCTGTTCGGCGACATTCTGGCGCTGTCGTGGGCAGACGTGGCGTGGATCTGGGCCGGTGCCGTCATCGTCCTCGCCGCGCTCGCCCTGCTCTGGCGGAAGCTGCTGCTGGCCACGATCGACGAAGACCTCGCCGCCGCCGAGGGCGTGCGAACGGCGCCGATGCGGATCGCGCTGATGCTGCTGGTCGCCGCCGTCGTCGCGCTGGCGATGAAGGCGGTCGGCGCGCTGCTGATCACCGCACTGCTGCTGATCCCGGCGGCAACCGCGCGGCGCTTCGCGCGCACGCCGGAGGCGATGGCCGCCGGCGCGGCTTTGGTCGGCGCGCTGTCGGTCGCCGGCGGGCTCGGCGCCTCGCTGCGTTTCGACCTGCCGGCGGCGCCCGGCATCGTTGCGGTGGCGCTCGGCCTGTTCGCCCTGACGCAATTGCTGCCGCTCCGGCGCGCCGCCTGAGCGCGACGCGGCCGACGGTTCAGCGTCGGACGGTTTCCTCGACGTAGCGGCGGAAATGGCCGAGCGGCGGCGTCGCCATCGCCGGATCCTTGCCCTCGTCGTCGAGCCGCCGCAGCCGGATCGCCGCCTCGTGTGCGGGTTCGCGCCGGAACGCGTCTTGCAGCGCCTCGTTCATCGGTCCGCCCTGCAGCCGGAGGCTCAGCACCGAGGCCGGCGAAAGCGCGGCGAGATAGCCCGGCTCGACCGCGCAGAGATACCGCTTGGCGGCGACGTGCAGCCGCACCGGATCGGAAACCGCTTCATCGAAATGCTGCGACAGCCAGGCCGAGCCGAGCGATTCGTGCTCGGTGTCGATGCCGGCGTCGGCGATCGTGTCGGGCAGATCGTGAATCAGGTGGCCGATGTCGTGCAGCAGCGCGGCGACGATTTCGCTCGCCGGCGCCCGACGCCGTTCGGCCAGCGCCGCGCATTGCAGCGCATGCGCGAGCTGCGAGACGCCCTCGCCGTAACTGTCATCGCCGCGGCGCGCGAAGATCGCCTCGATCTCGGACCAGACCGTGTCGGCCCTGCTCATGCCGCGCGCTCCGCCCGCAGGACGGTCGCCCCGCCGAGCTCGCGGCCCAGCACGCGCCAGCGGCTTTCGACACCGTCCCTGTCGACGTAGCAGCCCTGCAGGTGCCGGCGGCCCTTCGCCGGATCGAAGCCGGTGCGGCCGTGCAGCGCGCGCTGGTTCGCCATCATCAGCAAATCGCCGGGCGCAAGGCGAATGACCAGCGCGTTTGCCGGATCGGCGAGCAGGCGCGCGAAGCCGCGATAGGCGCGGTACCAGTCTTCGATCAGCTCGAGCGGCGCATCGAGCGGCGCCTTCGAGCGGTTGTTGAAATGAATGTCGGTCACCTGGCCGTCGGCATCGACCGTGATGACGGGCCGGCGCGCGCGCAGATCGGCTTCGCGGTCGGCGAAGCGATAATCCTGGGGCACGCGGGCAAGCAGCGCGAAACCGTCGGGATCGCTCGCGCGCAGCATGTCGGCGGCGCGAAACCCGTCGACCAGGATCGAATCGCCGCCCGGCGCATCGCTTTCGAGACAGTGCAGAAGCTGCACACCCGGCGTCGGATCGCGATAGGGATTGTCGGTGTGGACACCGAGCGCGAGACCGGTATAGGCGAGGTTGTTCGGGTTCGGCACCGATTTGACCTCGAACCAGCGGCCGTAATTCGTCACCCGCACATGGCCGATGCGATCGCCGACGCGTGCGACCATGCCGCTCTCGGTCGGCACATTTCGCAGGATCGCAAAACCGTGGCGCAGGAAATCGTCGAGGAAGCGACGCTCGGCGGCGGGCTGCGTCTCGACCGCGTCCCAGGCGGCTGTCGGCAGGCGCGAGGCAATCTCCGGGCTCCACAGCACCGGCTGCGGCCGGCGCGCGGCGCGCGCGGCGGGATCGAGATCGTGCTCGGCGAGCCACGTAGCCGGATAGACGCTCGGGTGACCGTCGCCGGCCCATGTAATTGTCAGCGCATCGGCGGCGGCGCGCAGGGTCGAGGGCAGCGGCGCATCGGCAAGGGTCGCGGTGTCGAGCAGGCGCTGGCCGTTGCCGGGATCGCGGCAGAGCGCGCACGGACAATTGTCGCGCAGCCAGATCGACGGAAAGGTCGAGGCGTGCCCGTCCCGCCACAGCAGATGGACGAACCCGTCGTCGTTTCTGGCCTCGCGCAGTTCCGTCGTCTGCCTGCTCATCGCGTTTCCATCCTCGCGGTTCAGACCCGCATGCGTTCGCTGGTCGGGTCGTATAGGGGTTTCAGGCTGGCGCGCGCCTTCATGCGCTCGCCCGCCACTTCGATCTCGAATCTGTTGCCGTTGATGAAATCGGGGGTCACGCCGTCAGGGTTGTTGACGTAACCCATGGCGATGGCGCGGCCGAGATGATGGCCGTAATTGGCCGAGCTGGTGTAGCCGACGCATTGGCCGTCGAGCCAGATCGGCTCGTTGTGATAGAGCAGCGGCCCGGGATCCTCGAGCGCGAACTGCACCATGCGCTTCGTGAGCCTGCCCTGCGCCTTCTGCTTCAGCAGCGCCTCGCGGCCGATGAAATCGACGCCCTTGTCGAAGGCGACCGCGAAACCGAGACCGGCTTCGAGCGGCGTATCCTCCTCGGCGATGTCGTGGCCGAAATGCCGGTAGGCCTTCTCGATGCGCAGCGCGTCCATCGCATGCATGCCGGCCGGCTTGACGCCGAGATCCTCGCCCGAAGCGAGCAACCGGTCGAAGACGCGCAGCGCATACTCCGCCGGCACGTAGAGCTCCCAGCCGAGCTCGCCCATGTAGCTGATGCGCGTCGCGCGCACCGGCACGCCGGCGACCTCGATCTCCTGCGAGGAACCGAACGGGAAGGCGTTGTTGCCGAGCCCCGCCTCGCTCAGACGAGATAGCAGCGTGCGACTGTTCGGACCCATGACGCCGATCACCGCATGGTTGGCGGTGACGTCGTCGATCGCAACACGCGCGCCATCCGGCACCTGGCGCTTGAGCCAGGTCATGTCGCGCACGGCGGTCGCCGCCGCGGTGACCACCCAGTATTTGTCCTCGGCGAGACGCGTGACCGTGAGATCGGCCTCGATGCCGCCGCGCTCGTTCAGCCACTGCGTATAGATCGCGCGGCCCGGTGCGCCGCCGACATCGTTGGCGCAGATTTTCTGCAACGTCTTCTCGGCGTCCGGTCCCTGCACCAGGAACTTGGCGAAGGTCGACTGGTCGAAAAGCGCGACGTTCTCGCGCGTCGCCTTCACCTCGGCCCCGCAATAGGGGAACCAGTTCTGGCGCTTGAAGCTGTACTGGTATTTCGGCTCGACGCCCTTCGGCGCGAACCAGTTGGCGCGCTCCCAGCCGGCGACCTCGCCGAAACAGGCGTTGAGCTCCTTCAGCCGCTGATAGAGCGGCGTGCGGCGGATGCCGCGTGCCGTCTCGTACTGGCGATAGGGCCAGTGCATCGCATAAAGCAGACCGAGCGCCTCCGACGTGCGCTCGACCAGGAACGATTTCTCGTTCTGGTGCGGCATGATGCGGCGCAGGTCGACTTCCCAGAGATCGAAGGGCGGATGGCCCTCGACGATCCAGTGCGCCAGCACCATGCCGACGCCGCCGGCCGACTGGATGCCGATCGAGTTGAAGCCCGCGGCGACGAAGAAATTGCGCAGGTTGGGCGCCTCGCCCAGCAGGTAGCGCTGGTCCGGCGAGAAACTCTCGGGCCCGTTGAAGAACTTGCGGATGCCGGTCTCGGCCAACCGCGGCACGCGATGGATCGCGGCCTCGAGCACCGGCGCGAAATGCTCGAGATCTTCCGGCAGTTCGTCGAAGCAGAAATCCTCGGGGATGCCGTTCATGCCCCAGGGCTTGGCGTTCGGCTCGAAGGCGCCGATCAGCAGCTTGCCGGCGTCCTCCTTGAAGTAGGCGCAGGCATCCATGTCGCGCATGACCGGCGTGGTCGGCGGCAGGTCCATCGGCTCGGTCACGATGTAGAAATGCTCGGCCGCCTGCAGCGGCACCGCGACGCCCGCCATCAGCCCGATCTCGCGGCCCCACATGCCGCCGCAATTGACGACGAACTCGGCGGTCACGTCGCCCTGTTCGGTCGAGACGCCGGTGATCTTGCCGTTCTTCGTGTGGACGCCGGTGACCTTGCAATCCTCGACGATCGTCGCCCCGCCCATGCGCGCGCCCTTTGCGAGCGCCATCGTGGTATCCGCCGGGTTGGTCTGGCCGTCGCGCGGAAAGAATGCCGCGCCGATCAGGTCGTCGACGTTGAGCAGCGGCCATTTCTCGCCGGCTTCCTTCGGCGACAGGAAATGCGCCTCGACGCCGAAGGCGCGCGCCGAGGAGGCGCCGCGCTTGATCTCTTCCCAGCGTTCCTCGTTGTTGGCGACCGACAGGCTGCCGTTCTGCTTCAGGCCCGTCGCCTGTCCGGTCTCCTTCTCGAGACCCTCGTAGAGGCGCAGCGTGTAGTTCGCGAGCTTGGTCAGGTTGCTCGAATAGAGCATGCCGCGCACCAGACCGGCCGCGTGCCAGGTGGTGCCGCCGGTGAGCTTCTTGCGCTCCAGCAGCAGTACATCCTTCCAGCCCAGCTTGGTCAGGTGATAGGCGACGGAACAGCCGATGATGCCGCCGCCGACGATGACGACGCGGGCATGGGACGGAATTTTCTGGGTCATGGGCGGCGGATTCCCCGGTTAGAGCGTGAAACGGCCGGCGATCCTAGCCTCGGGCGCCCAGCGATGCGATAGCGCGAACGGCCGCACGCGTCAGCCCCAGGGCAGCGAATAGGTCTTCACGTTGGTGAAGCTCTTCATCGCCTCCAGCACACCCTCCTTGTAGCCGAGGCCGGAATCCTTGATGCCGCCGAAGGGCGACATTTCGATCCGGTAGCCCGGCACTTCCCAGACATTGACCGTGCCGACCTCGAGCTCGCGCACGAAGCGGGTGATGTAGTCGAGCCGGTTGGTGCAGACGCCCGAGGAGAGCCCGTAACTGGTCGAATTGGAGACCCGGATCGCCTCGTCGATGTCCTTCACGCGGATAACCGGCGAAACCGGTCCGAAAGTTTCGAACTTCACCAGCGGCGCGTCGAACGGCACGCGGTCGAGCACGGTCGGCTGGTAGAGCGCCCCTTCCCGACCGTTGCCGTGCAGGAGCTTTGCGCCCTTCGCGACCGCATCGCTCGCCATGTCCTGACAGTAGCGGGCGGCAGCCTCGTCGATCACCGTGCCCATCTTGTTGTCTTGGTTCGCCGGATCGCCGCAGGTCCAGGCCTTGGTCTTGGCAACCAGCTTCTCGACGAATTCGTCGGCGACCGCTTCGTGGACGATCATGCGCTTCACCGCCGTGCAGCGCTGGCCGGAATTCTTGTAGGAGCCGCCGGCGGCGAGCGTCGCCGCCTTCTCGATGTCGGCGTCTTCCATCACGATGATCGGATCGTTGCCGCCGAGCTCCAGCACGGCGCGGCGATAGCCCATCTTGTTCGCAATGTACTTGCCGACCGAGACGCCGCCGGTGAAGGTGATCAGTTCGACATTCGGGTTGGTCAGCATCTCGTCGGCAATCTCCTTCGGATCGCCGGTCACGACCGAGAACATCTCGGGCGGCAGGCCCGCCTCGTACAGCACATCGGCCAGCAGCAGCGCCGTCAGCGGCGTCTTCTCCGACGGCTTCAGCACCATCTTGTTGTTGGTGGCGATCGAGGGCGCGACCTTGTGCGCGACCTGGTTCAGCGGATGGTTGAACGGCGTGATCGCCGTGATGCATTTCAGCGGATCGCGCTGGGTATAGATGCGGCGCTTCTGGCCGTGCGGCGTCAGGTCGCAGGAGAAAATCTGCCCGTCGTCCTGCAGCACCAGCGTCGAGGACAGCACGAACACGTCGTAGGCGCGGCCGACCTCGTAGAGCGTATCCTGCATCGAAAGGCCCGATTCGGCCGTAATAAGCGCGGCAATCTCCTGCCGGCGCTTGTCGAGCAGCTCCGCCGTGGTGCGCAGGATCTTCGAGCGATCGTGGCGCGAGAGCGTCGCCTTGTACGGCGCCACCTTCTCGTAGGTCTCGCGGATCTGCGCGACGCTGGCGAGCGGCACGGTGCCGACGATCTGGTTGTTGTAGGGGTTCAGCACCTCGAGTCCGCGCTCGGCCGAGACCTTCCTGCCGGCGATGCGCATCTGCTCGTTGAGGATGCGCGGTTTCACGGCGACGTTCATGTTTCGGTTCCCTTTGAATTCACCACAGAGACACAGAGGAAGACGAGGATTGAAACTTCTCGGCGCTCTCTGTACCCCCTGTGGTTAAGTCTTTGCTTCAGGTTATCGGCTGCCGACCGCGCGGGCGGGCGCCGAAGCGGCGACCGCATGATTGAGCGCGATGTCGAACGCATCGAAATTGCGCAGACGGCGACCGGATTCGACGCCCGCGACCGGCCGGTTGCAGTAAAGCGGCACGCGCTGCTCCGAGACGCCGCCATGGCTGCGCAGCGGCGCGTCGAGGCCCGAGAGATCGTGGCGGTCGGCGCTGGTGCCGATCGCGGTGTCGCGCCTGCTCACCAGCACGATGTCGCCGATACGGTCTTCCGGCAGCTCGAAGCGCGCGGCAGCCGCTTTGCGATCGAGTGCGGCATCGACATCCGGACGTGCCGCGAGACGCGCCAGAATGCTGCTTGCGTCGGCATGGGCCGGCAGATAGGCGGTGGCAAAGGAACCGAGCGCGCCGTGATGCACGACATAGGGATCGGTGATCGGCAGGATGACGCGCGCCTCGCCCTTGCCGAGCCATTCGTCGAGCAAGGTCTGCAGGAACAGCACTTTCGGCGCGCCGCCGGGATCATGCTTGTCGTTCATGCCGTGATCGGCGGTCAGCACGATGGTGGCGCCGGCCGCATCGAGCGCGGCCCAATAGCCGTCCATCATCCGGTAGAAATCGTTGGCGACATTCGTGCCCGGCGCGTGCTTGTGCTGGATATAGTCGGTTGTCGAGAGATACATGATGTCGGGCCGGTCGCGCTCCATCAGCCGCACGCTGGCGGCGAACACGAATTCGGACAGATCGGCGCTGTAAACCGACGGCACCGGCCGGCCGACGAATTTCGCGGCATTGTCGATGCCGTGCTCCGCCATCGTCGTGGAGTCGGACTTCTCGGCCGAGAAGCAGATGCCCTTCATCCTGTGGCCAAGCAGCTTGCGCAGCTTGTCCTTGGCGGTGACGACGGCGACGCGCGCGCCGGCATCGGCGAAGGAAGCCAGGATCGTGCCGGCCCGCAGGTATTTCGGGTCGTTCATCATGATCTCGGCATCGGCCTCGCGGTCGTAGAAGAAATTGCCGCAGATGCCGTGCACCGCGGGCGGCACGCCGGTCACGATCGAGAGGTTGTTCGGGTTGGTGAAGGACGGCACCACGCAGTCGGCCAGCATCTCGGCACCGCCGGGCAGCACGCGCGCGAGCCACGGCATGGCACCGGCCTTCATCGCCTCGTTCGTATAGGCGGGTTCGGAGCCGTCGATGCAGACGACGACGACCGGCGCCTCGGACCGGTTGTAGGTCCGGCCGTTGACGGTGATCGGTTTGCGGTCCATCGACATGTCTCCGTCAGGCGACGCTTCTCTGCGCCGCGGGGGCGCCGCTCTCGACGCCGAGTTCTTTCATCACCTCGCGGATCGCCGCGAGCGCCGCCTTCATTTCCGCCGCGCCGAGCCGGCCGATGCAGCCGATGCGGAAACTGTCGGCGACCGTCAGCTTGCCCGGATAGATCACGAAGCCGCGGTCCTTGAGACGGTCGTAGAAGGTCTGGAAGTGGAAGCGCGGATCGGCCGGCATGTGGAAGGTGACGATGATCGGCGCCTGGATCGCATCGGGCAGCAGCGTCTCGAAACCGAGCGCGCGCATACCGTCGACCAGGATCCTGCAATTGTCGCGATAGCGCTTGCCGCGGCCCGCGACCCCGCCCTCTTCGGTGTGCTCGGAAAGCGCCCGGTGAAAGGCGGCGAGCACATGGGTCGGCGGCGTGAAGCGCCACTGGCCGTTGCCTTCCATCGAAACCCACTGGTCGTTGAGGTCGAGGGCGAGCGAATGCGCGTTACCCCTGGCGCTTTCGAGCACCGACCGGCGTACCAGTACGAATCCGACGCCGGGCACGCCCTCGATGCATTTGTTGGAGGAGGCGGCGAGCGCGTCAAACGGTATCGTCGAGGCATCGACCGGCAGTGCGCCAAACGCGCTCATGGAGTCGATCAGCAGGCTGCGGCCGGCACGCGCCACGACCTTCGCGATCTCCTCGATCGGATTGAGGATGCCCGAAGTGGTTTCGCAGTGGATGACCGCAACATGGGAGATTGCCGGATCCTGCACCAGCGCCGCGGTGACGGCGGCGGGATCGATCGGCTGGTTCTCGGCGCGCTCGATCGCGACATGGTCGCGCCCGATCGTCTGGCAGATTTTCACGATGCGGCGACCGTAGGCGCCGTTCACCAGCGCCAGCAGCTTGCCGGTGCGCGGCAGCAGCGTGCCGATCATCGCTTCGACCGCGAACGTGCCGCTGCCCTGCACCGGCACGCAGACATGGCTGCCGCTCGCCCCCGCGATCGCCAGCAGGCCCTCGCGCACCTCCCTGTTGATGCGGATGAAGTTCGCGTCGCGCGAACCCCAGTCGTGCAGCATCGCTTCCTTGACGGTGGCGGAGGTGGTCAGCGGGCCCGGCGTCAGCAACCAAGGGTCGCGGGTCGCGGTCATGGGGATCGGCTCTCCGGTCTGGCGGCGCCGGCGGCGCTCTGAAATCCGTGCCGAACCTAGGCTCCCGGTTTCGTATCGGTCCAATCTTTAGTTTCTATGATATATATTGATCATGACTATAAATGCGGCCCAGTTCCGGGCCTTCCACGCGGTTGCCAGCGAGGGCAGCTTCACCCGCGCCGCCCGGGCCCTGAACGTCACCCAGCCGACCCTTTCGGCCCAGGTGAAGGGGTTGGAGGAGCGCTACGGTGTCCGCCTGTTCGACCGGCGGGGCCGGCGGACCCATCTGACCGATCTGGGCGAGGCGCTGCTCGCGGTCACGCGGCGGCTGCACAGCGCCGAGGAGGAGGCCGAGCAGGTACTGGCGGCCGCAAGGGGCCTGCGGTCCGGGACGCTCCGGGTCGGTGCCGACGCCCCCTACTCCATCGTGCCCTCGCTCGGCGCCTTCAGCCGGCGGCATCCCGGCATCAAGTTGCAACTTTCGATCGGGAATTCGAACCGGGTGCTGAAAGACCTGCTGGAGCATCGCTGCGACGTGGCGCTGCTGGCGGATGTCGCCTACGACCCGCGGCTCCATGCCATCCCGGTCCTCGAGGACCGGCTGCTCGCCTTCGTGGCGCGGCGCCACAAATGGGCGCAGCGCGGCTCGGTCACGCTCAGCGAGCTGGTCGGCGAACGCGTGCTGCTGCGCGAGCCGGGCTCGTCCACCCGCCGGCTGTTCGAGACCGCGCTCGGCCGCCGCGGCATCGCGCTCAAGGAGGTGCTCGAGATCGGCAGCCGCGAGGCGGTGCGCGAAGCGGTCGCGGCGGGGCTCGGCGTCGGCATCGTGGCGGCGACCGAACTTGGCCACGACGACCGCATTGCGCCGGTCGAGATCGCCGATGCGCGGCTCGACACGGTCGAATACCTGGTCTGCCTCGAGGAGCGCCGGAACCTGCGCCTGGTGCGCGCGTTCTTCGACACGGTCCGGACGGCGGGGCCGGCCGGCGCGCCGCCGGTCAGCGGCGACGCCAGGCCTGGGTCCGCCGGTTGAGCCGGCCCGTCAGCAGTCCCTGCGCGATGCGCACCGCCGCCGAGGTGGCGACGATCGTCATGCCCATCGCCGCGGCGTTGGCGGTGTTGCCGGCATCGTCCATGTTCAGGATCGAGATCGAAGCGAGCTTCGTGTCCGAGGAATAGAGGAACACGACCGCCGATACCGTCGTCATCGCATTGACGAACAAATAGATCGCGATGTCGACGATCGCCGGCAGGCAGACCGGCACCGTCACGCGCATGAAGGTCTTGTAGAACGGCACCTTGAGCGAGGCGGAGACGGACTCGAACTCCGCATCCATCTGCTTCAGGGCCGTCAACGCCGTCAGGTGGCAGACCGTATAGAAATGGGTGATCGTGTTGATCACCAGGATCGCTATCGTAAGGTAGAGAAAATTGAGCGGGTTGTTCGGCGCGTTGAAGAAGAAGATGTAGGAAAGGCCGAGCACCAGGCCCGGCACGGCGAGCGGGATCATGCAGAGGAACTGGATCGCGCCGCGCAGCTTGCCGAAGCCGCGGCCCTTCTCGACCAGGTAGGCGCCGAAAAAGATCAGGGCGGTGCCGAAGACGGCCGTGAGCGCCGACATTTTCAGCGAGTTGTAGTAGGCGCCCCAGCCGTTGGTGTCGATCTTGTCGAAGGCGTAGTTCGTCCAGGTGAACGTCAGATCGTAGGGCCAATACGTGATGAACGAGCCGTACGCCGCGACCGCCAGGATGCCGCCGACGAAGAGCGCGATCGTGCAGCAGAAGAGGAAGAGCGCGATGTCGCGGGCCTTGTTGGGCTTCGGCTGGTAGGGCACCGCGCGGGCCGACAGCAGCGCGACCTGCTTGCGCTGCACCAGCCGGTCGACGCCGAAGGAGACGACGGCGGGGATCAGCAGCAGCATGCCGACGACCGCGCCCATCTGGAAATTGAACTGGCCGATGACCTGTTTGTAGATGTCGGTCGCCAGCACGTTATAGGAACCGCCGATCACCTTCGGCACGCCGAAATCGGTGAAATTGAGCGTGAAGACCACGAAGATCGCGCTGATCAGGCCGTAGCGGCAGCCCGGCAGCGTGACCGTGAAGAAGATACGGAGCTTGCTGGCGCGCAGCGCCTCGGCGGCCTCGTAGAGCCGCTGGTCGGCGGTCGAGAGCGCGGTCAGGATGATCATGACCGCATGCGGGATCGTGAAGAAAACCTCGCCGATCACGATGCCGATCGGACCGTAGATCGTCTCGCCGAACAGCAGCCCCTTCATGAAGCCCTGGTTGCCGAAGAGATAGACCAGCGACAGGCCGGGCAGCAGCGAGGGCGCCAGCAGGGGGATCAGCGCGATGCCCTTGAAGATGCCGCGACCGAACATGCGGCTGCGGGCGATGGCGTAGGCGTAGAGGAACGCGATCGCGATGGTGATCGAGGTCGCGATCAGGGTGACGGTCAGGCTGTTGGTGATCGCAACCGACAGCGCCGGATCGGTGAAATAGCGCAGGTAGTTGTCGAGACCGAGCCACACGCCGTCCTTGTCGAGGAAGCTCTTGCGCAGCAGCGATTCCAGCGGGAACAGGACGGTCAGGACGAGATAGGCGCCGATCGCGACCAGCGCGACGCGCATGATCCAGCCTTCGCGGCCGACCTTCGGCCGGACCCGGCCCGCCGGCGCTGCGGTGGCGACCGCCATCGGATCAGCCTTCCGCGGGCCGCGGGAAGATGCGAATGCGTTCGGGAGGCAGCGCGATCGAGACCGGCTGGCCCTCGTGCAGCTTGAGATCGCGCATGGCGTTGATCGAGAAATCGGCGGTGATCGGCACGCCCTTGGCGCCGTCCGCCGACAGCACCGCGCGGTAGAACGAGCCGAGGAACTCGAGCTCCTCGATCTGCGCCCTCACCTGGTTGGGCGTCGCGGCCTCGATGCCGCGCACCATCACGTCTTCCGGACGCACGCAGACGAAGACCGGATCGCCGTCGCGCACGCCGTCCGGCAGGGTCGCCGCGAGGTCGAGCGTGCCGAGACGGACGCGACCGGAGCCGGCAGCCGTGCCCGCGAGGAAACTCATCGCGCCGATGAAGTCGGCCACGAACAGGCTCGCCGGCCGACGATAGATTTCCTCGGGCGTGCCGACCTGCTCGATCACGCCGTGGTTCATCACCACGATCCGGTCGGCCATCGTCAGCGCCTCTTCCTGGTCGTGCGTCACCATGATCGTGGTCACGCCGAGGCGCTTCTGCAGCATGGTGATCTCGTGCCGCAGGCGGATGCGCACGCGGGCATCGAGCGCCGAGAGCGGCTCGTCGAGCAGCAGCAGGCCCGGCGACATGGCCAACGCGCGCGCCAGCGCCACGCGCTGCTGCTGGCCGCCCGACAGCTGCGCCGGGTATTTCTTGCGCTGATCGGCAAGCCCGACGAGCGTCAGCAGTTCGCCGACGCGGTCGCCGGTCGCGCTGCCGTTCTGCGCGCGGCCCTTGAGACCGTAGCCGACATTCTCCTCGACGCTCAGGTTCGGGAAGAGCGCGTAGGACTGGAAGACGATGCCGAAATCGCGCTCGGTGACCGGCAGGGCGGAGATTTCCTTCCCGCCCTGGACGATGCGCCCCAGCGTCTGGACATCGAGGCCGGCGATCGCGCGCAGCAGCGTGGTCTTGCCGCAGCCCGACGGCCCGAGGAAACAGACGAATTCGCCTTCGAAGATCTCGAGCGAGATGTCCTTCAGCGCCTGGAAGTCGCCGAAATGCTTGTGGAGACGCTCGATCCGAAGGTAGGGCCCGGTCGCGCGCGGGGTCGCCGCCGCACCGGCCTGATAGGCGCCGTCATCCGCCATGTTCGTCAAACCCCCTCAAGGGCGAGCCTATCAGGCGTGCCTGCCGCCGCCCAGCGCCGCCGCAACGCCCGGAAACCCGCCGGATACAGCACGGCCCGGTCGCCGGCATCGCGCCGGTACCGGGCCGTGCTCCCCAAGTTCGACGACGCGACCGCTTACTTCGGTGCGTCCTTGCTGCCGTAGCGCGTCTGCCACTCGGCAATGATGCGCTCGCGGTTCGCGGCGGCCCAGGCGAAGTCGTTCTCGATCATCAGCCCCTCGGCTTCCGTCGGGTAGTTCTGGATGATCTTCGAGATGCCGGGCATCGCGACGACCGCATAGCTCTCGTTGTAGAGCTCGTTGGCCTCGATGGTGACCGAGAAGTCGAGCAGGCGCTGCGCGGCGTCCAGCTTGTCGGTGCCGGCAATGATCGCCGACGCCTCCATGTCCCAGCCTGCGCCTTCCGCCGGGATGATGATGTCGATCGGCGCGCCCTTGTTTTTCTCTTTCGTGGCCCTGTATTCGAACGAGAGCCCGATCACATACTCGCCCTGCGCGGTTGCGACGCACGGTTTCGATCCGGAATGCAGGTAGACGGCGATGTTCTCGTGCAGCGCGTCGAGATAGGCCCAGCCGTCTTCTTCGCCCATCTGCTGGAGGATCTGCGACACCATCAGGAAGCCGGTGCCCGAGGAACCCGGGTTCGGCATCGTGATCTTGCCCTTGTAGATCGGTTTCAGCAGATCGGCCCAGCCCGTCGGCGCCGGGATGTTGCGCAGCTTGCCCTCGGCGCTGTTGTAGCAGATCGCCGCGATCCAGGCGTCCATCCCGACCCAGTGCGGCGGGCTGTTGACCTGGTCGACGAAGCTCGGCTTCAGCGCCTCGACGCCGACCGGCGCATAGCCTTCGAGCATGCCTTCGGCATCGAGCACGAGCAGGCTGGTCGCGGCGAGGCCCCAGATCACGTCGGCCTGCGGATTGTCCTTTTCGGCCAGCAGGCGCGACGTGATGACGCCGGTCGAATCGCGCACCCAGTTGATCGTGATGTCGGGATTGGCGCTCTCGAACGCTTCCTTGTAGGCCGCGAGCTGATCGTCCTCGAGCGCCGTGTAAACCGTGATCTCTTCGGCCTTCGCCGTCGAAGCGCCGGCAAGGCCGGCCGCGGCGATCATGAGCGCGCCAAGCAGGCGCCCCAGGCGGTCCAGTTTCATGTCCTCTTGCTCCCCTGTGTTGACACCGACGGGCGCCACCGGCCGGTTCGACCATGCAACGCCAACGATTGCCGTGTCGGTTTCGTTAACTTTTTATTGCAACGACCCTTGGAATCCTGCCTCGGCGCCGCCGGCGGCGCAACGGCAAACGAAGTCAGGCGGCGCGGCGCCCGGTCCCGCCCCTCCCGGCCGGAACCGGGCGGGAAAGCCAGCCGGTCAGCAGCCGGACGGCGAAGCCCGAGGCGCCGCGGCGGCCCTCGTCGCGCAGGTACCCGACCCCGGCAATGTCGAGATGGGCCCAGGGGGTGCCGTCCACAAAACCCCGGAGGAACTGCGCGGCATGAACGGCATCGGCCGACTCCCCGTCCGGCGCGACCTGGCGGATATCGGCGATGTCGGACTTGAGGTGCGCCTCGTAGTCGGGGTCGAGCGGCAGGCGCCACAGACGCTCGCCGACCGGACGGCCGGCGGCGACGAGCGAAGCGGCGAGCGTCTCGTCGTTCGAGAAGATACCGGCATAGAGATGGCCGAGCGCCGCAATCACCGAGCCGGTGAGCGTCGCCATGTCGACGATCGCGCGCGGGCGGAAGCGTTTCGCGCTGTAGGCCAGCGCATCGGCGAGGATCAGCCGGCCCTCGGCATCGGTGTCGATGATCTCGATGGTGCGCCCGTCGTACGCCCGCACCACGTCGCCCGGCCGATAGGACGCGCCGGACGGCATGTTCTCGACCAGCGGCACGATCCCGACGACGGCGTGCGCGTCGCGCCGCATGGCGAGCGCCAGCATCGTGCCCGCGACGGCGGCGGCGCCGGCCATGTCGCCCTTCATTTCTTCCATGCGCGCCGCCGGCTTGATGTCGACGCCGCCGGTATCGAAGGTGACGCCCTTGCCGACCAGGGCGACCGGCGCGCCGTTGCCGGCGCGCTTTCGGGCGCGACCGGGCCAGCGCATGACGACGAGACGCGGCTTGCGGGCGCTGCCGCCGCCGACGGCCAGCAGCGCGCCCATGCCGAGCCGCCGCAGCGCCGCCGGCCCGAGAATCTCGACCGCGACGCCGAGCGGTTTCAGGCGGCGCGCGATGCGCCCGGCGAGGCTCGCCGGATAAAGCCGGTTGCCCGGCTCGTTGACGAGGTCGCGGGCGAAGGCGATGCCGGCGAGGTCGGATTGCAGGCCTGCCCAGCAGCGCGCGACCGCGGCGGCGCCGGGCGCCAGCAGGTCGATGCGCCCGAGCGGCACGGGGTCGGTCGGCCGGGCCCTGGTCCGGTAATCGAACCGGTAGCCCGCCAAGGCCGCCCCCAGCAGCAGCCGGGCCAGCCGGTCGGCGGCGCCCTTCCCGCCGCTCCCGCCGGCCGCCAGGACCAGCAGGACGGCGGCATGACCGTCGGCGGCCAGCCGGCGGGCGACTGTCTCGCCCAGCGCCTCGGCAGCCCCGTTGCCCCAACCGGCCGCCTCGCCCCCGCCGGGCAGGCGCAGCAGGTAGCCTGGCGTCCCGTCCGGGCCCAGGCCCGGCACCGGCCCGACCAGCGCCCCAGCTTTCGAGCCCTTCGGAAACAGCCGGGCGGCGCGCTGCAGCCGCTTGCGGCCGGCCGCGTCCAGCCAGGGCGGCGGCAGGGTCGGGCGGCCCTTCGCAGCGACGCCGATGACCGCGGCGGCATGGCGGCCGCGCGCCGGCGCTGCGGTCAGGATTCCGACGGCGGGAAGCGATCCGGTCGTGGCGGCCATGGGCGAAGCATCCGTTGCGGCGATCGGTCGGAGGCCGCGGAGTATAGCCCGACGCGAGCGGGTCAGGCGGGCCTGACGACCGGACGACGATGCCTGTCGCCGAACCAGGAACCGCGCCGGTCCTCGCTCTCGCGGATGCCCCAGGAGAGGAAGCCCGCCAGGATCGCCAGCAGGATCGAGGCCATCCAGACCCAGTCGTACGTCGCGAACAGGTCGAACAGCAGGCCGCCGGCGAACGCGCCGACCGCGCCGCCGATCGAATGGCTCGACGAGAGCAGGCCCATCGCGAGGCCCATGCGCTTGAGGCCGATATGGCTGGCGACGAGGTTCGCCGTCACGACCAAGGTCGAGTAATCGACGAGGCCGAAGGCGACCGCGAAGCCGAACAGCAGCGGCGCGTCGTCGACGATGTTCATCAGCACGATGAAGGTGAAGCCGCGCAGGATGTAGATGGCGCCGAGCAGCAGCGGCCGGCTCATGCGGTCGCTGAGCCAGCCGGCGAACACCATGCCGGCGACGTTGAACGCCGACAGCAGGCCGTAAGCCGTCGCGCCTTCGAGCGGCGGGAACCCGGACGCCGCCGCATAGGGCAGGAGATGCGTCTCGATCACGCCGGTCGTGGTGACGCCGCAGATGAAGAAACCCGCCGCCAGCAGGACGAACGTGCGGTTGACCGCCAGATCGCCGACGCCGTGCACGAACCGGACGGCCCCGCCGCGCAGGCGGGCGCCCACGGAAACCGGCGCCGTCGCGGCGCCGTCCGCGGTGCCGCCGGTTGCGGCGTTCGGCGCGGGCTTCGTCGCGGTCCAGACCAGCGGGATCAGCGCAAAGCACGCCGCCGCCAGCGCATAGAAACTCCAGCGCCAGTCGACCGTCGCCAGCATGAAGGCAAGCGCCGGCATGACGATGAGCTGGCCGCCGGTCGAGCCCGCGGTCGCCGCGCCCACCGCAACGCCGCGATTGCGCTCGAAGCGGCGGCTGACGACGGTGCCGACGACATGGTTGGCGGCGGTGCCGAAGCCGAGACCGGCCAGCAGACCGAACAGCACGAAGAAATGCCACGGCTCGGTCATGAAGGCGGTGCCGGTCAGGCCGAGGCCGATCGCCGCCAGACCCGCGATCAGGATGAGGCGCGGGCCGAACCGGTCGAGCAGCGCCCCGACCACCGGCGCGACGGCCGCCATCACGATCAGCGCCATCGAGATGCCGGACGAGAGCACGGTGCGCGACCACCCGAATTCGAGCTCGAGCGACGGCATGGTGAGGCCGAGAATGGCGCGCGCCGCGAACGAACAGGCCAGCACGAGGAAGCAGATGCCGACCACGAGCCAGGCCTGGCGGTCGGCCGATGTCGGGAACGGGCGGCCGAGCGGCGGGCTGTCGGACGTCGGGGCGCTGGGCGGAATGGACATCGGCGGCGGGGACCGGTTCGGTGGGACGGCCGCCACCCTATCAGGCCGCACGCGGCCCGTTCAGGCCGTCACCGCGCATCGGGGGGTTGCGCGGAAGGCATGCCCGGCGGCCCGGGGCAGAGGCTGCAGTCGGCCGCGACCGATCACCATGGTCAATTCCTTCCTCTCCCCGGCTTCGGGGAGAGTCGCGGTGAGGGGATCGATCAAGAACGTCTCGCCGATCAAGAACGTCTCGCCAAAGAACGCCACCTGACCCTCACCCGCCGCACTCGCTGCCACTCGTGCGGCACCCTCTGCCACGCCGCGATCGGTCGCGGCCGACCGCGACGCGCGGGAGAGGGGACGCAACTCGATGGCGCAAAAACGGTACGGGCGCCCCCGCCAGGGCGGGAGCGCCCGTTCGCCCCATCGGAGACTTGCCCTGCCCCCGACCCGTTAGATCGTTCAGGTGTTGACCGCGATGCCGCTCTCGATGGCGATCCACTCGCTGCCGTTCGAGTAGAGATTGTAGGTCGCGCCGCCATACTCGCCGCCCACGACCTGCGAACCCTGGAACGCCCACGCCGCGCCGCCATCGGCGTCGAGATTGACCGTATCGGCGCCGTCGCCCCGCACGAACAGGTTGATCGCGTTGGCGAAGCCGGAAACCGTCTCGGTAACGCCGGTCGACGCCTCGAAGTTGAGCACGTCGTTGCCGTCGATCGTCACCTCGCGGGCGGCGCCGTTCAGGTTCAGATCGAGAATCTCGATGCTGGTCATCTGCTCGTCGCCGATATTGTCGAGGTCGAGCGAGGTCTCGCCCAGCAGGATCCGGTCGATACCCGTACCGCCGTCAACCGTGTCGGCCTCGGCGTCGTAGAACAC
>Ga0187892_10002949_pt1 | contig 32315 bp, 24 predicted proteins | sample MA1701073metaG_FD_139345 | JGI IMG/M metagenome (GOLD analysis project Ga0187892, IMG submission 139345) | Bio-ooze microbial communities from a basaltic lava cave in the Kipuka Kanohina Cave System on the Island of Hawaii, USA - MA170107-3 metaG ...
TCCCGCTTGTCGCGCCCGGCTGGCTCTTGGAGTGCGACAAGCGGGACGCTCGCGCCACCATGCAAAAACTCGCCCCCCAGCCTGAACACCCACCGAAAGGCGTGGCAAATTGAACCGATCAAAAACAATGGGATGCACCCTAATCTCCGAGCGCGGGCCGTGGCGAGCGCGATCCTTGATGCTGCATTGCACTCCGGGTCGGCCTCGGAGAGGCTCGACCTACTTGAGCGGGCGGAAGCTTGCGCAATCGAGCAGCGCGCTTGAGCCTTCGGGCACGATGAACACGGCACGCAAGCCGCCGGCAACGCACTTCGGCGGCGTATAATCGATGGTCGCATTCGTCCAGTCCGTCCCGACGCGAATCGTCTTCTCCTCGACTTGCGCCTTGCCGTCGAACTCGCCAGCCAGCGCCACCCGAATGTCGGTTTCCTTTTCGGATTTCAGGAAACACGAGAAGCGATGCGGCACACCAGCCGTGAAGTAGATGTTCCGCGCCGTGGTTGTTCCCTTCAGCACGCAGGCTTGCTTGCCCTCCTTCGCGTCGTTGCTCACCGCCGGGTCCATGAACGCGAGGAGCTTCAAATACGTGACTTGCTCGGGCTCGAAGCCGCCCCATTCGGAACAGCCATCGTAGTCGGGGACCGCCTTGCTTGCGCTCGCGCCGAATACCTTGGGGTCGATCCGCAAGAGCGACGTTGAATAACGGAAGCCGGTCTCGTCCACGATCGCGCCGCCGAGGTAATAGGGCAGGCTCGACGGCGGAAGCGCGACCTCGCATCGTTGCTTCTCGATTTTCGCTTCCAGAACGAGCCAATACCGGGAAGTCCAGTTGCCATCGTCGCCAGGGCTGAGCATGGCGTCCGCCGACTTGACCTTCCGCGGCCCGCTAAACTCCCAGCTTGCGATGAGGTTGTCGCCGCGCTTGAACACGAGAAGGGGTTTTACTTCGTTGAAGGGCTGTGCCCCCTTGAGATGCACGTCGAGCCAGGCGAACACCTGCTCGTCGATGATCGGCGTCAACCCGTGGTCCCAGTTCGGGAGGATCGTCAGGTGTTTCGAGGCGCGCGCTTTGCCGTGGGTCGCCACGATGGCCGGCATCCAGTAGGCGAAATCGTTGCTGCCGGTGAACCAGGCGATGGATGTCTTGCTGTGAGGGAGACGAAACGCGGGATCGAGCGTTGTGCGCCAGCGCTCGCGGAATGCGGCGTCGCGTTGGGCGCTTCTGCCGCCGCCGTCCCACCAGGAGTTGCCGAGGTGCAGGCTGCCGGTGCCGAACATCGCCGAGCAGGCCCTGAGTCGCGGGTCCACGCCGCCCATCAACGTCGTGTAAAACCCGCCCCACGAACTGCCGCACATCCCGATGCGCTCTTTGTCCACTTCCTTGCGCGATTCGAGAAACGACACCGCCTTCAGCAAAGCGACGGCGCCGTGATAGATCGGCGCCTTCTTCGGATCATCGCCCAGATCGACGCCCGAGGTGATGGGATAGCCGCCCGTCGAACGATAGCCCGGCATCGGGAAATCGATGCACATCGCCGCGTACCCGCGTTTCGCGCCGAACTCCGTCATGGGGGTGCTCGCCTGTCCCAGCCCGCCCTGGTTCCAGATGAACGCCGGCAGTTTCGTCGCGCCCTTCGGATACGAGAAGAATGCGAAGATATCGACGCGGTTCGTGCCGTCCATCTCGGCGTGGTACCGCACTTCTTCCGTGACGATTCCGTCTTTCTCGGCGGACTTGAGGACCTCGGCGTCGAGGGGGGTGGATGTGAGCGTTGCAATGTCGAAGACGGAGTCTGCGGGAAGCCCGCAACTTGCCCAGAGCGTCAACGCGAACGTAGTGAGCAAAGCAGGATAGGCATCACGCCTGTCGTGTCTTCGTCGGGGAATAGACGAGCAGGATGCTTGTCGCGCGTTTTCGTTCCTTCGTGCAGACGACGCGGGGTGCTGCGTTCGAGGGCAGGAGAGCGCGTCCGGTGTACCGACTTCAGTCGGCCTCTCGGCGCGATAAGGACGAGGATCCCGACTGAAGTCGGTACACCGGACGCCTTGACCACCGAAGGGAAATGGTCCCACGGATTCCACTTTGCCTAATCCAAGGGGGCTTGGTAAAGGAAGAACCGTGTTCCGCGTGGTGCTAACGATGTTGTCTTTACTTGTGTGGCCTCTCCAGGCAGCGAACTTCGTCTGGCAAACCAAGTCGGATTTCGACCGCTGCACGACGGACAGCAACATCGAGATCGCCGGCGACGGGACGGTGAGCTTGCGCAAGACGGTCCTGCTCCAGGACGAACAAGGCATGACGCATTACCGCAACGTCCAGCCGCTCAGCAGCAACGTCTGGGCAAAGAAGCAGTTTGTGATCGACGATCCCGCTTGCGACGGGGCGCGGCTGTTTGTGTTCGATGGTTCGCAAGCCAAGGTCGTCTGCAACGGAGTAGAACTCCCCAAGGGACGGAAACTGTTCACGACCGGCTGGACGGAGTGGGATGTGCCGGTCAAGACGCTAAAGAAGGGGCTGAACGAATTCGTTTTCAGCGGAGGCAGCCATCTGCTGATCGAACCCTCGCTTGCGCCGAATCGTTCCGCCGTGTCCACCGACAGCGGCAAGACGTGGGACCTCGACCGCTTGGGTGGGGGCGGAATCGAGAACGGCGAGTTCGTCGTGCGGCTTCGGCTGGCGCAGTATCCGAAGGAAGGCGTCCTCACGAGCGAGCCGATCGATCTGACCGACGAAGTGGCCGGCATCCGTTCATTCCAGACGATGAAGGAACTGCGCGCCAAGTGGGATTCTTCTTCACCGATCCTCGTCGAGGTCAGAACGGGTGACGCGCCCGTTCCCAATGAAACATGGTCGGCTTGGAAGTCCGGTTCGTCTCTGCATGTTTCGCCGCGGCGTTGGGCGCAGTGGAGAGCGACGCTGCAAGCCAGTCGGAACGATCGGACCGCGAAATTGAGGCGAGTGGAATTGATTGCTTCCGCCGATCATTCCGCCGTCACAGAGCCCGAGATCAAAGTGATCGAGTTGACGCGCACGAATATCCAGCGCGGCTCGCATCCGTTTGCCTACCAAGCTCCGTTTCACCGGCTCACGCAGCTTCGCAAGCTGCACAAGCTCAATGAGGTGGTCGCGTCCGGCAAGACGGAACTGGAGAAGTTCGTCCTCCTGCGCGAATGGTGCCGGTACACCGCGCCGAAGGGCTGGGACGCCGGCCCGACGCTGTGGGTGCCGCCGTGGGACGCGCTGGTGATCCTGGCGATGAACAAGGAGCCGCGCGCGCTCTGCATGTGCACGCATTTCTCGACGTTGTTCGTCCAGACCGCGGCGGCGCTCGGTTACAATGCCCGGCATCTCGTCCTCGATCATCATTGCGCGGCGGAAATCTGGAGCAACCAGTTCCGTAAATGGATTTTCATCGACACCGGCAACTCGACCGACCCGACGCTCAACTGCCACTTCGAGCGGAACGGCGTGCCGCTGAATGCGCTGGAGATTCGTAAATTGTCGAAGGCGGGCCACACGAATGAAATCGAAGTCGTCTATACGCCACCACGCAGCCGGGTGAACGGCTCGCAGATCAACGCGAATCAGGTCGGCTTCGGCACTTTTCGGCGGTTCAGCATTCCGTTCCGCAACAATCACCTCGTCACGCCGTTTCCCGGCGAGTTGGAACAGGGCGAGAGCAACTACTACTGCGATGCGTATCTGTGGTGGGAGGACCAGGCCGTGCCGGTCGAGTCGCCCGAGTACGGCACAACCACGTGCCGCGTGGCGGACCTATATTGGACGCTGAACGAGACCGCGATCAGCCTCCAGCGGTCAGCGAGCGGCGACACTCTCACGGTCACATTCGACACTGTCACGCCGAATTTCGACAAGTTCCTGGTCGCGCTCGACAGCGGCGAATGGCAGCCGCGCGCGGCGTCCTTCGCGTGGAAGCTCCACGCGGGCGAGAACATGCTGCGAGTGAAGTCCGTCAACCAATTCGGCGTCGAGGGGATCGAGTCCGTGGCGCGGGTGCTCGTGGCCGAGCCCGCGAAATAGGAAAATTTCCTCGACTCGGCGCAACCGGGACGGTTACGCCACCACGAGTAGCAAGCTGATGCAACCCAGATTTGTCATTGTAATCCGCAGGGCGGGAAGCTTACTGTGCAGATGGACTCATAAAAAAATCGGACAAAGGAAGTTGCGTATGACAAAGGCATTATTCAGTGTTGTTGTGGTAGTCGCGTGTCTGTTCTCGAACCCGGTTGACGCCGAGGAGGTTGATCCAGCCGCTACGTCGGACCCGCCGAGACGCGAAGGGTTCAACGTCTTCAAGATGTTCCGCAAGAGCGGCCGGGGGCTGACCAATATCGCCAGCAGCCCTCTGGAAATCCCCAACCAGATGGTGCGGGAATCGAAACGACATAAGACGTTTTGCGGGGCGGTGGCTGGCTACGTGACCGGTATTCCGTTCGGATGCGGCATGATGCTGTACCGCTGCGGGGCCGGGCTGGTGGATTTCGTGACCGCGCCGGTCCCGATGCCGACCTACGAGCGCTCGTTCATCGAGCCGGAATACCTGTTCCCGCAAGACCCCTACACGCAAGAGTAGCCAACGAGGACCCATCCGTCGCCGGCCCGGGCACAACGTCACAGCAAAATCGTTGACTCCACCCGAGGCCTCCGCGATATTCCACCGTCAAGCAAATACCCATGCCCAAGCTCGTTGTTATCTCGGAAGAACTGGCGGGAAAAACGTATGACTTGGTCCTCGACACCACGACGGTCGGTCGCGGGCAAGACAACGCGATCCGCATCGAAGACTCGACGGTTTCTCATCACCACGCCACGATCCACGTCAACGGCGCGGAAGTCCTTCTCAAGGACCTGAATTCCACCAACGGCACGCGCGTCAACGGCCAGAAGATCACCGAGTCCAAGCTCAGCCCGGGGGACACGGTGCGTTTTGGTCGCATCGAGTTGCGCTTCGAAGGGGAGGCCAAGAAAACCACCGCGCCGCTTCCAAAGCCCAGCAGCGGCATCAACGTCGAGGAGCTGGCCAGCGCTCCCGGCAAGCGTGCCGAGAGTTTTTCCAGCGCATCGCCGTTCCCGAAACAAAAACAGCAAAAGCGGGGGATCCTCCAATACGTCATCATGGGATTGAGCCTTCTAGCCGCAGCGCTCATCGCATTCCTGCTCCTGCGGTTCTTCAGCTCGTAGCTCGACCGCGAACAGGTAGGCGGGGGGCCCGATCGATGGGCGCAACAGAACCTCACAAAGGTCAGCCATGAAACAGCATCGAAATCCACCTAATGTCCACGCGCCCATTGTCGCCTATTCGCATCAGATCGAAATCAAAGGCCCCGAACGGCTGTTGATTCTTTCCGGCCAAATCGGCCAGAAAGAAGACGGCACAGTGCCGGACACAGCGATCGAGCAGTTGGAGGTGGCATTGGAGAACGTGGCTCGCAATCTCCAGGCGGCGAACATGGAAGTGCGCGATCTCGTGAAACTCACCTTCTATCTGGTCGGGGACGTGGATGTTCGACGGCGACGCGAGATGGTCGCGTCGTGGCTGAAAGGCCATCAACCGTGCATGACGTTGCTTTTCGTCACGGCGCTTGCCAGTCCGATGTACAAGGTCGAAGTGGATGCGTGGGCCAGTCGCGCGGACTGAAGCGATGAAATTTGCCATCTGCAACGAGACATTCGAGGACTGGAAACAGGACGACGCGTTCGACTGCATAGCCGAACTGGGATACCAGGGCGTCGAGATCGCGCCGTTCACCATCGCCAACGACGTGCGCGACGTGCCGGTCGAGGGTCGCCGCCGCCTCCGCAAGCTCGCGGAGGACGCCGGGTTGCAGGTGACCGGCTTGCATTGGCTGCTGGCGAAGACCACCGGCTTGCACCTCACCTCACCCGATCCGTCCGTGCGCCAGCGGACCGCCGACTACGTGATCGAACTGATCCATTTCTGTGCGGACCTCGGCGGCGGCGTGATGGTGTTTGGCTCGCCGAGACAGCGCGATCTGGTTGACGGCATTTCGTTCGATCAAGGCATCGAATTCGCCGCCGAAGTGTTTCGATCAACCATGCCGGCAGCCGCGCAAAGGAAAGTGACCATCGCTTTCGAACCGCTCGCGCGGAAAGAGACGAATTTCATGAACACGGCGGACCAGGCCGTTCGGTTGATCGAAGCGGTGGCCCATCCGAACTTCCGCCTTCATCTCGACGTGAAGGCGATGTGCGACATGGGCAAGCCCGTCCCGCAGATCATCCGCGAAAACAAGAAGCACGCCGTCTATTTCCACGCCAACGACCCCGATGGCCACGGTCCCGGCACGAGCGGCCTCGATCACAAACCGTTCGCAGCCGCCTTGCGGGAGATTGATTACGCCGGCTGGGTGTCCGTGGAAGTGTTCGACTACAAGCCCAGCCCGCGCAGGATCGCTGAGGACGCGATGAAGTATCTGAAAGCCACCTATGCCTGACGGAGAGTCCGACGCCGGACTCCACGCTTGAAGGAATCATCTCCCGTGGTCCGGCATGGCATTCATTTGTCCGCTTGCGCCTGGCTTCTCTCCGCGGGCGTCTTCCTATAATCACCGCGGCTGAAATACTTCTCCAGCCATACGTACAGACAGATAAACAGGTAGCGACTCCCCATTTCCTTGATCTTCAACTTTGCCACGCCGGTCCGGCGATTGCGCCAGGTGATCGGGAGGACCGTCCACGTGTAGCCTCGCACGATCGCTTTCAGGGGGATTTCCACAGTCAGATTGAAATGGGGTGCGAGGAAGGGGCGGCATCCGTCGATCACCTGCCTGCGGTAGGCCTTGAAGGCATTCGTCGTGTCGTTGAGGCTGATCTGGAACAGAAGTCGGATGAACAGGTTCGCCAGGCGGTTAATGAGGAGCTTCAACCACGGATAATCGATGACGCCGCCGCCCTTCAGGAAGCGGCTTCCGAAGACGCAGTCAAATCCCTCATTCAACTTGTTCCAGTATCGGACCACGTCCCGGCAATCGTCCGATTCGTCCGCCATCATCACGACGATCGCGTCGCCTCGGGAATGATCGAACCCGCATATGATCGCTCGCCCAAAGCCGTGTGGTCCCGCATTCTGGACCGGGACTAATGTGGGGACTCGTTTCTGCGTCTCCTGCAGAATCAGCCAGGTCCTGTCCCGGCTGCCGTCGTCCACAGCGACGATCTCGTGCGGAACCGCCCGCAGTTGGAGTTCGAGATGCAGATGCTCGACTGTCGAAGCGATGCACCCTTCCTCATCGCGTGCTGGGATGACGACGCTGAGGAGTTTGAGCGGTCGGGTTTCCTTTTGCTCCTCACTCATGGGAGACGAGGACGTTGCCGGGGTGCCATGCCAGCGACCAAATAGCACACAACCCGCAGGCGAATCACGGAAAAAATGCTCGATGGGATGACGTGCGATGAGTGGCCAGCAAGGTTCGGTTCGACACGTGCCGCTCGACCTGCTAGGAAGGCGGAGCGCAATCGATTCAAGCTCAACGACAATGGTCCACTCCCCCCCCAACAAGAGCCGGTTGGCAGTTGCCCTGGTGGCCGTCGCATTCGTCGTGCTCTATCTGGCCGGGACTAGTGAGAACTACATCTACGCGGATGATGCCCTGACGTTCGTCGCGGACGTGTTCCATGAGCCCAGGATCGTCGTCCATCATCTGGTCCTGGTCGTGCTTCATTACGCGAACGCGGCCCTCGGGTTCACCGCCCCGGGCGACTTCTCGAAGACCCTCTGGCTGTTCAAGACCTATGTAGCGCTCACGAGCGGACTTGCTCTCTGGATCGTGGGGGCCCTCGCGCACCGATGGTCCAGCTCGCTGAAGGTCGCGATCGCTTCCATGATGTTCGTCGGGTTCACGTACGGATACTGGAGCTACTCGATTGTGCCGGACGTGTACGTGCCGGCAATTGCATTCGCCCTGGCAGCGGTCTTTTTTGCGGAGAGAGCGTGCCATGAACCGCGCGCCGCTCGGGCATTCGGGTTGTTGTCCGTGGCAGCCGTATCGGTGCTGCTATCGTCGTTGAACCACCAGTCGCACAGCCTGATCGTGGCGCCGATCACACTCGTGCTGTTGTTCTGGGCCAGGCGGGACACCCCGTGGAAGTGGCGCATTCAGCGAGCGGCGTTCTTCTTTGCGCTGACGGGGCTTCTGGGCTTTGTTGTGTTCTTTGCCTCGTACCTCTTGTCTCGCTCCGAAGGCGGGTTCGTCCAATACATCCGCGGTTACAGTGCCTGGATGAAGATGATGCCGTATGACAAGGTTCAGTTGTTGACCCCGGTCTATGCAGTTGCCGGCATCTTGCGAACGCTCGCATTTCCCGAATACAGCCTCCACTTCGATTCGGTATATGAGAAAGTCCACGCACACTTCTCTCTGAAGCTTCTGATGGACGAACGGTATCTGGTACGAAATTTCCCCGATCCGATCGTGGCTCTGCTCTTGGCGATCATCCTCGTGCTGGTGGTATCCGTTGCGGTCCTGGTGGCGTTGGCAGTGCGGAACGCATGGCGCAAGCCGCCCGGGAGCGCGGGATTCTGGATGGTGGCGCTCTGGCTGCCCGTCCAAACTCTGTTTTTCGGCTGGTGGGAACCGACGTCGAATGAATTCTGGATCTGGTTGATGCCGTGTTTGGGTCTGTTGGGTGGAGGGCTGGTCATGTCGGCGGCAACGGCCTCCCGGTGGCGGGCGACGCCGTGGGTTTTTCTTGCGGCGCTCTTCGTCGTCAATGTTCCGGTGGTTTCGAGATATTGGAACGCGAACGACTGCATCTACCGGGTCAACAAGACATACCTTGCCCATGTCAAGTCCGACGATTTGGTGGTCAGCCTGTACTTCACGCCGATCAATTGCCTGATCTACTTGCATCCGAATCGTCCCCCCATCTACGAGCGCAAGGCCCACCAGTTTTCGTTCGATGACCCGGCGCTTTCAAGCGAATTGGACAAGGTGCGGACTGTTGGTGGCAGGGTTTTTTTGGATCCGATCTTGACGATGCCTGACGAGACGGAGAACGCACTTATCTACTATCAGGGAAAGGCACGCAGAGAGCAGGTGGACGCAGAATTGCTGAAGTTGGAGGCCTACTGTCGGCAAGCCGACATCCCGTTGTATGGCGTCACCCGGAAGGGCAGTGAGATCATTCCGTTTCAACGGCGGCCGTTCGGCGGCTACCTCCAATGGATTGAGGGATGATGACAAACCGCTTTGGCCGGATCGTCTCGGCCTTAACCTACTCGGTCCTAACCGAACGCTGCGGTTGGAAGCCGAGCGCACGGGTCATTTCGCCCAATCGAATCGTTTCATTCATACTGGGGCAACATGGGCGCATGCCGGACTTCCTTCGCGCCCCCATGCTCGTGGCGACACTACTCCTGGATGTGTGGGCAATTCCATTCACCGGAAGAGCATTTCACCGTCTGCCCCACACAGAACGATGGAAAATCATCCTCTCATGGAAGAGTTCACGACAAGGGTACCGCAGGGACTTAGTGCGCTTCTACGAATCGCTGGCCATCTTCGGTTGGTATTCGGAACTTGAGAGAAGCGGGGCGTTGGGCGAGGAGTTGGCCCCTCAAGACCATGAACCTACGGACGCCTCTGCGTCCACCGTATGTGCGGCCAGTTCGATTTCGGCGACGTTACGCACGACGCTGATTCTGCTCACAATCGCCCTCAGTGTATTCTTGCTGCGGCTCCCCTCGGTGTTTCGTCCGACTTGGAACATGGACGAGGGAACGAATGCGTGCATCGCCGACGTGATCTTGGACGGCGGCATGCCGTTCCGAGACGCGATCGAACATAAGCCCCCGGTGACGTACTATGCATACGCCGCCGGGTTCGCGCTGTTCGGCAGGAACAACATGCTCGCGATTCACCTCCTACTTTGTCTTCTCGTCGCAGTGATTGGGGGAGTCGTGTTCGCCATCGCTAGACTTGCCGCAGGAGACCGTTGCGGCTTGTTAGCTGCCGCCCTATTCGCTGTCTTATCCTGCTCGCTGTTCGCGCCGATGGACCTGATGGCCGCTCATACCGAATGGTTTTTGATTCTGTTCACCTGTCTCGGTTCGTACTTTTTTTTGCGCGTCTGGGCCGGGGCCAACGGATGGTTGCTGCTGGGCAGCGGCTGTTGCTATGGATTGGCGATGCTGTCCAAACAACCGGCTGCGTTGGATGTCTTGGCGGCCTTCGGCTTTCTGCTATTCCTCAGTATCCTTCGGGGACGTTCTTGGCCGCGCCTTGTATTCCGTGCCGGGCTGTTAGGAATAGGATGTGTGCTGCCCATGCTCGCGACCGTCCTGTACTTTTACCACCGCGAGGCACTGGAGGACCTGATCTTCTGGGTGTGGACATACAACACAAAATACTATGTTCCCACCGGGGACCCATCCGACCGCCTGAAGCCGGTGTTTGTGATCGCTCGACGGTTGACCATTTGGTTCTTTCCCGTCATGATCTTGTGCGTTGCGGGCGTGTACCGATTCACGCGCGCGTTCTTTGGCGCCCGCCGTGATTGCAAGGAAGACTACGGTCTGTTTTTTGTGATGTGGACTGTTCTCTCGGTTACGGGCGCATCGCTTTCCGGTCGCGGCTTTGGTCACTATTTTATCCAAGCGATTCCGGGGTTGGCTTTGCTTGCGGCCGCCATGCTGGAGACGCTTCTCAGCAGCACGCCCCGAACCTTGGCCCACCGATTGCGCTTGGTCGCCATCGGCGCTGCCTGCATGCTGGCGTTGCCCATGGGGGCACGTTTATACCAGTCGTTCTCGCGGTCGGAGCGCCCGGAGAGGGAGCTCGTATCCTACCTGAAGGCCATCAGCGGAGAACAGGAGCGCATTTTCGTCTGGGGATTCTATCCCGAGATCTATGTGCTGGCCGATCGCATGCCCGTTTCGCGCTATGTTTATTGTAATTTCCTCACGGGCCTGATTCCTTGGACCAATGCGGGGAGTGGCGTGGATACCTCCCAACACATCGTGCCGGGTTCATGGGACAACTTGATGGAGGAACTCCACCGGCGCTTGCCCGTCTGCATCGTGGACACGAGCCCGGGCGGGCACCGCGCGTACGGCAAGTATCCACCCAGCCAGTTTCCCCGCTTGGATGGATTCTTGGGGCGGTTTTACAGACAAGACCGTGTGATCCGTGACGAGCACGGAGGAATTTCCTTTGTCGTGCACCGCCGCGCGGCAGAAAGAGGCCATGATCAACACCAATGAAAAGCCACCGCGTCCCGGGGTGGTAAGCTCGGTCCCCGACGTGCTTCGCACTGAAGTTGCCGTAATCGGCTCGGGGCCGGGCGGAGCCATCACAGCCGCTCTTTTCGCGGAGGCCGGCCGCGATGTGCTCCTACTAGAAGAGGGACCGTATCTGGAGCTCGATTCCTGCCAGCCGTTCTCGCGCGAGGAAATGGTGCAGAAGTATCGCAACGGCGGAATCACTGTTGCGATCGGCAAACCGAAGATCGCGTACGTTGAGGGTTGTTGCGTGGGTGGCGGCAGTGAGATCAATAGCGGTCTTTACCATCGTACGCCCTCGGCCATTCTCGAAGAATGGAGGCGGAGTTTCCAAGTCGAAGCGATGACCGAGGAGGACCTTCGACCGATGTTCGAGGCCTCGGAACGCGACGTGAGTGTGTCCCCGCTACCCGGTCCCGCGCCCGCCGCGTCGCTGATGCTGCATCGGGGTGCAGTGGCCATGGGCTGGAGGTCGGTGGAGGCGCTTCGCTGGTACAAGTATGAATCGCAGGCGAAGGGGAGCAGCGCGTGCCAGGGGATCCGTCAATCAATGACCAGGACGTTCATTCCGCGCGCGTTAACGGCGGGCGCCCGTTTGTTGCCGGTTACTCGCGTTCTCCGGTTACGAAAGCTGGACAACCGCTGGCATCTCACGGCCGTGCACAACGCTCCAAGGCGTGGCCTGCAGCGGCTGTGCATTGAGGCAAGCAGTGTATTCGTTGCGTGCGGCGCTATACAAACTCCGACGCTGCTGCGTCGCAGTGGTATCTGCCAATTCGTGGGCGATAGCTTGGGTTTCCATCCCACTGTCAAGGTCATCGCGAGGTTTCCGCACGAAGTCAACACACCAAACATGGGTGTACCGGTCCATCAAACCCACGAGTTCGAGCCCCGTTTCACCTTTGGTTGCTCGATCAGCTCCGCTCCTTTCCTGGCGTTGGCGATGGCTGACCACCCCCTTCATCTGACGGACGTACAGCGTGATTGGCGGAGGATGGCGATCTACTACGCCGCGATCCGGGGAGGGTCAGGAACCGTTCGTCCCGTGCCATTCTCGCGCGATCCGCTGGTGCGATATCAGTTGCGGACCGAGGACATGAGAGAACTGGCCGAAGCGCTCGCGAAACTCTCCGAAAGTCTGTTGGCAGCGGGGGCGGAAGTGCTGTATCCGACGATTGCTGGTGTGCTTCCCTTGACCCAATTGGCAGACATTGACCGCCTCCCGAGGGTTCTGCCAGTTGATCGCGCGAACTTGATGACGGTCCACCTGTTCGGATCGTGCCCGATGGGCGAAAACCGCAAGCGCTGCCCCGTCGATTCGTTCGGGAAGGTGCGGAGCGTGGATGGCCTCTACGTTGCCGATGGCTCGCTGTTATGCGGCCCGCCCGGGGTGAACCCGCAAGGATCGATCATGGCAATCGCCCGGCGAAACGCGTTGAAGTTTCTTGGCAAGCTCTGACTAAGGATGAGGTTCGTGTGGATATGGGAACCGACAAAGTGCTGGTCAGCGGAAGTGGCGGATGGCTTGGGCGAGCGCTCGTGGACGAGTTGGTCGCGCTGCCATCCAAGCTGCATGTCCGCGCTCTTCTGCTGAACGACTCTCAACGCCGTGAACTACCCGCGCTAGTCGAGCCAATGCTTGGCGACATATGCAATCCACAGGACTGCATCCGCTTCTGCTCCGAATTCAAGGGGGGGATCTTGTTTCACACGGCCGGCGTGATCCACCCGCGGCGTGTGCGGGAGTTTTACGAGGTCAATGTGGAAGGCACCAAGAACCTATTGAACGCCGCCTGCGCAGCTGGAGTCCGACGAGCGGTCGTGGTTTCGTCCAATTCAGTGTGTGGATGCAACCCGCATCCTGATCATCTGTTCGACGAAAAATCGCCTCATCACCCGTACCTCAACTACGGCCGCTCGAAAATGCTGATGGAACTGGCCGTACGGGAGTTCCAAAAGAACGGTTTGATCGAAACGGTGATCATACGGGCACCGTGGTTTTACGGCCCGTATCAGCCGCCAAGGCAGACGCTTTTCTTCAAGATGATCCGCGATGGGAACGCACCCATCGTGGGCGACGGAAACAATCTGCGTTCGATGGCATACCTCGACAATCTGACGCAAGGGTTGATCCTTGCGGCGGCCAGCGCTACGGCCAACGGACAGGTGTACTGGATCGCCGACGAACGACCATACTCGATGAACGAAATTGTGGACACGGTTGAGAAACTCCTGGAGAAAGAGTTCGGTCAGAAATGCGCGCATCGCCGCTTGCGACTGCCCGGCATGGCGAGTGACGTGGCATGGCTGGTTGACAACCTGGTGCAAGGAGCCGGCTTCTACCATCAGAAGATCCATGTGCTCTCGGAAATGAACAAGACGATTGCGTGCTCCATAGCGAAGGCCACCGCGGATCTTGGTTACAAACCGCTGATCGCTCTCGAAGACGGCATGCGCCGAAGTCTGCGCTGGTGTTTCGAGACCGGGTATTTGCCTTGATCGTGGTTATGATTCTGATCACCGGTGGTTCGGGTTATTTCGGGTCGCTGCTTCTGGGAAAAGTCCGTGAGCGCGGCCATCGCTGCCGCGTCTTCGATCTGACCGACGCCGAGGACCGTCCGCACGACGTTGAGTTTGTTCCCGGCGACATCCGCGACTTTGATGCGGTCCGCCGCGCCTGCGAAGAAATCGAGATCATTTATCACAATGTCGCCCAGGTTCCGCTGGCGAAGAATCGCGCGTTGTTTGAGTCGGTGAACGTCCAAGGCGCGGAAAACGTGCTCGAGGCTGCCCGCGTCGCAGGCGTGCGCAAGGTCATCTACACTTCATCGAGCGCAGTGTATGGAGTGCCGCCGGCCAATCCCGTCACGGAACAAATGGAGCCGCACCCGGGCGAAGCGTACGGCCGGGCCAAACATCACGGGGAACGGCTCTGTCAGCGATTCGCTTCTGCCGGACTCGATGTCACCATCATCCGCCCGCGCACAATTCTCGGCCACGGGCGGCTGGGTATCTTCCAGATTCTCTTCGAGTGGGTCCGCGAGGGAGTCAACATTCCGGTTCTCGGCACGGGCGAGAACAAATACCAGTTTGTCCATGCACATGATCTGGCCGAGGCGTGCATCCTGGCTTCGCGGCGGCCTGGCCCCGCCGTTTACAACTGTGGCGCAGAGCGGTTCGGCACTATGCGCGAGGGTCTCGAAGCCCTTTGCCGTCACGCGGGTACGGGGTCGCGAGTTCGGAGCGTTCCCATGGGTCCCGCCGTCTGCCTCATGAGAGTCACCAGTGCCCTCGGCCTCTCTCCATTGGGCGCTTATCACGCTTTGATGTACGGCCGCTCGTTCCACTTCGACATCACCCGAGCAAAAGCGGAATTGGGCTGGCGACCGAAATACTCGAATGAGGAAATGCTAATCGAAAGTTATCAATGGTATCTTGAAAATCGCGACCGCGTATTATCCTCGTCCGAGGGCACTCCGCACCGCTCGGCTGTGAAACAAGGCGCGCTGCGGTTGCTGCGCTGGTTTCTTTAGGCGGGTGCGCAGAGCCGCTTTGGCGACTTGCCCAAACTCAAGCTCGTGCAGGTGACGCCAGATCTTGTAGCCTGCGCTCCGAGGCCAGTCATCAATAGGATCCACCCGCTTTCTTGCCCTGCTCGAAGCCTGCAGGATCGATCTCGTGATACTTCTTTGCGCCCTCCTCGCCGAGATGGCGAGTCCATTTGACAACCACATAGCCCCATGCGAGAAGAAAAACGATGATCAATCCCACTGCCACGATCCTCCGCCGAAGCTTGCGACGACCCTTCCGCCGGCGACGGTGGCCCCGCTGTGGTATGGTTTGTTCAACTTCCGCCACACGGCAACTATAAGTGAAACCCGCGCGCAGAGCAAATATCTCGCTGGGCGACGCAAGCACCCCGGGGATTTCACCCCGGGCTAGCGGAGGAACTTGATGCCGACGGCCTTTTTCTTTCTCGACCATTTCTGGGGCGAACGTTCGGGCGGCGCGGAATGGCAGACGTTCTTGCTTTGCCGCGCCTTGCGCGAAAAGGGATGGGAAGTCCACTACGTTGCCGAGAACTTGACAGGAAAAACCGGCAGGACCGAGGAAACTCATGGCATTCGCGTCCACTGGTTGCCGCTTCAGTGGCGGAGCCGGTTGCATCCGTCCCAGCGGCGATTGTTCCACTCGATCCGAGCCATCGTCGATCAAGTGAAACCGGACGTGCTTTATACGCGCGGGAACAATTGCTTTACCGGCATCGGCGTCACCCATCGAATCAAGCATGCCACGAGAGTGAGGACCGTCTGGGGTGCGGCGGCGGACTGGGAAATCAGCCGCAACTTCTACCGCGAACGCCTGCGGTATTATCCGAAGGCGCTTTGGCGCAAGTCGCTGCTCTGGGTGGACGCGTGCATCAAAGATACGGACCACGCGTCCGAGATCGCCGAGGCGGATTGCATCGTCGTCCAATCCGAACAACAACGCGCACTCGTTCGCGAACGTTTCCGCAGGGATGCTCAGGTTCTTGCTTCCTCGCACGAGATACCTCCCGAACCCACCCGAAAGGCGTCGCCGCCCTCCGCGATCTTTGTCGCGCACATTGGAAGGCGGAAACGGGTCGAATTGTTCGTGGACCTTGCCCGGCGATGCCAGAACCTTCCCGTGCGATTTGTCGTGGTCGGAGATTTTTCCGATCCAGCGCATGAAACCGAAGTTCGAAGCAGTGCGCGAGATGTCAAGAACATCGAGTTCAGTGGGCCGCTCTCAATCGAAGAAACGAACCGCCGCATCGCGGAGGCTACTCTCTTGGTGAGCACCACCGACCCGGGGCGCGAAGGTTATCCGAACGTCTTTATCCAGGCTTGGATGCGGAACACGCCGGTGCTGAGCCTGGCGCATGACCCGGACGGCGTTCTGCGCCATAACAGCTTCCTGGGCGAATGCACGGGCACCATGGACGCTTTGATCGCAGACACGCGCCGGCTTCTCGTTGATCCGAACCTCACCGAGAAGATGGGACGTGACGCCCGTAAGTGGGCGATTGATCGGCACAGTTACAGCGCCAACGCCGGGAGGATCCAGTCCATTTTCCAGTCCTTGCTTCAGCGAACTTCGTAGAGTCGCCAGAACCGCGTAAACGGAGTTCGGATTTCCGCGAATCGGTTCGTGTCCGAGAGGTCTGATCGACTTGGCTGGACGTGTTCGGCGTTCAGCACGAAGTGGGTCACCTTGTTCATCTTGAGAAACTCGTAGTCGGGGTGCGTACGCGCCGCTTCGAAACGTTGCAGTTCCGATTCGGAAAACATGGCCGCATCCCGCTCGGGATGCCCGCCCCACGAGAAGCGGCCCGTGTACCTAGGTTCGGCCCCGAGAGTTCTCGATCCCGGAGGGATATTGTGTTCGATCCACTGGCCAAAGTCCACCCAGCGCTCCCGCCGTTTCTTCTCGTTGCTGAATTGGTAGGCAACCGAGAGACAAGCCCCGGCGCCCATCCGCACGAAGGTGGAGAAACACAGGACGGCGATGAGAAGGAGCGCGAGCAGGCGCCGAAACTTCGACCTCGGTTCGAGTTTTGGCCAGACCCAAAGGGCCATCCAAATTCCCACCGACGCAGATGCAACCGGCCACGGGTAGAGACGGCTGATCATCTGGTCGGCAAATGGGATATAAACGAGGCCAGCGAGCAAAAAACCAACCCAGAAGGTAAAACACCATACCAGAAATGCGTCGAACCATTCCTTGCTACACGGTTCGCGTTGGCGAAAGATGCGCCAGTGGAGCGCGATGAAACCGGTCAACGGAAGGGCGTAGTTCATGAAAAACGCCCGCCAGACATGCAGGTCAAACGTCAACAGCGGCCTCGATGCGAAGTACGGCGTCGGACGAATCGCGAAACGGTCGTACTGGCCACCGGTGTGCAGCAACGATCCCGGCGGGTATTGGTCGTTTCCATGAAAGAGAAGCGTCGTGAAGTATCCCCCTTGAACGATTGCGACAATTCCCGCCAGAAGTAGAATGGATGCGGCCCGTAGAACAATGGCCAGCCGCTGCCCGCGTTCAGCACGTAAAAATTCAGCCAGCCAGAACAGACTCATCCCGGCGCATGCCAATCCGAACATGCTTTCGTCACCGAGACAGAGAAATGCCAGCAAGAGTGCATGGATGACGACATGTGCAATAGCTCCCCGCCCTTGTTTGTTCCCGTGGACGTAGAGATAAACGAAGGCGAAATAGACGGGATATTTGATCAACGAAGGTCTGTGCAGGGAGGCATCAAAAAGGGCGATTGGTTCGTGGCTCGGGCGTCGATACATCTCTGCGAGGGATTCGTACGCTTCCCGGGCGGAGATGTTGATCGCCGTCTGGACGACATGGAAAATTCCCCGCAACGCATCGGGAAAGGAAAGGCTCGACAGGAAGAGACAGAAGATGCCGGCACATATACCGGCCCTGAAATTGCCTCCAAAGCTTCGTTTCACAAAGCCAACAAGGAACGCAAAGATGCCCACAGCGATCAGGACATGCCAGGGCTTGTCGGAGTAGAACTGATTGATCCCGCAGAAGTCCTGGGTCGATGCCATCAGAAGATCGAAGCCGTAATGATAAGCGTAATGATAGTCGGGGTACCACGGCCACATCAGAGGGTGAGTGTTCCCGTTGCGGATGGTCATGGCCAGAGAAGCATGCCAGATGTTGTCAGCGTAGAATGTTCCCCATACAACGAGGGAAAACGCCAGCGCGATGCCGAAAGCCAGAATGGAGAAGACTCGTCGCTCCCCGAAGTCCAGATCCAGCTTGTACTCGTTGATCTGGAAAGTCCCCTTTTGTGCCAAGAGAACTGCCGCGACGAATAGCACGAATGGCAGAATCCTGTTGGCGTAAGAAAAGGGTGCAAGATAGAGGGCCAGGTTCAGCAGGAGCAGGAATAGCGAGAGCCCGACAAACATGCTGATCGGGACGATTACCAGGATGTCGCGTTCCCGGGATGCCACGCTTCGTACGGCGACTAGGCCCGGAACAGTCAAAAGGACCAAATACAGGAGCAGGAGGGGACCGGACAGGGCCAGGTGCATCGCCGACTGCTTAGCAGAGCGGCGTTTCCTTCCACAAGAGGAAAGCTGCTGGTGTGAACGAGCGACTGTAACATCCACTCACTTGCGCTCACCGTAGCACCCTGGTTGCTGCTTCGCCTGTATTAGAGTATTAGAAAAAGGGGTGGCGAACAAACGGGATTTGTGGTATGGATACGCCACTCTCGGGTAACCCATGGCTCAATTCACTGCGTACGATGCCGAGCGCTTGTTGCGCCGCAACGCCTTTGGTGCAGGCGCCCTCGCGGTGGTTGCCGTCATCATGGGCTTGCTTCTGTTCTTTCTGCATGCCGACTTCACTTGGAGCATGTTTGTTATGATCGGTTTCATCCTCCTGGTTTTCATCGGCATTTCCATGTCGTACGCTCCCAAGGCAACCTTGCTCAGCTTGATTTTTCTCAAACCGATGGTGGACCAGCTCTGGTGGTTCCGAGCTTTTGGCGGAATGAATTTTCAAGCGCTCATGGGCGCCTTGGTGCCGGTGGTGGCGTTCGTTTTCCTCTTTCTTACGCGCAACCAGTTTTTCCTCCGAGCTCCCATGTGCGTTTGGGTGCGACGGTTGTGCATCCTGACCGGCGTCATGCTGTTGTTTCAGCACTTCATCGGGAACGAAGTGCGCATGGGTTCGGTCGCCGAGGAGTTCCGTATCATCTCCGGTCCGGCGCTGTTCTTCCTGACCGGCTGGTTGTTCACGGAGGCCGAGGATATGAAGCGGCTGGGCAAGGCGGTCATCTGGTCCAGCGTGTGGATTTTCATCGGGATCGTTGTGGCCTATGCGATCGGCAAGGAGCGTTTTTCGTTCGAGCATTTCGGCACCAACCCGCTCGAAGGGATGTACTATCACAAGCACGACTTGGCACGCGTCTGCACCATGATTTGCGTTTTCTCGTTGTGCTTCGTCAAGATGACGGAATCGACGACGGCCAAGTATGCCTGCTATGCGATCGCCGCCGCGATGATCGTGATTGTGTTTTCCAGTTACACACGCATGTCTTGGATTGCCATCTTCCTCTGCGTCTGCTTCTGGTACATTTGGATCGGCAAATGGAAACAAGTGTTGCTGATCGCGCCGATTGTCGTGGTGCTTTCGTGGGGGACGCTGGATGAGGCGTTCCGCAAGGCGCACTTTGACATGGCCAACCCGGATATCACCGATCCCAAGAGCATCAGCGGTCGCGGAATGATCTGGAAGGCCCAGATCGTCGGCTTCATGGATATGAACTTTGCCGAGCAGTTGTTGGGTGGCGGTTACAACCGCTCGGTTGGTTTGTCCTACGAGTATAGCGGCATCGGACGAAACGCCCACAGTTGCATCCCTCTGATGTTGGTCGAGAACGGCATCATCTTCACCCTCATTTACAATCTGTTGCTGATCAAATTGTGCCTGGATGCATGGTCGTTGCGCAAGATGGACGACGTTCGACTCAAATTGCTCGGCGCCTTGTTCTTGGTGGGCGTGGCGTATTTTTACCTCTCCGGCGTCACAACCAATTCCCACACTTATCCTTCGCTCACCTGGTATGTCTGGGGTTTGGGCGGCATCGTCTATCGCATCAAGAATTTCCCCGTGACGGCCGGGGCAGAGGAACCCGAGCGGCAAACGGCCCATCGGTTCTTCAGCCGCAGCTTTGCCCCCGCCCCGCTGGTGCGGCCGCCTTCTTGACCGCACAAGGCGGCCATTTCGTGGGAAGGTCTGTGCAAAACACTGCCGAGCGCATTCGCGTTGCCATCATTCAGAGCCGACTCGCTCCGTTTCGAGTTGCGTTTTTCCAACGACTCGCCAACACCGGGAACATCGACCTGGTTGTTTTCTGCAGCGACAAGGAAGCCAGCGGCAAGAGCGCCGGCGCGACCCCTCCCGCCGGCGTTCGATTGCACACCCTTAAGACCTTCGCGCTCGGGCGTCTTACGCTGCAGTTCGGCTTGCCGGGGGCGATCCTTGCCGGGAAATTTGCCGTTATCATCGCGGAGGCACGGCTCGGCTTGGCACTTACGCCTCTTGTCCTCATGCTTTGTCGCCTCACCGGCAAGCGCTTCCTTTGGTGGACATGCGGGTGGGAACCAACCGAGGGGAAAACGCTGTCGAGCCTCAAGCGATTTGGCCGGCGATTGCTCTTCGCCGCGGCGCACGGCGGCATCGCATACAGCAAGACCGCACAACAGTACCTCGCTCAGCATGGCATCGCCCCCGAGCACACTTGGATCGCGCACAATTCACTCGACACGGATGCCTTGCTCGCCATCGAGGCGGATCTGCGACAGGATGCCGACTTCGTCCATCGCCTTCGTTGCGAGCGGGGCGTGATCGAAAAACACCTTGTGCTCTTCGTCGGTAAGTTGACCAAGACCAAGAACGTGGAACTCTTGCTTAACGCCTTTAAATCCGTGCACCGTGACCATCCCGAAGCCGTGCTCTGGATTGTTGGGGACGGCCCGGAGCGCGCCCGCCTTGAATCACTCGCTCGGCGAAGCGATGGCCTACCCGTTCAGTTTCTGGGCGAAACCACCGAGCCACGCGCAATCAACGCGATCTACATGGCCGCGGACGTGTTCGCGCTGCCGGGAACGGGCGGCCTGGCGATCAACCAGGCCATGACCTTCGGCAAACCCGTCGTCGTCTCCAGCGCGGACGGCACGGAGGAGGATCTCGTGACGGATGGGCACAACGGCCTATATTTCAAGTCCGGCGACGCCGCGGACCTGGCCGCGAAAATCGTCCAATTGCTGCGCGACCGGCAATTGCGGGAAACGATGGGCCGCCGCTCGCGCGAGATCATCGAGACCCGGGTCAACATGAAGAACATGGTGAACTCCTTCTGCGATGCGATCTTCAATCGCCGTTCCGAGACATGAACACGGAAACCGCGCCTCTCGCTTCGACCCTCTCGCCGGCCTGGAACCGCACCGCCGAGATGCCGCGCCTCACGAGCCTCGCCTTGCGCGCGCTCGAACGGATGTTCGACTCAGAAACGAAGCTCTTCGTATTCAACTGGAACGTCGATAGCAACACGTTAGGCCCGATCTCCGAACGATACTCGGCGATGGCTGCAATCGGGTTAGTGGCCGCGAAAACGCGCGCGATTGACGTTTCCTTGCCGGTGAATGACGTGATCCACGCCTTGCTCGGGCGGCTCGACGCGATGGAACAGCGCGGCCCCGGTGACCTCGCACTGTTGCTCTGGGCGCACGTGCTCGCACGCGGAGAAGCTCCGCCACCGGTTCTGGACCGGCTCTTGCCCGGCGGAAACATCGAGCGGCTCATTGAGAAACTGCGCACCCAACAACTCGCCAGCATCGCCTGGACGCTTGCGGCGTTCTCGACGCTATATCGCAAGGCGGACCAGCGGTCCCTCGTCGCCGAGACCTGCGAGCGCATCGCCGATCTCCTGCGCAGCGCGTTCGATTTGCGCACCCATCTGTTCCGCTACCACATCGCGCGCGAGTCGGGAACGGAGGCGCGGTTCGGCTACCACCGCAGCTTCGGCAATTTCGCCGTGCAATCCTATCCCATCTATGCGCTGTCCGCCTATTATCAGGCGACCGGCGATGAGCGCGCGTTGCGGGCGGCGCAGTGGTGCGCCGACAAGATTTGCGCGCTCCAGGGACCACAGGGTCAATGGTGGTGGATCTACAACGTCAACCGCGGCACGATCGCGGACAAGTTCCCGGTGTTCTCCGTCCATCAGGATGGCATGGGGCCGATGGCACTGGGCAAACTCGCGCGGGTTGCCGGCCGCGATTACAGCGGCCCCATCGCCCGCAGCTTTCATTGGCTCTACGGCGACAACGAACTGGGCGTCCCCATGATCGATTTCGAGCGCCACTGGATCCTTCGCGCCATCCAGCGCAAGCCGTTGTTCTACCAGCCGGCGTATCATTGGAACTTGCTGCGTTCCCGGTTCTCCGCGCACGGCCTGCCGGGCGACTCGCGCCTGGCATTCGGCGGCATGGAGACGTTGAATGAAACTCGCCCTTACCACATGGGCTGGATGCTGCTATCTTTCTACGACGATTGAAGGGATCGTCCCCGTCCTCGTCGTCGTTCTCGTCCTCGAAACTCGACAGCCGAGGACGAGCAACACGACGAGGACGAGGACGAGGACGAATGAGCGCTCGACCCATTCTGATGTTCGTGCCGACGCCTCCGCCTTTTGCCGGGCCCGAGGTTGCATCCGAACTCCTGCTCCACGCGCTCGAAAAGGTCCCCGGCGCCGAGATCGTCCACGTCCGCAGCAACGTGCGCCTCGACAACCGCGCCAAAGGCAACTTTAATCTGAGCGGCCTCGTCGCATTCGCGCGCGTGTACTTTCGTTTGGTCGGAGCACTGTGGCGTCACCGGCCATCGGTCTTGTGTTTCCTGCTTTCCTCGAACCGGGTCGGCTTCTTGCGCGACTCGGTCGTTGTGCTGACTGCGCGCATGTTCCGCTGCCGCGTGGTCGCGCATTACCGCGGCGCCAACTTCGACAACTTCTACCGGCTGGGATCGCGCATGCTGCGGGGCTATGTGCGGTTCACGATGCGACGGCTCGACGCGATCATCGTGCAGGCGGCGGCGCTTCGGAAGATGTTCGAAGGCCTCTTCCCACGCGAACGGATCGCTGTACTGCCCAACGGGCTCGACTTCGCCGATTGGCCGGCACCCACACGCGCGAACGGCGCCCGGGTGCGGCTGTTGTTCGTAGGGCACGTCACTTTCGCCAAGGGATTTTACGACTTGATCCTCGCGTACGAGCAGCTTCGAAAGCGGCACCCGCAACTCGAACTCTGGTTCGCGGGTGAAACGATGGACCACGAGCGCCAGAAGTTTCGCGTCGCCGAACTGCTCGATCCGCCGCAGCAACAGTATTTCTTCGATCACGTACACGAGATCAGCGAACGCATCAAAATGTTCCTCGATTCGCAGCAGGCACACAACGCGAAGTACCTCGGTCGCGTGGCCGGCGAGGAAAAGCGCGCGGCATTCGAGGCGGCCGACATCTTCGTGCTGCCCTCGTACACCGAGGGGTTCTCGATGGCGGTGCTCGAAGCCATGGCTTACGGTCTTCCTGTTGTGGCCACGCGCGTTGGCGCGCTGCAAGAGGTGTTGCGGGATGGCGACCACGGATTCCTTGTTCCGCCGCGCGATCCGGATGCGCTCGCCACGAGCCTGCGGCGGTTGATCGAGGACCCAGACCTGCGCCACCGGATCGGCGCTTCCAACGCGCGCCAGGCGCGCAGCGAGTACGATATCCGGCTGGTCGCGGAACGGTGCATCGGTATCTTACGGGGACAATGAGAATGGGCCCGCGCGATCGGACAGTCGAATGTGGGAGGCGCCTCTGCGCGCCGACCGGGCTGGCTGCAGGCTCGTCCAAACCCGGTCGGCGCGCAGAGGCGCCTCCCGCATTCATTACCTCCGTGGAGGATCGGTTTCCGTCATGATCCTCGACTTCGGTGACATCGCCAAGCGTTTGATCCCGCTGTTGCCGAGGTATCGCGGCTTCGCGCGGTTCCTGGCGGAATCGGACCGCTGGTCGGCCGAACACTTGCGCGAGCACCAGTTCTACGAGTTGAGGTCGCTGCTCGAACATGCCTACACCAAATGCCCGTTCTACAAGGAATCGTTCGACAAAGTCGGCTTCCGTCCCGGGGACTTCACCGATTTCAAGCAACTCGAGTCGCTTCCCATCCTCACCCGGGCCGACGTCGCCAACCGCATCGAGGACTTGCGCGCTACGACCGAAACCGGCATGGGCGTGCGCCACGTGTCCACAAGCGGGACTTCCACCGGCACGCCTCTGAGTTTCTACGAGAATTACGGCGCGGTGTTTTACGAGCTGATGTTCATTCACAACCTCTGGGCGCGCATCGGCCACAAAGAAAACGATCGCAAGGTGGTCCTGCGCGGCAACGTCGTCCATACGCGCTGGAACCCGCGTCCCTGGCGGCGGACGGAGAGTTCGCTGTTCCTCTCGATGTACCATCTGACTCCGATGAGCGCGCGCAGCTACCTGGACATGATCCGCCGCTATCGTCCTCTCTGGCTGCACGTGTACCCCTCGGCGCTGGTGTTCTTCATCCAGTTGCTCGGAGAAAAGGTCGCGCGGCAGGAGCTCGGCTCGCTCGGGATCAAAGGCGTATTCTGCGGCTCGGAGAAGGTGTACGACTGGCAACGCACGTTGATCGAGAGCGTCGTGGAGGCGCGGGTCTTGAGTTGGTACGGTATGACTGAGAAGGTCGTCCTGGCCGGCGAGTGCGAGCAGTGCACTTCTCTTCACGTCTATCCGCAGTATGGCTATCTGGAGGCGATCCCTGCCGCCGACGGGCTCGCGCGGGTCGTCGCCACGGGTTTCCTTAACCGCGCGACCCCGTTCATTCGCTACGAGGTCGGCGACTTGATCCGGCCTGGAGAGTCAGGATGTAAACTTTGTGGGCGCCATTTTCACTTGATCGACGAGGTCCTCGGGCGCGAGGGGGATTTGATCGTGACGAAACAAGGGGTGTTTCCGTTCTCGTTCTCGGTCGCCTCGATCCACAACGATGCCTGGGCCGACGTGGCGGAGTGGCAGATGATCCAGGACAAACCGGGCCACCTGCGCGTCGTCGTCGTCCCGCGCAAGCCGGACAAGCGCCCGGCGATCGACCGCCGTATTCGCCGCGAGTTGGAGCGTCGTTTCCAGGATTCGCTCGAAGTGGACATCGAATGGACGGCGACTCTTCCCCGCGGCAGCGCCGGGAAGTTCCAGTATTTCGTGCAGCTCCTCAACGTTGGCGATCACGTCGGTCCCGGTTCCCAAGCATGGGCCGTGGACGAAAGCGGTCCCGGTCCCGGGGCAGCGCCGGCGCGTGATCCGCGGTACTCGGAACTGCCGAGTTCCCGGTCTTACTCGTACTTCGACACGACGTATCCCGAGCTGGGCAAGATGTTCCATGGCGGGCTGCGCTACTTGTCCTTCGCGCAGAAGTTTCAATGGAAATCGCCCGAAGAAATCCGCAAATACCAGGTCGAGCGCCTGCGGCAAATGTTGCTTCATGCGAACGCCAACATCCCATTCTACCGACGACGCTTCCAAGAGGCAGGGTTCCATCCCGGCGATCTCAAATCCCTGGACGATCTCCAGGCCCTGCCGGTCTTGCAGAAGCAGGAGGTGCGGGAGCATTTTTGGGAACTGTACGATCCCAAACAGCGCCGCAACGCCATTCTCTGCCAGACCAGCGGGACCACCGGCGAGCCTTTGCGGTTCCTGCTTTCCCGGGACCAGGTCTGGAATGAATGGGCCAGCATCATCAGTTGCTGGATCTGGGTCGGTTACCGCCTGTACGACCGCGTGGCGGCCTTCCGCCACTACGAGCCGAACCCCGGCGAGCCGATCAGCAAGTACGAGCGGCGGACGAACACGCTGTTCTTTTCCGTGTTCGACATGGACGAGGAGCATCTGCCCGAGTACGTGCGGCAGTTCAACCGGTTCGGCCCCAAAGTCGTGCGCGGCTATCCCTCTTCGATCTACATCCTGGCGAGCTTCGCCCGGGAACACCGTCTCCAGCTCCATTCGCCCGAGGCCATTATCACCTCTTCGGAGACGTTGCTCCCGCAATACCGGGCGCGCATTGAAGAGGTCTTTGATTGTCCCGTGTATGATTGGTACGGCACCAACGAGCGCGTGGTCACTGCCTGCCAATGCGAGCGCCGGCGCGCCTACCACCTCAGCGCGGGAATGGGCGTGGCCGAATACCTCGATCTCAGCCCGCACGGCGAACGCAACCCGGCGGCCAAATCGCTCATCGTCACAACGCTCGTCAATACCGTCATGCCGCTCATCCGGTACCGGGTGGGCGACCTCGTTTTCCCCGAAGCCGGCGTGTGCGAATGTGGCCGGGGCCTGCCGCTGATCGAATCCGTCCTGGGGCGCGTCGATGACATCGTCATCACCGGCGACAACCGCTACGTCTCGCCGATTCGATTTTACGTGTTGTTCCAGGAATTCGACATGGTGCGTCAGTTTCAGATCGTCCAACACGAACCCGATTCTCTTTTGGTCCGCATCGACCGGCTGCGGGAGTTCACCGACGACGAATTCCGTTTGCTGCGGGAAAAATTGGGGCGACTCCTTGGCGAACGCGTGGCGATCGAGTTCGAATTCGTGAGCGAAATTCAACCCGAGCCCAGCGGCAAGGTGCGCAACGTCGTCTCGCCTCTCTCCCGGTTCTCTCGCGAACTCGCCGCCACGGGATAGGTGTCGAGTGCCTGCGTGTTTGAGTACCTGGGTGCCTGAGGTGGCCCGTAACTCTGCACCCAGGCGCCCAAGCACTCAGGCGCCTGCCTTTTCCGCCAGCAACCCTTCGAACCACTTCACGGTTTCTTCGATCACCCGTTGTTCCCACGCAGACGTGCTGAAGACGTGGTCCGCGTCGGCCAGGATGGATTTCGCGCAGCGAACGCCTTTGCCGGCCAGGGCTTGCTCGTAGATATCCACTTGCCCGGCCGGTACGGATGGATCTTTCCCGGCCTGGATCAAGAGCGTCGGGACCGGACGTTTCGCCAACGCCGCGACCGGTTTCATGGTCATGAACTCCATGATGAACCGCCGGCTGATCCGGTTGCCGTTGTAATCGACGACCCCTTTGGTCGCCATCGCCGTCGCTCGCTGCACCGTGATCAAATTTTGCACGATCGGCCCGCCATCAGCGACCGCGTTCCAGAGCGCGACCGTTCTCACGCGGTCGTCATGTCCCGCCGCCAGCGCCGCGGCCGCGCCACCGGTGCTGAAGCCCAGATAGCCAAGCCGGGATGGGTCCACGTTCGGGTGGGCCAGCAGGAAGTCGGTGCCGGCCTTGACGTCTTCGACCATGCTGGAGATGCTGGATTCCTCCGATTCGCCGCCGCTGTCGCCCCAGCCGCGAAAATCGAAGCGGAGCGCGACGAATCCCGTTTTCGCCAGCGCGCGCGCCGTTTTCACGAAGATGCGATGCGATTCGGTCTTGGTCGCCGTGAACCCGTGCAGCATCAGGACGGCCGGGGATTTTGCCGTGTTTGCGTCCGGCGTGTGCAGAATGCCGACGACCTGCGTGCCGTGGACCGGAAACGTGACGGGCGATTCCACGGCATCCTCAGCCCAGCGCCTTCAACGCGGATTCCAATTTCGCGATCCGCTCCTGCGTCTCGGTCTTGCGGGCCTCTTGCTCCGCCACCTTGTCCGCAGGCGCCCGGTCGCGGAAGGACGGGTTGTTCAACTTCGCCTCGGTGTGCTCCAGGTCCTTGCGGATCCGGTCAAGTTCCTTGGTGAGCCGGGCCCGTTCCGTCTCCACATCGACCGCGCCCACCATGAAGATGGTCGCAGCGGCGGTCACCGTGCTCGGCGTCACGCCTTGCGGAGCATACGCGCGATCGATCACCACTTCCTCGGCGCCAAGAAGCAGTTGGATGCTGTTGGCAGAGGAACGGAAGAAAGCCTCGTCGCCGTTTGGTTTTACCGCAAAACGCACTTTCCGTTTCGGCTCGATCTTGTAATCGCCGCGCAACTGCCGGCCCGCGCGGATCACGTCGTAGAGGCTGTCCACCTGCGCGGCCAGTTCCGGGCTGGCGGCGTCCGTTAGCGGAGAGGTCGGCCACGTCTCGAACATGATCGTGTCGGCGCCGCACCCCATGCCGTGCCACAACTCCTCGGTGATGTGCGGCGCGAACGGATGCAACATCCGCAGCACGATGCTGAACACGTCGTCGAGCACCCGCAGGTTCGGCGCGGCCTTGCTGGTTTCGATGTACCAGTCGCAAAAGTCGCTCCACACGAAATCGTACAATTCCTTCGCCGCCTCGTTGAACCGGTAGCCATCGAGCGCGGCGTTAACTTCGCCGATCGCCTCGTTCGCCTCGAATAGAATCTTGCGGTCGTGGATGTTCAACGAGGCAGCAGGCGGATTGGTCGCTCGTTGCATCTGGATGAACCGCGCCGCGTTCCAGACCTTGTTCATGAAATTGCGGCCGACTTCGCAGCGCTTCTCGTCGAACAAAATGTCCTGTCCCTGCGGCGCGATCAGCATCAAGCCGAAGCGCAGGCCGTCCGCTCCGTACTTGGCGATCAGATCAAGCGGGTCGGGCGAATTGCCCAGCGACTTCGACATCTTGCGGCCGATGGCGTCGCGGACCAAGCCGGTGTAATACACATTCGCAAACGGCTTCTCCCCGGTGAACTCGTACCCGGCCATGATCATGCGCGCGACCCAGAGGAAAATGATGTCGAAGCCGGTCACGAGATCCGTGGTCGGATAGAACTTCTTCATCGTATCCGTCTTCTCGGGCCAGCCCATCGTAGCGAACGGCCAGAGCCACGAGCTGAACCACGTGTCGAGGACGTCGGGGTCTTGTTTCCAGCCGTCGCCTTTGGGCACTTCAAGTCCACAATAAACCTCATCGCCCCGATACCACACCGGCACCCGATGCCCCCACCAAAGCTGGCGACTGATGCACCAATCCTGGATATTGGTCATCCAATGCCGGTACATTTTCTTCCAGTGCTCGGGGAGGAAACGAACCTCGTCGTTCTCGACGGCTTCGATGGCGCGCTGCGACTGCGGATGTTTGAGAAACCATTGCTCGGACAACATCGGTTCGACCGGCACGTCGGCGCGCTCGCTGTAACCGATGCTGTGCCGGTATGGCTCGACCTTGGTCAGCAAGCCACCCTCCTCCAGTTCCTTCACGACAGCTTTCCGCGCATCGAACCGGTCCAGTCCCGCAAACGGTTCACCTGCTTCCTCGGTCATGCTCCCGTCGGGACCGATCACGACCGTCAGAGGCAGCTTGTGACGGAGCGCCATCTGGTAATCGTTGGGATCGTGCGCGGGCGTGACTTTGACGCAGCCCGTGCCGAACTTCGGGTCCACAAAATCGTCGGCGATCACGGGGATATGTTTGTTGCGCAACGGCAGCAAGACCTTCTTCCCGATCAGCTTTTTATAGCGCTCGTCATTCGGGTTCACCGCCACAGCTTCGTCGCCAAGCATCGTTTCGGGACGCGTCGTGGCTACCACGACGAAATGGGAAGGGTGGATGGATGGAAGACTGGAAGTTTGGGATGAGAGTGTTTCCATTCTTCCATTCTTCCATTCTTCCGCCTCTCCCACGATCGGGTATTTGATATGCCAGAGGTGACCGTCCACCTCCTTCATTTCCACTTCTTCGTTACTCAGCGCGGTACGACTGACCGGGCACCAGTTGATCATGCGTTTGCCGCGATAGATCAGTCCCTTCTGATAAAGATCCACGAACACCTTCAGCACGAGGCGGGAGTAATTGACTTTCGGGTTCGGGTCGCGCGCGTCGAGGCCGTCCATCGTGAACACCACACGCGACCAATCGAGCGAGCAACCCAGCTTCTTCAATTGCTCGAGGATGATTCCGCCGTATTGGTCCTTCCACTCCCAGATTGTCTCGACGAACTTCTCCCGTCCCAATTCATCGCGATGTCGGATAACCTTCTGTTTGCGCAGATGTTTCTCGACGGCGGTTTGCGTGCCGATTCCCGCGTGATCGGTGCCGGGAAGCCACAGCACTTCAAATCCTTGCATCCGTTTACGCCGACAGAGAATGTCCTGAATCGTGTCGCCGAGCACATGCCCCATGTGCAGCATGCCGGTCACATTGGGCGGCGGAATGACGATGCAATAGCCGGGCTTGTTGGACTTTGGGTCCGCTGTGAAACAGCCCTTGGCGAGCCACTGTTTGTACCACTTCTGCTCGACGTTCTTGGCCTCGTAGGCCTTTGGAATCTCAGCGCTCATGGAGCGGCGCGAATATACACGGAATAGCGAGGGGCGTGGCAAGCCTCCAATGTGTCACCAACCGCCAGCGAAAGTGGGATGCAATACGAATTGCAGTTTTTCCTTGTGTCAATGAGATTTTTCTGGTCTGATGCCGGCCATGGCGCATGGACGGGCAAAGTCGGCGAAGTCATTCGGCGCAACTCGTCTCGATGTGGCCCGGCTGGCGGGTGTCTCACTCGCCACGGCATCGCTGGCTCTCAACAACCATGGACGCGTGGCGCGTTCCACCAGAAGGCGCGTCGCTGAGGCTGCCGAGAGTCTCGGCTACGTGCCGAACCACGCCGCCACGCGCTTGATTCGCACGCGATTCACCAAGCGAGACGCAAGCTTCGATCAGATCGGATTCATTTACATTGATCGATCCGTGGGGGCCCTCGATCCGTCCTGCCTGGCGATGATGCGCGGTGCCGAACAAGAGCTATTCGGCCTGGGCGCCGCGTTGATTTTCGTGCGCCTCGGAGAACCGGCCCACTGGCGCAAGGTCGAGCGATTGGTGCGGGCGGGCGGCGTGGACGGATGGCTGCTGGCCGGCCACGTGGATGACGAGGCGGCCAATCTCCTCCGAGCGTGGAACCAACCCTTCGTGATCCTGGGCGATCACCGCTGCAAACAGCCCGTCCATCACGTGGACGTGGACGAACCCGCTGTGGCTCGGCTCGCGGTGCAGCATTTGGCCGCGCTGGGTCACCGGCGGATCGGGTTCATCTGCGGCAGCATGACCTATGTATATCAAACCGCCATGCTCGACGGTTTTCGCAGGGCGGTTCGCGAACTCGGACTCGACGCGGACGAATCGCTCATCCAGCCCACCTGCAAGTCGTCCGAGGCGACCATCGACGCCGTGCTCCGGCCGCTTCTGAGTCAAGAAACACCGCCCACAGCGATCTTCGCGGCGGAGGGGGGATGGAGCGCGGATGTAGTGCGGACTTTGCGCGCCTTGGAATTCCAGGTGCCGTCCGACCTCAGCTTCATCGGCTGCGAGATCGATACCCTGGCGTCCACGACTCCCAAGGTCACCCGGATCGAGACACCCATTTCGCAGCTTGGCCTCGAGGGAGCGCGTGTGTTGCGGAAGATCGTATCGCATCCCTCTCTTTCACCGATTTTGGTCAAGCTTCCTCCTTTGCTGGTCGAAGGATGGAGTTGTGGTTCTCCTCCTGCGCGGGAGGTCAGAAATCAGCAGCAAGCAACAACGGGAAAGGCAATGACATGAAAGCAATCATTCGAATCGGGTGGCTGACGGGTTTGGTCTGTCTGGCGGCAGCAGCACAATCACATGCGGCATTGCAGACCGTTACCGTGTACAACCAGGCGAGCACCTACCTCACGATCTGGGACATCAACGGCGGTCCGTTCAACAACGGCAGCTACTTCGCGTTCGGGGCGGACACAAATCCGAACGATGGGTTATGGAGTGTTACCACGATCACCAACTTTGACGACACCCACACGTACAACCTCGGCCAATACTTCCAGCAACTCTCGGGGCATCAATTCAACTTCTCGGGTGGACTCGTGAACCCGCTGGGTTCGCCGGCGCAAAGCCAGTTTTTCCAGGTTGTAGATGGGAACAAGATCTATGTCAGCGGGATCGAGGTCCGCTTTCACATGGTCACGAACGGTCCGGGAATGCCGACGCAGGAGATAATTTGCCCAAACGCCGGCTGTCTGAATGGCGGCGCCGGCTTCGCCTTCCTCGGCGGCCCCGACTATGTGATCCGGCTGATGCCGTCCGATACCAACTTCAACGGTCTGTATCCATCGATTCAGTTCTTTAGTTCCGGCTCGAGCTCCGGCAACCTCACGCTCGGCACCAACGACGGCATCGCCAACTGGACCGGCACGGGTCACAGCTTCGTGCGGACCGGGCCGTACAGCATCCGCATGACGACCGACAAGGGCAACGTGTTCGACATCACCGCGGTGCCGGAGCCATCCGCGCTTGGACTGCTCATGCTGACGGCGGCCGTGCTCGTCGGCTGGCGCACTCGCAGCAAGCGCTAACAGGGACGGAATGGCAAAACGGACTGCGTCGTTCACGCTCATCGAACGTAACCCAGCCAAGGCTGGAGGAGGTGTTGTCAGAGGAAGGTTCTGACTCGGCCAATTTCCCATTACGGGCCGATAGCCTGATCCTGCGTCGCGCGAGGTAACTCCA
>Ga0187892_10002950_pt1 | contig 32307 bp, 29 predicted proteins | sample MA1701073metaG_FD_139345 | JGI IMG/M metagenome (GOLD analysis project Ga0187892, IMG submission 139345) | Bio-ooze microbial communities from a basaltic lava cave in the Kipuka Kanohina Cave System on the Island of Hawaii, USA - MA170107-3 metaG ...
GCTGAGAAGACGCGGCCTACTCGGGACGAACGGAGAAAGGTCTTGTAAATCAAGGCCACAAATCCGCTCGTCCCGAGTAGCCGACGTCTTCGGCGGCGTATCGCGGGACCACTCGCGAGAAAATCGACAGTCTCGGTAAGGAGGGAGAACCGGAGGTTCAAGCCGGCTGCGCCGGCCCGCGGTGTCATCGTGACGCTTCCGTCAGGAAGCGAGACTCCTACCCTCCCTCCTTACCAAGCCTTACCAAGGAGGGAGTTGGAGGGAGGTTACAGGGCGCCCACTCGCTACAATCAAATCGACCCACTACTGAAATCCCATCGGCTGACAACCCCGAACGAGCCGATATCGAGGCCTTTGGCCAAGCGTGGCACACCACACCCGTTTGTTCCCTTGACGATGGCCCGGGCGGCTTGACGAGCGTCCGAATCAACGATGCCGGCACTCCGTATCACGGTGACGACACCAACTCCGGGTCGGCCGCGAGCGCTGTCAGCGTCGAGCCTCGCGTCCTGGTCGCCGCCACGATCGCGGCGGCGGAGAGACAGAACAGCAGCGGCAACACCGATACCAACACACGGAGCGCCAATTCCGTCTGCGCTGTCTGGTCGGCATTCGGGCGGAATTCCGTCATTTGCAACGCGAAACCGACGAGAGCGACGGAGGCCGCCATCGCCACCTTGATCGCCAGGTTCCACAAGCCGAAGTATGCACCCTCACGCTGCTGCCCCGTGCGCTCCGACGCGGCGGCGGCGACGTCGGCAAATACCGACGGGCCGATCGTACGGCCGGCGCCGTCGGCGATGCCTACGATCGCAATGATCACGGCGATCTGCAGCCAGTCGCCTTCGTTCAAGAAGAAGCAAGTTCCGAAGCTCACGCCTTTCACCACCGTCGCACCGATCCACGCCTCACGCTTGCCGAAGCGGCGAGACAACCGCGGCCACAACGGAATCGAAGCCACCATCGGAATGAAAAAGCAGAGCAGATAGTATGACGTGTAGCCGGGCGTGTGCAGGATGTACTGCGATACGTACGGCAGCAGCGTACCCAGCGAGGCGACGCCGAGAAGCTCGATGAAAGACGCGATCACCAACCAGCGAGCACTGACGTCGCGCCAGACACCGGCATAGACCGAGCGCAAACGCTCGCGCTCGAAAACCTTCGTAGTCGGCCGTTCGCGCTGCTGCGCGACACACGCGCCGACAAGCACGGCCGCCACGACCGCCGCGCACCAACCGACGACCGACGCCGTCTCCCTCGGCGCGGCGCTATTCTCCAGCGCAAACAGCGCCGCCAGCGAAATGAACAGGCCGCCCGCGTCGCCTGCCAGGCGCGCCGCGAACAGACGAGTGCGTTGATGCGGATCGCTCGACAGCTCCGAAGCCAGAGCGTAGTGCGGCACGGCAAACATCGTCTGCGCGGAGTGGAACAAGATGACCGCGGCCCCAGTCCACAGCGCGAGACCGACGCCGCCGAGCGTTGCCGGCGGATTCCACATCGCGACAAACAGCAGGCACGACGGAATGATCGACGCCAGCATCCACGGCCGGCGCTTGCCGAGGGCCGTTTGGGTTCGGTCGCTCAAATGCCCGACGGGCAGATCGAAGACGGCATCCCACAGGCGCGAGAGAGCGAAGATCAATCCGATGCTCGCCGGCGCGATCAACAAGACGTCCGTGGAGAATTTCACGAAGTAGAAATCCATCAAGCCGCCGCGGAAGCCGAAGGCGATCATCGGGATTCCATAAGCGGCGACTTCGCCGACGGAGAGATCATGTCTTGACCGATCGGTCTTCATACGTGGTGAACCCACCTTCCAATCTCGAGGTTCTGGAATCTCGTTGTCGCTGGCAGCCTCAAGCCGCCGAGCGTTTTGACGCGCAGCGTTCGAATCGCACCGGCAAGGTCTCCAGTCCTCGCAATGCCACGCCCGGCTTCCAGACGGGCGTCGACGTCGCGAGCTCCAGTCCTGGCAACTGAATCAGCGCTCCGATGGCCACCTGGCCCTCGATTCGCGCCAGCGCCGCACCAAGGCAGAAGTGTATGCCGTGACCGAACGCCACGTGTTGCACCTCGGCGCGCGTCAGCGCGAGCCGATCGGGATCGTCGAACCGCTCGGGATCGCGGTTGGCCGCCGTCAGACACAACACGACTTCCTCGTCTTTCTTGATCGCCTTGCCGCGCAGGCGCATGTCTTCCGCGGCGACACGCGACGTGATCTGGAACGGCGCCTCGAAGCGCAACAGCTCTTCGATGGCATTGCCGATCAGCTCGGGGCGCCGATGCAACAACTCGAGCTGATCCGGGTTGCGCAGCAGAGCCAACGTGCCATTGCCGATGAGATTGGTCGTCGTCTCGTGTCCCGCGATCAGCAGCAGCACGCAGGTGGCAAAGAGCTCGTCATTCGAGAGCGCATCGCCTTCGTCGCGCGCCGCCACCAGGCGACTGATCAGATCGTCGCGCGACGCTCGGCGACGGTCGGCAAAAGCGTCTTCGAGATAGCGATACAGCTCGGCGGCGCTGCGTTCGGCCTGCGGAAACGCCGCGGCCGCCAACGTACCGTCGGCGATCTTCACCAGATCGTCGGACCAGCGCTTGAACAACGGATAGTCGTTCGACGGAATGCCGAGCATGGAGGCGATCACCGTGACCGGCAGCGGCGCCGCGAAGTCGTTGACGGCGTCCATCTCGCCGCTGTCCGCGCAACGGCTGAGCAGCTCGGCGGCGATCGCCTGGGTCCGCGGTTGCATCTCCGTGACGGCACGCGGCGTGAACGCTTTGCTGACCAGTGAGCGCATACGTGTATGCGCCGGGGCATCCTTGAACAGCATCATGGAGCCGAGTGCCCGCAGCAGCGGCGAGGCCTGAATGTTCGCATCCGACAGGTGGAAACGGTCGGCCGACAGCCGGCGATCGCTGAGCCCGGCGAACACGTCGTCGTAGCGCGTCAGCAGCCACGATCTGGTGGGTTCGTGGTAGTACACCGGGTCCTGAGCTCGGAGCCGGTGGAAATAGGGATGCGGGTTGCTGTGAAAGTCGGGATCGTAGGGGTCGTAGAGAGCTTCCATGAACACCTCCCTGGCGTCGGAGCGGCGCGATAGCCGGGATTACGCACGACCCGTGCCATGAAACACTGCAGTCTCAGGCGTGAGACGCGCCGCCGACATCCCCGGTAGGCGCCAGATCGGAAGTGCACCAGGCGCATGACGCCGGATGCAGTGCAGGCGCCGGCAGGCGCCGGCGGCGGCGCATTGTCCGTCGGGCTCAACCCTTGCAACGGCAAACACGCGGGACGATCCTGGTTTGGGCCAGACGAACAGGAGGGCACTTTGGGAACCTTCGAGGTGGTTGCGGCGATCGTACACGCGATTCCGGCCTTGGTCTGGATCGTCGTCGCCGAATCCAGCTGGCGGATGGTGCGCACCAAGCAATCGGAGAGCCGCTTCTTCTGGCTGCTACCGGTGGTCGCCGCCGGCGTTGGTCTGACCTACACCATCTTTACCTTCGTCTGCCTCTTCCCCGCGGAGCTGCGTGCCGCGCGCGGGCTGCCAGTGCTGTTGGCGTACGCGATTCACGACTGCGTTCTGTTCATCATGATCGCCAGCGCGCGCCACCTGACACGATACTTCCCGACGCCCGAAAGACCGCCGGGATTTGGGTGGTTGGTGGTCAACTACGGCTCGGGCGTCGCGATGTGCGTGCTGTGTCTGGCGTTTCTCGATCTGATCCGGATTCCCGGGGTAACCGAAGGCTTCGCGGCATATCCGTCGTTGCGGATCATCTACCAACTCGTCTGGATCGGCCTGATTGTCGCCGGCCTTCTGCCGATCATTCAGCCGGGAGGGATGACCGCCGGAATGAGCGGCTGGATCGGGGCCCGCCGCAGCGATGCGTTCTTCCTGATCGGCGCGATGGTGACACTGATAGCATGGCTCGTGCTCGCCGGAACGACGGGCTGGACGAGGGGAACACTATGGCATCCCACGCCCTGGGGCGTGGCGCTCGACGCGGTCGCCGGGTTCGGCTTCGCCGCACCGATGGCTGCGCGATTCCTGGGACATATCGTGCGCAGCGTCATCGTGATTTTGTGCACGGGGCTGGCTGCGGCGGCGGTTTGCTTCGCCGCAGTGCCGACGGCGGTTGCAGCGATCGGAGAGGGTTATGCGCCGCTGGTCAACCTGGCGGCGCTGATCGCCCTGATTCTTATCTTCCTTCCCGGCCGGGCGCTTCTATTGCACGTCATCGACGCCTCCCTCTTGCAGCGAGATGTGCGCCGCCGCGATGAGCTGCAGCAGTTCATGCAGACGCTCTCTCCCAAGCTGGGCGCCGCCGAGTGTAGCCGTCGCGCCCTGGCAGAGCTGGGGCGAGTGATGCGTCTGCGCGGCGCGGCGCTGCTCTTCGGCGACGCCGAGACCGTGGTCTGCGGCCGCATCGAAGTCACCGAGCTCGAGCGGCTCGGCCTCGGCCGAATCGAGCTCGGGCGGGCATTGCTCGGCAACGAGTTGCGCGAGTTTCCCGATGCTTTTCGCGACGCGCTCGCCGCCGCCGATATCGTCGGTATCGTGCCGGTTGCGAGCCCGCGGCGGCAGCGTGGGCTGCTATTGCTGGCGACCGATCTTCTCGGGGCGATGTTCACCGACGACGAGGAGCACGCGCTTCGCGGCTTCGCCGACCAGTTGGCTTTGGTGCTCGACGGAGTGGAGTTGCTGGCGACCGCCGTCGCGGCGCAGCGCTCGCTGGCACATGCCGAGAAGCTTGCCGCTGTCGGCGAGCTCGCCGCGCGCGTGGCGCATGAGATCCGCAATCCGGTCACCGCCGCGCGCAGCCTCGCGCAACAGCTTTGTCGCGAGCCCACGTCGCCGCTGAATGCCGAGCACGCAGCGCTGATCGTCGAAGAGATGGAGCGCGTCGAGCGCCGCATCGCGGCGCTGCTGCAGTACGCACGCAAGGAAGAGTTTCGTCCGGAACCAGTCGATCTCACCGAGCTTGCCGAGAATGCCGGCCGCGCCTTCGCCACACGCTTCGATGAAGGCGGCGTCGCGTTCCGCTGCAACGCCAACGGGCCGGTAACTGCGAGCGTCGATCGCGAACGAATCCGGCAGGTCCTGATCAATCTGATCGAGAACGCCCTCGACGCACTCTCGCTGCAAGAAAGCCGGCGACTGTGTCTCGACGTCGTCGGCAGCAACGGAACTGCGGAGATCCGCGTGACCGACAACGGCCCGGGTGTCGATTCGGAGACGCTCGGCCGGCTGTTCGATCCATTCTTCTCGCTGAAGGCCAAGGGAACCGGTCTGGGATTGGCAATCGCCAAGCGCATCGTGGAGGCGCACGGCGGCGAACTATCGGCCTGCCGGGTAGCGACAGGCGGCCTGCAGTTCATCGTGAAATTGCCGTCAGCCGTCGGAGGATGATGTGTCGCTTGCTGGTCGCGGACAATGAAGGGCTCCATCCTCGTCGTTGACGACGAGCGTTCCATTTGCGTTGCCATCGAGCGGTTGCTGACCAGCACGGGCTGCGAGGTCGTCACGGCGAGCTCCGTCGGCGAAGCGCAGCGCCGGCTCGACAGCCGCAGCTTCGATTTGCTGATCACAGATCTCAGCTTGAACGGCGGCTCGGGAATGGAGTTGTTGCGCTGGATCAAAGCCAGGGGGCCGGCAACGGCCGTCGTGATGATCACTGCGTACGGCTCCGAGAAGATCGCCGTGGAGGCAATGAAGCTCGGCGCCGCGGACTACCTACCGAAGCCGTTCGACAACGACGAGCTCGAGCTGATCGTGCGCCGCGTCCTGGAGGAGCGCTCGCTGCGGCGCGATCTACAGGAGTTCCGCGCCCAGGCGGCAAGCGCCCACGGTTTCGAGAGCATCATCGGCCGCAGCGCGCCCATGCAGCGCGTTTTCGACGCCATACGCAAAGTCGCCGCGACCGATCTCACGGTTCTCATCCGCGGCGCCAGCGGCACCGGCAAAGAGCTGGTGGCCAAAGCGATCCACTACAATAGCCCGCGGCAGGCGCGACCGATCGTCGCAGTCAATTGCGCCGCGGTATCGCGTGAACTGGTCGAGAGCGAGTTATTCGGTCACGAGCGCGGCGCATTTACCGGCGCCATCGCCACCCGTGAAGGCAAGTTCGAAGTCGCCGACGGCAGCACGCTCTTTCTCGATGAGGTCGGCGACATGCCGCGGGAAACGCAAGCGAAAATCCTGCGTGTGCTGCAAGAGCGGGAGCTCGAACGCGTCGGCGGCAATCGCACCATCAAGGTCGACGTGCGCATCATCGCGGCGACGAACCAGGATCTCGAAGCCAAGGTCCGCGACGGCAGCTTTCGCGAGGATCTGTACTACCGGCTGCGTGTCGTGCCGATCTTGTTGCCCGCTCTACGCGACCGCCTGGAGGATCTGCCGCTGCTGATCGCGCACTTCCTGGCCAAGGCGGCAGAGCGCACGCGGCGGGCGCCCAAGGCGCTGGCGCCGGGAGCGTATGCGGCGCTGGTGGCCCGCGAATGGAAAGGTAACGTGCGCGAGCTCGAGAACGCGCTGGAGCAAGCGACGGCGCTGGCTGCCGGCGACGAGATCGGCATCGACGACCTGCCACACCTGTCGGGTGGGGACAGCGCTCCCAAGATCGACGGCGCCAGCAGTTTCCGCGACGCCAAACAGCGCGTCATCGAACAGTTCGAGCGCCGGTTCATCGCCGACGCGCTGGCGCGCCACGGCGGCAACGTCACCCGCGCCGCCACCGAGATCGGACTCTATCGGCAACAGCTCCAGGCCAAGTTGGCGGAGTACGATATCGATCCCGAGCAGTTCCGCACTTGAGCTGGCACCGGCGTCGCGGTCAGGCGCGCTGCTTCGCGCCCAAAGCTATCGACCCTGCGCTCAAGGCTTGGCTCGCGCGGTCTCTTTCCCACTGCGCGAATAGGCAGGCGGTACGTACACGTTCACTGTCGGGAGCTGACGGGACTGATCAGCGAGTTCCGTTTGCCCGCGCCCGTATCTGGCCGCGATTCTCGATCAACCTGAATTCGTGACCCCTCAGGTTCGCCTCGACCTTCTCGACGCCATCGGCAGTGATCGCCATGCGACCCTCGTCGGTGCGTTCGATCCAACCCTTCTTCTTCATGTACCAGAGGTGGAAATCGAGGATCTCGCGCGGGCTTTCGAGCATGCGCTCCATGTCGAAGCTGCCGATTCCCGGATTCTCAAGATCACGCCGGCGCTTGACGTAAAGCAGGGACAGCATCCGTTCGCGCAGCAGGCGATCGTACTCGATGCCGTCCTTGTCGGCGGCATCGGCAACGAGTTTCCACTGCAAGCCGTGACAGCGGTGCCACTGGACGTCAAAGGCGGCGCGCTCTACCGGGTCGCGCAGGACGCGGTACGCCTCGACGATACGACTGAAGTGCGCACTGTCCCCGGTCTCGGCATTGTCCGGATGATATCGTTTCGCGAGGTAACGAAAGACTCTTTCGATCGTCCCCGCGTCCACGTTCGGACTCAGCTGCATCGTCTCGTAATGATCGACGAATTGTTCTTCTCCCATACCTCACACCTCAACCCCACCAAGGATCGTCCGGGAGTCGAACCTCTGGCGAGCTCCCCCCAAGGAGCCCTGCGATGAGAATTACTCAGTGTTCGTCACTAGGCAAGAAAAAAATGCGACCTCTGAATCTGTCTGCGCAGATGCTCAGGCCAATGCGCAACTCGAGCAGTCCGGCTCCCAGCCCAGGCCGGAGCGGCTAAGGCGGCCTTGCGAACGGCGTTGCTTCCGCGCGCGCCATGCCCTTCGAGACGGACAGGCTCACTACAAACGGTCGAAGGCACGCGAGGGTGGAGGGACTTTGTTGCGGGGCGTCGCTAGCAGCGACTCCGGCACCTGCTCACAAGCCGGTGCGGACAGCACGTACGCAATAGTTATTGATCTTTACGAGAGCGTCCAGGTTCCCGGTGAAGAAGTTCACGATCCACGCATAGCCAGGCCCCATCTCGACCGTGGACGATGTCATGTAGAAGTTGGAGAGGGTGCAACTGCACGTGCTGAGCGTGCACGAGCTGGTGCACGCGGAATTGAAGACGTCATCAATAACCGGCGATATCGTCGCCGCGTAGTCGACGATGCCCAACAACTCTTCCCGCGTCGGCAACCGCCAGTCCCTATGCCCACCGAACCCACAACGTCCGTTGCCGATACCCTCGCATTCCCCATCCATCCCGCAAGGGATGCGGCTGTCACCGTCACAGGTGCCATTTAGTTGCGGCACAAACACTGTATAGGCCGTGCCGGTCGGACCATACGGTTCACCGGTGCTCCATGTGTAGCGGTTGTCGGCATCATGCGGGTCTGGACACTCCGCGCTGTTCGAGCAGAACACCGGCTGCTCGTCGAAACCTACCTTCTTCTCCCACATCAGTCCGGTGTGAAAGTCCGAGATCGTGCCGTCGCCGTTGTCGACAAATCGTGGCTGTTCCATGGAACAGCCGTAAAGGTACGAGTTCGCCGACCGCTGCACCTCGGCGATCGTCACGTCGCCGTTCAGGTTCGTGTCGCCCGGGCACATCTGCGCCTGCGCCATCTGCGAGGCGACGCACAGCGTGATCTGAGCCGATAGCAGTACCCGACACATTGCCGGCGCTGCATCCAAGGCTCGGGTTTTCATCGCAAGATCTCCGCTCGATCGAACGGTAAAAGTTTAGCGAAGGTCATCGACCGTCGGTAGCGTTTCTTGGTACGCCGTCGGAAGAACGATCCGCGCCGTTCGGATCTCGCCGCTCGAGCCTTCGTTCCGATCCAACCCCTGCATATACGCCTACCTACGGTCACTGCCTCTGCCTGCCTGCATAGGCAAAGGAACACCGGGCTAGAGTGAGAGTGAGGTTCCTTAGCCACCCAAACGTAGGTGGCCGGTCGCCTGAAGGGCGTCCATGAACGACTTCTCGTAGGCGGTCTCGGGCGACTCGCGCACCATCCGATCGAGCACCTTGGCATCTTCACCCACGAGGATGCGCCAATCGTCGTTGCGTACGCCGTCGAGAATGATGTTCGCCGCCTGGGCGGCGGTCGTCGGTGCGTTGTCGCGGAAGATCACGGCGAATTGCTGCATGATCGCACGGATCTGATCGTCGTCGACGTCGCCGACCGGCAAGCCGCGCCGTACCAACTGCTCGCGCACACGCGCGACGTCTTTGGCCGGCATGTCCATCGCGTCGCCTTTGCCCAGCACTTTGTTGCTGTTGATCACGATCGAGGTACCGATGTGTCCCGGCATGACCACGGCGGCCTTCACGTGCGGCGCATGAACGCGCAGCTCTACGACCAGCGCTTCGGTGAATCCTTTCACCGCGAACTTCGCGGCGCTGTACGCCGTGTGCGGTCCCTCCGGACCGAGGCAGGCCCAGAAGCCGTTCACGCTGCTGGTGTTGACGACGTAGCCCTCGTCGCTTGCGACCAGGAGCGGCAGAAAGACACGCGTGCCGTAGTACACGCCATACCAGCACACGTTGAAGGTCCGCTCCCACTCGGCGCGCTCGTCATTGAGAATGCTGCCGCCGCCGCCGATGCCGGCATTGTTGAACAGGAGATTGATTTGCTCGGTGCGGTGCGCCGCCTTTACCGCGTCGCGGAAGGCGATCACTTCCTCTTCCTTGGACACGTCGCACGGATGCGTGGTCACGCGCACGTCGGCGGGCGCGCCAGCCTCGCACAGGCGCTTGGTCTCGACCATGTTCTCGGAGAGCACGTCACACATCGCCACATGACAGCCCTCGGCGGTGAGTTGTTGGGCAAGCGCGCGTCCCATTCCCGTGCCGCCGCCGGTGATGACGGCCAACTTGTTGCGAAAGTCTTTCATACAGATCGCCTTTCCTCGTGCGGAACCTCCCAATCACATCCGCTGCGCGGATGCTACGCGAAGTAGCCGATCCGTCCGAGGGGCAGGGTGAACCGGCCAGACCCGCACCTGAGCAACGGGCAAGCCGCGGCTCACCAGCAGGGTTTGATTGCAGCGGTGCGGTAGAACGACTGGAATAGACGAGAAGCTCGGTGGCGTTGCCCGCGACCGACCAACGCGACGGTCCAATACTCCAACAGCCTAACACCTCACACCCTCGTCCGACGAGCTCTGGTGCAAAGACCGTCGGTACAGGTGTACGGCCAGCGCAGTCACCCACATCCAAGGCGTCGCGAGAAAGGCCAGGGCGGCGGGGTTGCCGCCGATAGCCAAGCCGACGACCGTGAGGGCCGCGAACACCATGGGGATGGCCGTGCCGTAGAACCAAGCCCAGCCCGCGCGGCCCTCGGCGGCGAACCTCCCCGCGATCACCAGGCTCGTCGCAATGAGGAGGAGGGAGCTAGCCCCACGTGAAGCATTCTGGACAGCCCCTTGCCAGGTGATGTGCACCATCTCCGGAGTAGTACCGGGCGGGAAGCCGACTACCGGGTCGGCTCTCAGCATACCGCCGATGAAGTAGGCCAGCCCGAACAGCCCGAGCAGACGTGGCCCCCACACTGCACCCCGGCCCGTCCGCATCATCTGCCGCATGCCGACCGCGAGCAGCACTGTCAGCACGCCGACCAGGAGCATGTTCGACTGGTGAATCCAGCCGAGGTCGCCGGTCGTCAGCCAACTGAAGCGGTGCTGCCTGAGGTCGAAGCCGTCGCGGGTCAGCGCCTCGGCCATTGTCGCCGCCACGTACAACGGACCGGCTACGACGCCGCAGGCTAGCAGCGCCCGGGTCCGTAGCATCTGTTTCACCATCGTGTCTGCTTCAATGTATCGGACGTTCACCATTTCACTCGGTCCGGTCATGGTTCCTCCTTCCCGTGCTGGGAGGATCATTGCTGGATTGCGCATTCGAGAACTGCATGAGCATCCTTCCAGTCACCTCGGGCTGGTGTCGTTCGTCATGCATATGACGGAGCAGAACGCGGGAAGGTGACAAGGTGACATGGACCACAGCAATTGGCTGACCGAGCGTTTCGAAGAGAACCGGCCGCGGCTGCGCGGAGTGGCCTACCGCATGCTCGGCTCGCTGAGTGAGGCGGAGGACGCGGTGCAGGAAGCGTGGCTGCGTCTCAACCGCGTCGACACGGCCACGGTCGAAAACCTGGGCGGCTGGTTGACGACCGTCGTTTCGCGCGTGTGTCTGGACATGTTGCGCTCGCGGAAGTCACGGCGCGAAGAGCCGATCGGCGTGCAGGTCAGCGAGCCGAGTGTCGGGCTCGGGGAAGGCGCCGATCCGGAAGGTGAAGCGGTGCTCGCGGATTCGGTCGGCGTGGCGCTGCTGGTCGTGCTCGATACGTTGACGCCCGCCGAACGCCTTGCGTTCGTCCTGCACGATCTGTTCGCCGTACCGTTCGACGAGATCGGTGCCATTGTGGGCCGGTCGCCGACCGCTGCGAAGCAACTCGCGAGCCGCGCGCGCCGGCGCGTGCGCGGCTCGCCGGCGCCCTCGGAAGCCGGCAAGGCGCGTCAACGCGAAGTGGTGGAGGCATTTCTGAGAGCGGCGCGCGAAGGGGATCTCAACGGTCTCCTCGCCGTGCTCGATCCGGACGCAGTCATTCGCATCGACGGCGCGGCGCGCATGGCTACCGGAACAGCGGACGCCGCCGACGAGGTGCGGGTCGTCAGGGGCGCCGCGATGTGGGCGAGACAGTTCATTGCGCTGTCACGAGGGCTGCGATCGGTACAGCCGGCGCTCATCAATGGAACGGTCGGAGTGATCCTGGCGCCAGGCGGCAAACTGTCCCGGGCACTGACCTTCACCTTCACGAACGCCCAGGTCGCACAGGTCGAGGTCATTGGAGACCCTGCTCGCCTGCGCGAGCTCGACATTGCGGTGCTCTGACCTGCGGGTGGAACGGGCGACTGAAGACCTTGCAGTCGTTGTGTCACCTTAGACCGCTGAGACGTGAAGCCGAAACAACTGCCGAACACTACAGACGCCTTTGAAGCTCCCCGCACTACCGGCGTCTTAGCTCGGCGCGGTTGAAATGCGCGCGACGGTGTCGCAGTCGCGTTTCTGGTATACACCCTCAAACTTGGTGACGAGGAGAAAGGGAGGAGCGACAGATGGATGTGAGCACACACGGGGCGGGCGCGGAATGCGCCGCCCTCGACCGCCGCGGGTTCCTTCGACTGTCGGTGTCGGCTACCGCCGTCGGACTGGTGAGTGGTGCCGTGCCCGGCCTTGCTTATGCGGACGCGCTGACGAAGGAGCAGCGCGACCGCATGACGCCGGACCAGATTTTGGCCGAGATGAAGGAGGGGAACGGGCACTTCCGTAAGGGCCTGCGCCGGGCGCGCAACTATCTCAAGGAACAGCAGGCCACTGCCAAGGGACAACATCCCGCCGCCGTCATCCTGAGCTGCATCGACTCGCGGGCGCCAGCCGAGATCATTCTGGATCTCGGCATCGGCGACATCTTCAACGCCCGTGTCGCCGGCAACATTGCCAACGATGACATCCTCGGCAGCATGGAGTTCGCCTGCAAGCTCTCCGGCGCCAAAGTTGCCCTGGTGATGGGGCACACCTCGTGTGGCGCCATCAAGGGCGCCATCGACAACGCCGAGTTGGGCAACCTCACCGGTCTGCTCGCCAAGATCAAACCGGCAGTCCAGGCGACCACCTACAGCGGCGAACGGACCGCGAAGAACTATGCCTTCGTCGACGCCGTGGCGCGCAAGAACGTCGAGTTGACGATGGCGTATATTCGCGAGCACAGCCCTGTGCTGCGCGAGCTGGAGACGCAGGGGACCATCGAGATCGCCGGTGCCATGTACAACCTCGAAACGGCGACGGTGGACTTCTTTGGGTGAATCAGTTCGCGTCGGTGACTCTGCCGAATGAGGCGGTTATCGCCGCCGGCGACAGAGGTGAGCGTTGTCGTGGTCTGACCCGCCGATCAGCTCGATCGCGCGGCCGTGTCGATCACACTCAATATCGCCGAAGGAGCGGGAGAATTCGCCAAGCGGGAGAAAGCCCGCTTCTACCGGATCGCGCGGCGCTCAGCGACCGAATGAATGACCTCACTCTTTTGCGGCAACTGAATTGCAAGTTCTCGTTCCCGCCGACGTCTCGAGTTGAGCATCTACATCATTTGCGCAAAAATTGACAAGGAGCCGTTGCTACTCGATACTGGACGAATGAAATCAAAGGTCCCATCGACGATCAACGTTCCACTCCGCCCTGAGCTGCGGCAACTCGTAAACGAAAAGCTCGAACGCTCCGGCCTCTACAGCTCCACGGCTGAATACGTGCGCGACCTCATTCGCAAAGACGTACAGCGTGAAGCCGTCGCCCAGGTAGATGCCCTCCTTTTGGAAGGTCTGAGCACACCCGGCGCACCGATGAGCAAGAAGGATTGGAAGGAGCTGCGTCAGATCGCCAACCGACGACCGCACCGCAATGCGCAAAAGAACCCTCGTTCGTCACGCCGCCGCTCAGCGTGACATGGCTGAGGCGACTGCCTTCGTTCGAGATCATTGTGGAGCCGACGCCGCAAACTTGTTCGTTGATACGCTCGATCTGACGTTTGCAAAGCTTCTTCGTCTTCCACTGCTCGGTCGTCCCTGGCCGACGCAGAATCCAAACCTGGCCGGACTTCGCCGTCTGGTGCTTCCAGAACTACCTTTCTCCGTCTTCTACCGGCCCGCTGACATCGTGATCGAAGTGGTCCGAGTGCTTCACCACGCGCGACACATTCCTCCGCTTTTGGAAGAAATCTAGGGACACGGCATCAGGACACCCATGATGGGGGCGCGGTCTGGCGTTCCTGGTCGTTCTAGCCGTGGTTGAGCAAATACATGACAAGATTGCGGAAAATCATGGGTGTCTCGATAGACCGATAGAGTACCGCCGGAGGCTCATTGCGGACACCGAAACCGACAGGTTGGCCCGGAGGCGCGGGCGAGACGCCGGTCGAGAGTGGCCAGCGGCCGGCGTAAGGTCTCGGCGACGGCGACGTACCACGCGTCGTAGCTGGTGACACTACCGCGTAGTTGCCACACGCGATCGGCAAAGGGCTCGAAAGGCACCAGTGTGAGATCGAGCCGCAAGAGCTCCCGCAGCGCCGCCGTCGCCTCGAGCGACGAGGTCTTCTTGGCACTCTCGAGCCGGCGCAAGACGTTCGCCGCCTCGACCAGAGCCAGATGAGGAGCGACGAGCTCGCCCTCTGCGAGAATCTCTTCCGCCCAAGCCCCATCGGCGCCGCTGTCGATCGTCGCCGCGACGAGCACGGAGGCGTCGACGACCATCGTCAGCGCCTGTCCGCGTCCCGCGCTCGCAGAATGTCACCGCGCGAGACGCGCTTGGCGCCGACGCGCTTGCGCTCGCGCACCTGATCGAGCCACAGGTCCATCGGCGGACGCGCCGCCAGGCGCTCGAGCTCGGCGCGCAGGAACTCCTGCATCGACTGGCGTGCCCGCGCCGCGCGGGCCGCAAGCTCGTCGCGTACATCCTCGGGAACGTCGCGAATCGTGATTTGAACGCCCATGCCTGCAGTTTGACGTCCGTGCTGGCATTTTGCAAGCATTGCCGACGCACGAACCAGGGCAGCCTCGTCGAGTTCCACGCATGCCGAGGCAAGCAACAGTTGCGGACCATCGTTGCGATGCTTGTTGGACTCTCGAAATGGCTGGAGCAGTCCGACCCTCAGCCTAAGCCTGAGCCTCTGCCTAAGCCTTCCTCAGCCTGAGCCGCTCGGAGGCATAGGCTGAGGCTCAGGCTCAGGCTCAGGCTGAGGATGAAGCGGGCGACCGGGATCGAACCGGCGACGTGCAGCTTGGGAAGCTGCCATTCTACCACTGAATTACGCCCGCATCGGTGGGCCGCTCGCTCGCGCGAGCAGTCGGCGTCAGATGGGTCCTAGCTAGGCCAATGACGATGAGCTGTCAACATGATCGCGCACCACGTAGGGGCGACCGCAAGACAACCTACTGAATCATCCGGATCGTGGAGATCGGCGCGTAGTCGAACTTCTTCGTTAGCTTTGCGCCTGACGAAATTAGGCGCATCCCTCCAGCGCGTTGTTCACCGCCGTCACGATCTCATCCACCGTCACCGTTCCGTTGTCGTCGAGGTCGAGCGATTCGCAACTGGCGCCGGCGCCGCCGCCCAATGCCATCGCAATACCGGCAACCAACTCGTCTACCGTCACGTGGCCGTCTTCGTCGCAGTCGCCGGCACACACTGGCGCCGTCGGGTCGGCGAACTGCGTCGCCGTCACCTGCCACTCCCCCGCTCCCTGCGCGTTGTTCACCAACACATGCCACGTTCCCGGTTGCGGATCCGTCATCCGACAGAACCCGAAGACACTCGGCCCGGCATCGCTGCAGTCGAACTCGGAAAGCGTCGGTGGCGCGCCAGCTCTGATGTAGACATTGAACTGGTTCCATCCGATGAACGGACCATTGCCGCCGTAGAGCTGTCCGTTCAGACCGACACGCAACTCGCTCGTCCCTGAAGCTACTTCGAACTCGAATCGCGCCTGGGCCGCCGACCCGCTCAGCATGCCGTTGCGCTGCGTCACCGAAACCGCTTCGCTGCCGACCACCGCAAGATCGCTGCACTCGACATCCCCCAACTCTTCGCCCGCCCGGTCGATCACGAATGAGCGATAGACGAAGACGTCGGTGTCAAAACTGAAATCGGGCGCCAGACAGCTGTCGGTCATTCCTCCCGACGTCACACCGGCAAGCACGAGTCCCGCGTTCGTGTCGACGAACAACGGTCCGCCCGAATCCCCTGAACAGGTACTCGACCCCTGGCCGTTGAAGCGCCAGCAGATGTGCGTGTCGTCTGGAACTTCGGGCGCACAACTCGTGGTTCTCACCGGCCCCTGGCGTTTCACTCCCGCGTTGTCAGGACTGCGCGGCCCCCCGCCCATGGTACCGAATCCGACCAGTATTCCCGTCGTCCCGGGCTGCAGCCGCTCGAGAGTATTGATCGCCGAGGGCGCGACCCCGGTCGGCGCCTGTGCCAGCTTCATCACCGCGATGTCGCCGGACTCAGCGAACACGTAGTCCGGTTGGATCACCGCACTGTCGACGTCGAAGAATCCGGCGTGCTGCAGATAAACTTGCACCGTCGCCAGATCGACCAGGCCGAAGCGCGCACAGTCCCTGGCGTCCTCGGCGAACTCGTCACACAGGCAATGCGCCGCGGTAACGAACGTGTGGCAACCGACGAGCGTACCCGAGCAGAGTCCGTCGACCTGTGTGCGCTGCGGATCGGCGTAGTATAGAAGCGCGCCTACACTGGCATGACCCGCGGTCGCCGTGCCATTGACGATGCGCGGAACCGGGACCTGCGCCGCCGCTTGTCCGCCGAACAGCACGGCGGACAAAACCGCAAACAGTATCATCCTGGAGGGCATTCAGCCGGGGTTCTCATCGCGTGGGATCATATTCCACGCCTTCCTCTAGGCAAGCTGGCAACAGGACATTTCTCCGGCGCGACACGCAACGGCAACTCCAAGGGGTTCCGTCTCGCGTCGCCCCTTGTCCCCCCAGCCTCAATCCAATAAATCTGCGCCATCCATTCCACCTCTACGGGAAGGCGCCATGTTAAAGAAGATCCATCATGTCGGAATTGTCGTCCGCAATCTGGAAGAAGCCTACGCGTTCTACCGCGACACCCTCGGCCTGCACGTACACAAACAAGCGACGGTCGAGGATCAGGGCGTCAAAGCCGCGCTCTTGAGCATCGGCAACAGCGAAATCGAGTTGCTCGAGCCGATCAACGAAAATGGCGGCGTCGCCAAGTTCCTCGAGAAACGCGGCGAGGGCCTGCATCACATCTGCTTCGAGACCGACGACGTCGACGCCGAGCTCGAAGCGACCAAGAAAAAGGGCATCGCGGTCATCGATCAGAAGCCGCGCGTCGGCCTCGCCGGGATGATCTGCTTTCTGCACCCGAAGGCGAATCACGGCGTGCTGATCGAGTACGCGCAACCCTAGGGGTCGGGGCGAGGGAAGATATGGGACTTGCCAAAAAAATCGATCACATTGCGATTGCGGTGAAGGACCTCGACGCCGCGGTCGACACGTTCACCGAGAACTTCGGCTTTCCAATCAGCCGCAAGGGTGCGTTACCGGCCTTGCACATCGAGCGCGCCTTCCTCGAGATTGGCGACGCTTCACTCGAGCTGTTTCAACCGACGAGCGAACAGAATCCCGCCTCGAAGTTCATCACCGAGCGCGGTGAAGGCATGTATCTGCTGTCGCTCGAAGTCGACGACATGCAAAAGGCGGTAGATTCGATGGCAGGCAAGGGGCTCAAGGTCTCGGTACAGACTCTGCCCGACGGCATGAAGCTGGGCTTCATCAGTCCGAAGAACACGCACGGGGTGTTGTTGCAGCTGATTGAGCATCCCAAATAGCGGGCGCTGTATCTCGTATCTATTATCTTGGATCTCGCGCCAGGTCTCCGGCTAGATACTAGATACGAGATACCAGATACGAGATACCTTCTCGATGAAAAAGCTCATCAACAGAATCGCCCTCGTCACGGGCTCCTCGCGCGGCATCGGCCGCGGCATTGCGCTGGCGTTTGCCGCCGAGGGGGCGGACGTCGTCGTCAACTATCGCCGCGATGAAGCGGCGGCCGCCGAAACCGTGGGCGAAATCGAAAAGCTCGGTCGACGGGCGATCGCGCTGCAAGCCGATGTTTCCGAATGGGCGGATGTCGAATCGCTGGTGCAGCGGAGTCTCGATCACTTTGGGCGATTCGACATCGTCGTCGCCAACTCCGGCGTCGCATCGCGGACCTACACCACCTGGGACATGCCTCTCGAAGAGTGGCACCGGGTCATCAACATCAACCTGAACGGCGTGTTCTACACCTGCAAGGCGACGGCCAAGCACCTCGTCGATCGGCGTCAGGGCACGATCATCCTGGTCTCGTCGATCGGCGCCGATTCCTGCGCGCCGATGGGTGCGCCGTATTACGTGTCGAAAGCCGGCGTGAATGCGCTGACCAAGACGCTGGCGAAGGAATGTGCCGTGGCGGGGGTGCGCGTGAACTGCGTGGCGCCCGGACTGGTCGCGAGCGACATGGGCAACCGCCTGTTGAAAGTCTACGGCGAAGATATGCTGGTGCGCTCGATTCCGCTCGGTCGCGCCGGGCAACCCGAAGACATCGGCAAGGCCGCTGTTTATCTCGCCAGCGACGACGCGAGCTTCATCACCGGGAAGATCCTCCGCGTGGATGGCGGGGCGTGGATGTAGGGCAATTTGTAGCCGGTACCCGGTAGCCGGTATCCGGTTACCCCACCGGTTACTGGTTCCCGGGTACCGGCTACCGTTCCGATGCAAACCGAAATCCGGCTGCGCAGCCGCAAGAAGTACGAGGTCTTCGACCTTACCGAGCAGGTTGCCAAGATCGTGCGCGATGCAGGCATCGCCGAGGGGTTGTGCAACGTCTATGTCGCCCACGCGACGGCGGCGATCGTCATCAACGAGAATGACGACCCGAATCTTTGCGACGATCTGCTTGACGCGCTCGACAAGATGGTGCCGGAAGGTGCGTGGCGGCACGATCGTGTCGACAACAACGGCGCCGCTCACATCAAATCGGCTATCCTCGGGCCCGGGGAGACCGTACCCATCCGCGACGGCAAGCTCCTCCTCGGCCGCTGGCAGGCGATCATGCTCGTCGATCTCGACGGCCCGCGGGAGCGGCGGATTTTGGTCACAATTCTCGGCAACACCTAGCGAGGCGCGCCTCAGACCAACTCACGCAGATCGCGGCTCGCCGTCGCTCGTGTCTCGTAACTCGTGGCTCGTCCATAGGTTTGCTCCGGCGAGCTACGAGCTACGAGCAACGAGACACGGGGCGCGCTCGTACAACTTGACTCACACGCTACAAGTTCTGGGACTCAAGCGCCCTAGTGGCTCGTCGCTCGTGACTCGTTGCTCGTGGATCGAGCTACGCGGGACGAGCGACGAGCATCATTTCACTTTCGCGCCTACAGCGACCGGTTTCTCCGGCGTGACCAGCGACAGATTTCCCTCTTCGTCAGATGCAGCCAGCAGCATGCCCTGGCTCTCGATGCCGCGCAGCGTTGCCGGCTGCAGGTTGGCGACGATGACAATGCGCTTGCCCACTAGTTCTTCCGGAGCGTAGTGCTTGCGGATCCCGGCGACGAGCTGTCGCTGTTCCGTACCCAGATCAATTTTCAGAACGACCAGCCGATCGGCGTTCGGATGCGCTTCGGCGGACAGTACGGTCGCCACTCGGAGCTCGACACGGCTGAATTCATCGATGGTCAACATGGCGCCGACTCTAGCCGGAGTCGGGGTTCGGGGTACAGGATGCAGGGTTCGTTCACACTCCGCACCCCGTACCCCGAACCCGGTTGCCCAACCTTGAACTTTCGAACTCGAGCCCATACGGTCGATACATCTGAACAGTACGAGGTCCGCATGAATCCGAACGAAAAAGCAGCGCAGATCGCGGTAGGGCTCGGCAGCGAGGGTGAGGCCGAACGCAAACCGAAGCTCGAGTCCAATCCGCTTCTGGCGGCGGTTTGTCGCGCCGGCACAACTCACATCTACGCCGACTCCGCCGACGCCAACGAGATCGGCGAACTCGTAATCAAGAGCTCCGATTCGATCTGGTCCGAGGTCGACGGCAGCACGGCAAACCAACCGCTGGTGCGCAAAGTCGTCGAGCGCTACATCGCGGCGGGCGACCTGGCGGCCTGGGCGCAACAACTGCGTGCCGCCGATGCGTCGCTCTCCGACGACGACCTGGTCGTGCTGGTCTACGCCATCATCTGCGCGCGCACCGCTACCGATGTCATCCGCAGATTCGCCGTCGGCCGCTCTTGGGGCGCCAGCCTGCAACTGCACATGAGCCTGGGCACCGATGCGGAGACGGCCAAGCGCGTCGGGCGTTTGCTGCGCCGCATGGTGCCGTCGGGAGTCGTCAAAGTTCCGTTCACCCCGCAACAGCCGCATTGCTTCCTGGTGGCTCGCGATCTCGAACGTGAAGGCATTCCGGTGAACTTCACGTCGACCTTCTCGGCCCGTCAGGCCCTGGCAGCGGCCATGCTATCCGACGTGACGCTCACCAACATCTTCATGGGGCGCATCAATCAGGGCTTGGAGGCGAAGCTGCTCGGCGAGCACGTCGACCTGGTGGCGCAGCGCGCCCTCCTGGCAGCGCGGCGCGAGTCGGGTGCGAAGACCCTATTGATCGTCGCCAGTGTGCGTGAGTGGCAGACCTTCGTTGATGTTGCCGGCTGCGACGTGTTCACCTCACCGTGCAAAGCCGTCGCCGACTTCATGTCGCAGACCGAATGTACGCCGGCCGACATCCGCAGCCAGCTGAAAACATCCTACGAAGATCGCCTCGGAATCTCACCGGCGATGCTGGAGAAGGCGGGACACGAGTCGATCGCGCGCTTGTACAATGTCGAGCCGGACCTCGTACGCTTCCTGACCGAGCTGCGGACCAGCGCCGAGTACCGCGCTCTGCGCGATGGCGATCGACTTGCCAAGATGTTCGATCAAGCCGGCTTCGGCGATCTATTCTATGCCCCGACGGCGTCGGAATGGCAGACGATGCGCAAGAACAAGCTACCGGACTTCGACGGCGAGCTCGCCAAACGGCTACCGCTCGATACGTTGTACACGTTGTTGGCCGATGCGGACTTCGAGAAGTACCAGGAAGAGATGGATCAGATGATTCGCGCGGCGATGAGAAGTTGACCGGGCGTTCATCTCCTAGGCATCGCCCAACGCCCGTCGCTCGTGCGCCAGCAAGCTGATCGTGCGCGCAAAGTCCAGCTCGCTTGCGTCGCACGGCAACCAGACTCGAAACGTCGACCCCTCTCCGAGCTCACTCGCGACCGAAACGGTCCCGCCCAGTGCCTTCAACAATCGATCGACGATGTGCAGGCCGAGACCGGCGCCGCGGTATCTCCTGGCATCCGAGCTGTCGATCTGACGGAACGGTTCGAAGATCACCTTCTGCGATTCTTTCGTCATGCCGATGCCGGTGTCGCTGACGGCCACTTCGACACCGCCGTCGAGGCTGGCGGCGCTGACGGTGACGTTGCCTTCGGGGGTGAACTTGAACGCGTTGGTCAGCAGGTTCTTCAGCACCATCCGCAATTTCACCGGATCGGAGTGAACCGGAGGCAACTCGGTAGGCAGCTCGCAACGCAGCTCGACGGCGGACTTCTCGGCGACGCTTGCGGTCTCGCGCGCCACTTCCTCGATCAGCGGCGCAAGGTCGATCTCGACGATGTTCAGCGGCAGATTCTGCTGATCGAGGCGACTGAGATCAAGGGTGGCGTCGATCAGCTCGAGCAACTCCTTGGCGTTGCGGTCGGCACGCTGCAGCGATTCGCTCTGGTCGTCGGTCAGATCGCCGAAGGAGCCGCCGAGGAGGAGCTCATTGTAACCGATGATGACATTGAGCGGCGTGCGCAGCTCGTGCGACATGGTGGCGACGAAATCCGACTTGACGCGGTTGGCGCGCTCGAGCTCCTCGACCAGCCGCGCGTTCTCGAGAGCCATCGACGCGATCTGCCCGATACCACGAATGACGCGCTCCTGCTGCCGGCTGAACGGATGCGATTCGGCACGAAAGTGAGCGACATGAAAACCGATGACGTCTTTGCCGCGGCGCAGGGCGACGCAGAGACTGGAGGGCAATCCCCACTCGGCGAACCGTGTCGTTCCAGGATCCGCAGGTGTATCGGGGCGAAGAATGAGTTGCACGGCATCATCGCGCCGCAAGCACGCCAGCATGCCGGTAAAGTCAGCCGGGTGCATCGCCTGAGAGCGAAAGTGTTCCCAGACCTCCGGCGGGGTGCCGTGTCCGGACACCGGCAGGTATGCGTCCTCATCCGGATGCCAGAGAAATGTGTGGCTGCAATCGCAAGCCACCATCTCCGTCGTCAGCTGGCAGAGTCGCCCGAGGAGCACGGACATGCTCAGCGACGAAATCATTTCACCGCCGACGCGCGCGAGCGCACTGGACACTTCGGCATCCTCGCGCTGGGTATGGAAGAGCTCGGCCGCATCGATCGCCAAAGCGACCTGGCGGGCGATGCCCTCGAAGAGCTGGATCTGACCGCGTTCGAAGCGCGGGCGTTCCTCGGAGTTCGCGGCCAGCAGAACCCCCACCATGCGGCCGCGGCCGTGCAACGGCGTCGCCAGCCCGGCAGAGATTCCAAGCCGCTGCAGCACGTCCTTCGGCAGCCAACCCTCGCTACGTGCCGGCTCGACGACGATGGTGTCACCTTTGAGCCAGTAATCGCGCAGCTGCTCCCCGGGTTGATAATGCGAGAGGGCCTCGGCGCCTGCCTTTCCGCCTGAGAATCCGTGCGAGGATGCAAGCGACAGTGTCTGCGTCGTGCTGTCCCACAATAGCGTTGCGACGCGATCGCAGGGCAGCAATGTCGCAATCTGGCGCTGCACGTTTCTCAAGATCTGATCGAGATCGAGCTCGCCGCTGATACTGCGGGCGATCTCGAGGAGAGCCGCGCGGCCCTGCTCGGCGCGGGTGCGTTCGGTGGTATCACGCACGATCGCCACCCAGTTGGTGATCGTTCCGACGGCGGTGCGTACCGGCGCGATGTGCCATTCGACCATATAGACGCTGCGGTCTTGCCGGCGGAAGGTGCCCTCGCCGATGGCGGGTCGGGCTTCGCGGATGGCGCTGTAAAGACTGTTGATGGCGTCCGACTCGTCCGCCCGCGGAAAGACGGCGCGCAACGAACGCCCGGCAGCATCGTCGATGGTGAATCCAGTGAGCTTGGTAAAAGCCGGGTTGACGAAGACGACTCGCGGTCCGGTGAGCTCGCGCTCCGCGGTCATCACCAGGACGGCGTCATTCGCCTGCTCGATGGCCGACTCCAGCAGGAGGAGGGCGTCGGCAGCGCGGCGGCGCTCGTGTTCGTCGTCGGCGGCCCGGTTGCCTTTTCTCTCGAGCTCGTAGGCCACATACAGCGAAATCGCGAAGGCGAACGCGACACTGGCGAGCATGCCGTAGCCGAATGCCCCAAGGCCGGCTTCGACGACAACGATCACGACGATGAGCGCGAACGCGGCGACTCCGACGATGATCACCTGCGGCTGTAAGCCCCACGGAACGAGTGTCGCCGAAACCATGGTGATCAACACCAACAGCAACATGGCGATGACCGCATCGCGCGCGATGATCCCGACCAGCACCGTGGCAACGCACAGGGTAACCAAAGCGGCCGTGCTTTCGGTGTGACTGCGGCTGTCGCGACGGGAGAAACGCAACAACAAGGTACCGATGATGATCGTCGGAATCATGAAGCGCGGCAGCGAGGCGGTGGGCGTCTTGCGGTAGAGCAGGCTCAAGATCGGAACCAACGTCGAGGCAAGAATGAACCACAGCGCAAAGCGCGTTTGTGGTCGGCGCAGCCAATCTGACGCCTGCGACTCCGACTCCGAGGATTTTGGCGGGAGCTCGTCGATCATGCCGTCAGTCCCACTCCAGTCATGCAAAGGTCCGCGAACAACGCCAGGGTTTGTTTCACTTCATCCGACCCGACTGCGCGCCAGACGCAGGCCGCTGAACTGCCACCGGGCAGCAGGCGGAAAGAAATTGCGATAGGTCGGACGAATGTGACTCTGTGGCGTGGCACACGAGCCGCCGCGCAATACGAACTGGTTGCACATGAACTTGCCGTTGTATTCTCCGAGCGCTCCGGCGAAAGTGTGGAAGCCGGGATAAGGGCTGTAGGCGCTCGCGGTCCATTCCCATACGTCACCGTACAACTGCGCCGGTACCGCCGACGATGGCGCCGGCCGCGGATGGAACACGCAACTGTCGACGAAGTTGCCTTCGACCGGCATCTCCGCCGCCACAACCTCCCACTCCTGTTCGGTCGGCAGTCGAGCACCCGCCCAACGCGCGTAGGCTTCGGCCTCGTAGTAGCTCACATGACACACCGGCTCATCGACGTGCACCGGCGACCTGCCAGCGAGGGTAAACTGCTGCCAACCCGAATCACTCCGCTCCCAATAAAGCGGCGCCGTCCAACCCTCCGCAACGACCATCGCCCAGCCGTCGGCCAACCAAAGGTCAGCGCGCTGGTAGCCACCGTCGTCAATGAAGGCAGCGAACTCGGCATTGGTCACCGGACGCGATGCCAGCTCGAATGGTTCGATGAAGCAGCGATGCCGCGGGCACTCGTTGTCGAACGAAAAGCCGCCGCCGTCGTAGCCGATTCGACAAACACCACCGTCGTGCGCGAGCCAGGATTGCGGCGTAGTCACCGTTGCCGGAGAGCCCGCCCGCGACGCATAGATTGGATTCGTGGGATTGTGCGACAGCACATGCTTGATGTCGGTGAGGATCAACTCCTGATGCTGCTGCTCGTGGTGCAGCCCGAGCTCGATCACGGCTTCTACTTCCGCATCGCCGGCGCGACCATCGAGCAGCTCGACGACCGCTGTGTCGACGTTCGTCCGATACTCCAAGACTTCATCGAGGGACGGACGGGTCAACAGACCGCGGCGCGGGCGCGGATATTGGTCGCCGACACGCTGGTAGTAGGAGTTGAAGAGAACGCGGTACTCGGGACGAAAAGGCCGAAACGACTTCTGCCACTTTTCGAGGACGAACGTTTCGAAGAACCAAGTCGTGTGCGCCAGATGCCACTTCGTCGGGCTGACATCCGGCATCGACTGTGCCTGGCAATCCTCGGGGGAAAGCCGATTGGACAGACCCAGGGTGGCGGCGCGGACGGCGCCATAGCGCCGCGCGGCTTGAGACGCCGGTCGAGATCGCTGGGATTTCGCTACAGACCGCATGGGCATGGTGAACCCGAGACGATGACTACTCTACGCCGAGCATGACCGTGGCGACAAGGTTCCGTGATCGCCCTTGTGTCTTCGGGAATTCAATCCGCGACCCTACGGACCCGGGATCCCGGCTTCCTCGAGGCAGCGCAGCAACAAGCTCAGGTCGCTCAGATCGCGGATTACATGAGTCGCGCCGCGGCGTTGAAGCGCGCTCCCATCATCGGCGCCGATACCGACGAACGGCAATGCCAAACGCTTGGCCGTGGTTATGTCCCAGATGCCATCGCCGATGGAAACGACGCGATCGAAGGCCTCGAGCCGCGTCTGTGTCAGAGCGCGCGAATGCGCGGTTTGCACCACCTCCTCGCGCGAATGCCCATCCTCGCAGAAGGCGGCCGGGATATCGGTGGTGGCGATACCGGCTGAACGTAGCTTCATCTGAGCCGATGCCCGCCAACATCCGGTGGCGATGGCGATGGTCCAGTCGGGGTGTTGCCGCAGCCATGCCAGCGCGGCGGTGGCGCCGGCAATCTCGGCGAACGCATCAGGGGTCGCAGCAAACGCCTCCTCGAGAAAAGCGACCAGTCGCCGTTGCAGGCGAGCGATTTCTTCGTCACTCGGATCACGTCCGAAGCGGCCTTGGAACATCTGGCTGGTGATGCCGATGTCGGTGACGAAGGTATAGTCAGCCCAGTTCAATCCGGTGACATCGACCTGGAACTCGGCGTGCACGGCGCGCACGTAGCACTGCGCGTCGATGTGATTGGTGTTGGTGAGGGTGCCGTCGATATCGAAGATCGCGAGGTTCATTCGGCTGTTGGCGGATTGCCCATGGCTTATCGCCGATCGCTGATGGCAATTGGTTCGTTGTGGTTGCGTAGTGGCCGTCAGCTGTCTGCTGATCCGTCATCTCGACCGACGACCCTCTTCCATATGCCATACGCGATACGCCGGACGCCAACCCGGCAACGACTTGCGATGCAGCGCGCTCCCCTTTAGAAGAGGAGATCTTTTGCCGCCATGGAAGCGAGTCCTCACGCACAAGATGCTGCAGTCGCACTGACCGACGTCGAGATGTCGTTCGACGGCCGGCCGGTGCTGCATGGCCTCACGTGCAGCTTCCCGCGCGGCAAGATCTCCGTCGTCCTCGGTGGCAGCGGTGCCGGCAAGACGACGATCCTGCGCGTCATCGGCGGTCTGGTGCGCCATCAGAAGGGCAAGGTGATGATCGCCGGTCAGGACACTTCGCGGTTCGGCGACCGCGAGATGAACGAGATTCGTCGCAAGCTCGGTATGATGTTCCAAGGAGGTGCGCTGCTCGACTCGCTGACGATTTTCGATAACCTCGCCCTGCCCCTGCGCGAGCGTACCAAACTCGGGGAGCCGGCGATCGCCGATGAAGTCCGCAAGCAGCTGACGGCGGTCGGTCTCGCGAACGTCGACGGCTTGCTGCCGGGGCAGCTGTCCGGGGGAATGATAAAACGCGCGGCGCTGGCGCGCGCCATCATCACCAACCCCGAGATTCTGATGTGCGACGAACCGTTTTCCGGTCTCGATCCGATTTCGGTGAAACGAATCGAAGCGCTGCTGCGACGCATCAACCGCGAGCTGGGCATCACGATGCTCATTTCTTCACATCACATCCCGTCGACCTTGAGGCTTGCGGACCAGGTGATCCTGTTGCAGCAGAATCACCTCGCCGCAGGTACGCCGGAGGAGCTGCGGGCCAGCAAGGATCCCCGCGTCGCGGAGTTCCTCAACGAGGAGGTGGATGAAACCCTGGTCGACGAGGACATGTTCCGTTCGATCGATCCCGAGCGAGCGCCGCAGGCGAGGCACTTGAGATGATCGTCGACGCAATTCGGCATCTCGGCGGGTACACATCCCGATTCATCGACGAGCTCGGGCGGATAGCCGTTTTCGGTAGCCAGACGACGGTGGCCGCCGTAACTCCACCGGCTCGTGTTCGCGCCTTCGTCGACCAGGTGTACAACCTCGGTGTGCTGTCGCTCGTCATCATCTGTGTTTCGGGGTTGGCTGTCGGCATGGTCCTCGGCCTTCAGGGCTACAATACGCTGGTGCGCTTCGGCGCCGAGGAATCGCTCGGCGCGGTCGTCGGTCTGAGCCTCATCCGCGAGCTCGGCCCTGTATTCACCGCGTTGCTAACCACCGGGCGGGCGGGCTCGGCGACGACCGCCGAGATCGGAACCATGGTGGCAACCGAGCAGCTCGACGGTTTGCGGATGATGTCGATCAGTCCGATCCACTTGATCGTCGCGCCGAAGGCTTTGGCGATGATTGCCGTCATGCCGCTGCTGTCGGCTCTCTTCATTGTGTTCGGCCTCGCGGGCGGATACGTGGTGGGCGTCTGGGTCATGGGATTGGACGGCGGCACGTACGTCTCGAGCCTTGAGAGCGCCGTGGTGTTCAGCGACGATGTCCTCGGCAGTTTGCTGAAGGCATTGGTGTTCGGCGTCCTCGTCGGCTTGATCGCCACTTATCGCGGCTACACCTCGGCGCCGACGTCGGCGGGCGTGAGTCGGGCGACGACGTCGACCGTGGTTGTCGCTTCGGTGACGGTATTGATCTTCGACTATTTCATTACAGCCTTGTGGGGAGTTTGATCCGAACATGTACCGCAATGCGACACGCGATTTCGTCGTCGGCCTCTTCGTCCTCGCCGGGCTGGGGGCAGTAGCCTACTTGTCCTTCAGCGTCGGCGGGCTCAGTCTGGGAAGCAATGGCGGCCTGCAGCTCTACGCGACGTTCGACCAGATCGGGGGGCTCAAACCGAGAGCGAAGGTGGAAGTCTCTGGCGTCCGTGTCGGCGAGGTCGAGACGATCGGCCTCGACAAGGACTTGCGCGCCCGGGTCGAGCTCAACTTGGAAAAGGACCTGAAGCTTCCGATCGATTCCACCGCATCGATCGTCACCTCGGGTCTGCTCGGTGACCAATACATTTCATTGCAACTCGGCGGGGAAGAAGACGTCCTCAAATCGGGTGAGGAGATCACATTCACCGAATCGGCGGTGATTCTCGAGCGTCTGATCGGGCAGTTCATTCACTCGACCGACGTCGGAGAAGCGGAGAAGTGATGCATTGCGCACGCAGGCTGGCGATCGCGTTGGCAGCTTTCATCGCGCTGGGGAGTGGCTCGACGGCGGGCGCGGAGGACGTCAGCGATCCTCTCGAACCGATCAATCGCGGCATCTTCTGGTTCAACGACAAGGCCGACGTCTACGTGCTCGAGCCAACCGCTCGCGGCTGGAACTACGTCTTGCCGGACCGCGTGCAGACGGCGATCGGAAACTTCTTCGAAAACGTTCGCTTTCCGGTCGTGATGATCAACAACCTGTTGCAGGCGAAGGTGGTGGAAGCATCTTCCGACGTCGGCCGCTTCCTGATCAATACGACGATCGGCATCGCCGGCTTCTTCGATCCGGCAACCGGCTTCGGCCTGGAGCGCAACGACGAGGATTTCGGTCAGACGCTCGGCTACTGGGGCGTCCCGCCGGGTCCATATTTGGTTGCGCCTCTTCTCGGACCCTTGAATCTGCGCGATGGCACAGGACGCCTGGTCGATACGGCGACCGCGGTCTACCCTCTTTTTGCGGCCGCGCCGTACACCATCGGTGCGACGGCGGTGAACACTGTGAATTTCCGCTCACAAGTGCTGTCTGAAGTCAGAAACGCAAAGGCGGCTTCACTCGACTACTATGTCTTCGTGCGCGACGCCTACGATCAGAGCCGCAAGGCCAGGGTCGAGGACCGGGTGGATATCGACGAAGAACGCGTCGAAGACCTGTACTTTGGAGATTTCGAAGATGAACAAAGCGAGTAGCCCCTCCATGCGAGTTCGCCTCGGCGCTGTGGCCCTCGCCAGTCTTTCATTCGTCGCCGTCGGTAGCGAAGCGGCGACGTCGGGCGAAGCGGCGAAGGCAGTCGTGCGCGCCACCGCCGACGATGTGATCGCGGTGCTCAAAGATGCCAGCCTGAGCAGCGATCAAAAGCGCGAAAAGATCATCGTCATCGTCGATCGCAACTTCGACTTCACCACGCTGTCACGTCTCGTACTCGCCAGAAACTGGGCGAAGCTGTCGAAGGCACAGCAAGAAGAGTTCATCGTCGAGTTCAAGCGGCACCTTTCGATCACCTACGGCAACAACGTAGAAAACTATCGCGACGAAAAAGTCGTCATCACCGGTGATCGCGAGGAAGCGCGCGGCGATTGGACCGTGAAGTCGATCATCGAACGACCGACGGCGGAAGACGTCAAGGTCGACTACCGTCTGCGGCAGCTCAACGGCGAGTGGAGGATGATCGACATGATCGTCGAAGGCGTCAGCCTGGTGGCCAACTTCCGTTCGCAATTTCAGGACATCATCGCCAAGAACGGCCCGGCGAAGGTGATCGAGCTACTGCGCCAGAAGAACGACAAGGCGGGGCCGCTGAAGTCGTAACAGTTTTTCGTTTTGAGTGTTTAGTTTTTAGTTGCGGTGGCGCCGGTCGGCGCGTCCATTCGAAATGATGGCCTCGACCACAACTAAACACTCAACACTAAAAACTAAACACTGCACCGCTAGGGTTTCACCTCATAGTACGCGTTCACCGGATTGTCGAAGTCGTGTTTCTTGAAGCGGGTGAAGCCGGCGGCGGTGGTCATGTTGCGCGCAACCGCTTCGCTGAAACCGAGTGTCCCGAGGCCCGCGCCATTGGGCTCCGACATCGACGACGACAAACAGCTCATTACTGAAACGCTGTACATCATCGCGGCCATCGGGTTGCGCTCGAGATTCTCTTCAAAGGTGGGCTTCGCCTTGATGTCGGCGATCAGCCAAGTGCCGTCTGCCTTCAAAGCCCGGCGCAAGGCGCGCATGACGGCGGCTGGATCGGTCATGTCGTGGATACAGTCGAAGGTGGTGACCAGATCGAAACTGGCATCGCTGGCGATCGGATCGGCCGCAGCGTCGTGAAAGGTGACGTTGCGGACAGCGGCAGCCTTGCGGTTTTCGTCGGCGCGCCCCAGCGCGTGCTTGGAGATATCGTATCCGTGGAAGTCGGAACCGGGATAAGCCTTCGCCATCTCGAGCAACGCCACTCCGGCGCCGCAGCCGATGTCGGCTACCTTGGCCCCCGCTTGCAACTTGGGCACGACTCCTTCGAGCCCAGGCAAGACAAGAGGGACGAGAAAAGTACGGAACCAGGGCGCCAGGAAGCGCTCGATACCGATGGCGCCTTCGCGTCCGACGGCGTCGTACGGATGCCCGATCCCGGTGCGGAAGGAGTCCGGCAGCTTCTCGAGAATGGCAAACTGTTGCGGCAATGCGTGGAAGCCACCGGCGGCGAAGAGCGGACTATGCTCTTCGGCGAGCGTCAGCTTCCCCTCGAGCGAAAGCTCGAATCGTCCGTCGCCGCGGTACTCGATGAGGTGCGCCGCGGCTTGAGCACGAAGCCACTCCCGCACCCAGCGCTCGTGCAGCCCGGTTTTCGCCGCCAGCTCCGCGCTCGTCATCGCGCCGTCATTGCCGAGCGCGCGGTACAAGCCCAGGCGGTCACCCAGATAGATCATGCCCGAAACGAAAGCGCCGCCGAGCTGACCGTAGACCAACTCGACGAAACTCTTGAGACGATCGGGATCGAGATTGTCGCTTGCCATGTAAAATCTCCCGACGACCTTATCGCCCGGCAGATGAGACCGTTCAAGGTTGTAGATCGCCTCGGCTTGCTTTGTACGCCGCGGTACGGAGAGTAGAGCAATGCGTCGCCTGCTCTTCTACGGAATACTGTTCGTCGGTGGCTGCACGGCCGTCGTTCTGCCCTTCGGCCTGACGGTGAACTTTTCAGGCGCTAGCGGTAAGCCACTGCCCGAGAACGAACTTTCCCAGCGCCTGCAGGTCCCCGCGGGCTTCAACATCTCCTACTACGCCGTTGGCATCGACAACGCCCGCATGATGCGTTTTACCCGCACCGGTGACCTTCTCGTCAGCGCGCCACGCGCCGGCAAGGTCTTCCTGCTCGAACGCGACCGCAACAGCGACGGTAAACCGGATGCAATTCGCGTCCTGCTGGAAGGACTCAATCGCCCCCACGGATTGGCGGTCTCCGACAAGAATCTCTACGTCGCCGAGACCGACACCATCTTCTCGGTGCCATTCGACGACGAGACTGGGACCACGCAGGGGGCGATCGATCGCATCATCAGGGGCATTCCGGGGGGCGGAGGCCATTGGACACGAACGATCGGGATCGGACCCGACAGCTACCTCTATCTGTCGGTTGGTTCGAACTGCAACGTTTGCATCGAGGAAGATGCACGACGCGCCGCCATCAGCCGCTATGATCTCGATGGCACCAACGGACGGATCTACGCTTCCGGCCTGCGCAATGCCGTTGGGTTCACTTGGCATCCACGCACGCATGCGATGTACGCGACCGACAACGGCCGCGACTTGCTCGGTGACGACTTCCCGCCGTGCGAGCTCGACCTGATCGTCGACGGCGGTTTCTACGGTTGGCCGTACGCCAACGGCGACAAGGTACCTGACCCCGACTTCGGCGAGCACAACGACAAGGTCGCTGCATCCCTGCCGCCGGTGTACCCGTTCGCCGCCCACACCGCGCCGTTGGGGATCGCGTTCTACACCGGCCGTGCCTTCCCACCGCGCTACCAAGAGGCGGCATTCGTCGCTTTGCACGGCTCGTGGAACCGGTCGTCGAAAAGTGGCTACCAGGTCGTCGCCCTGTTCTTCGCCGAAGACGGCAAGATCACGGCGGAGGATTTCATGATCGGCTTTGAGAAGGACGAAGAGGTCGTCGGCCGTCCGGTCGACGTCGCCAGCGGCCCCGACGGTGCGCTGTATGTATCGGACGACTTCACTGGCTCGATCTACCGGATCACCTATGGCGGGCCGAAGGTTGAGGGCTCGGCGCCGGCGGCACCGGTGGCACCAGTCTCGAAACCGGGTGGGGATCAGATGAACCCGCGATTGCGTATTGTTGCTATCGACCGCGGCCGTGATCTGTGGGGCGCCAACAATTGCGCCAGGTGCCACGAAGGTGAGGGCGGCGGTAAGAACTTTCGGCGGCTCGAAGGGCTTGGCCGGAAGTACAACATGATTTCGCTCATGACGTATCTGCAGGCCCCTCAACCGCCGATGCCGGCGTTCCCGCTCACGGACTTCGAGCGGCGCGACCTGTCGATCTTTCTGCTCGACCGGTACCCATGAGACGTTCAGGGTGCATCACCAACTCGACGCGCGCGCCCGTGGCGTTGTATGAGTTTCCATTCAAACTTGTGCAAGGGAGGGCCGCTGGTGCCTCGTGTGAAACGTAAGTTGTCAAAACCCTTGGAAAAACTGGGGATGGTACTGTCCGGGGGCGGAGCCCGAGGGGCATTTCAAGTCGGTGTTTACGAACGCTTGCTGCGCGATCGACGCTTTGCCGATGGACCCGCGGTCGTTTCTGGGACCTCGGCCGGAGCGATCAACGCCGCACTGATCGCCGCCGGCAAATCGCC
>Ga0187892_10002951_pt1 | contig 32302 bp, 29 predicted proteins | sample MA1701073metaG_FD_139345 | JGI IMG/M metagenome (GOLD analysis project Ga0187892, IMG submission 139345) | Bio-ooze microbial communities from a basaltic lava cave in the Kipuka Kanohina Cave System on the Island of Hawaii, USA - MA170107-3 metaG ...
AGCTCAACGACGCGATCGACCACGAGCACGACCGTCGCTTCGAGTATTTCGGGCTGCGTACGCTGCACGACCGGTATCTCCTGCGTCACCCGACCGAGCGCACCGCGATCGAGACCGCGCAGCAGTTCTTCCTGCGCGTCGCATGCGCGCTCTCGGGCGAGGACGTCGCCGAAGCGCTCGCGCTGTACCGGACGTTCGCCTCGCTCGACTACCTCCCGAGCTCGCCGACGCTGTTCAACGCGGGCACGATGCACGAGCAGCTCTCGAGCTGCTACCTGCTCGACTCGCCCGACGATTCGCTCGACGGCATCTACCGCCGCTATCACGAGATCGCGCGTCTCTCGAAGTTCTCGGGCGGCATCGGCATCCCGTTCCACCGCGTGCGCGCGAAGGGCGCGCTGATCCGTTCGACCAACGGGCGCTCGAACGGTCTCGTGCCGTGGCTCAAGACGCTCGACTCATCGGTCGCGGCGGTCAATCAGGGCGGCAAACGCAAGGGTGCGGCGTGCGTCTACCTCGAGACCTGGCACGCCGACATCGAGGCGTTCCTCGAGCTGCGCGACAACACCGGCGACGAGGGCCGGCGCACGCACAACCTCAATCTCGCGAACTGGGTGCCCGACCTCTTCATGCAGCGCGTCGAGTCGGACGAGCGCTGGTCGCTGTTCGATCCGCACGACGTGCCGGAGCTCTGCGATCTCCACGGCGCCGCGTTCGTCCAGGCCTACGAGCAGGCCGAGCGGCGCGGTCTCGCGCGTCGTACCGTGCCGGCGCGCGAGCTGTACGCGCGCATGCTGCGCACGCTCGCCGAGACCGGCAACGGCTGGATGACGTTCAAGGACCGCTGCAACGCGCTCTGCAACCAGACCGCGAAGCCCGGGCGCGTCGTGCACAGCTCGAACCTCTGTACCGAGATCGTCGAGGTCTCCGACGCGGGCGAGACCGCGGTCTGCAACCTGGGCTCGATCAACCTCGCGGCACACGTACACGACGGTGCGTTCGACTTCGCGAAGCTCGCCGAGACCGTGCGGCTCGCGGTCGCGGGCCTCGACCGCGTCATCGACCTGAACTACTACCCGATCGAGTCGGCGCGTGCGTCGAACCTCGCATGGCGCCCGATCGGGCTCGGCCTCATGGGCCTGCAGGACGTGTTCTTCGCGCTGCGCCTGCCGTTCGATTCGGATGCAGCTCGCGTTCTCTCGACGCAGATCCAGGCGCACGTCTACCACCACGCGCTCGCGACCAGCGCCGAGCTCGCGGCACGCCACGGCGCGCATCCCGCGTACGCCGAGACGCACGCCGCGAACGGCGCCCTGCACCACTCGATGGCCGGTGCCGATGACGCGTTCGACCTGCCCTGGACGCAGCTTCGCGACGCGATCGCGCGCCATGGCCTTCGCAACAGCCTGCTCGTCGCGATCGCGCCGACCGCGACGATCGCGTCGATCGCGGGCTGCTACGAGTGCACCGAGCCGCAGGTCTCGAACCTCTTCAAGCGCGAGACGCTCTCGGGCGACTTCCTGCAGATCAATCGCCACCTTGTCGAGGAGCTCAAGCGGCTCGGGCTCTGGACCGAGGAGACGCGCTCGGCGCTGAAGCGCGGCGAGGGCTCGGTTCAGGCCATCGCGGCGATCCCGGAGGCGCTGAAGACGATCTACCGCACCGCGTGGGAGCTTCCGCAGAAGGCGCTGATCGATCTCGCGGCGGCGCGCCTGCCGTACATCGACCAGAGCCAGTCGCTGAACCTGTTCCTCGAAACCCCGACGATCGGCCAGGTCTCGAGCATGTACATGTACGCGTGGAAGGCCGGGCTCAAGACGACGTACTACCTGCGCTCGCGTCCCGCGACCAGGATCGCGAAGGCGACCGTCGCCGCGGCGCCGGCCGACGCGGTGGCGTGCTCGCTCGAGAACCCGGAAGCGTGCGAGGCCTGCCAGTGAGCCGCCTCCTCGATCCGGGCTTCAACCTCACGCTGCGCCCGATGACGTATCCCGGCTTCTACGACATGTACCGCGCCGCGATCCGCAACACCTGGACCGTCGACGAGATCGAGTTCACCTCCGACGTCGCCGATCTCGCGCGGATGACCGCGCCCGAGCGGCATCTCGTCGAGCGGTTGGTCGCGTTCTTCGCGACCGGCGACTCGATCGTCTCGAACAACCTCGTGCTGAACCTCTACAAACACCTCAACGCGCCCGAAGCGCGGATGTACCTCTCGCGCCAGCTCTACGAAGAAGCGCTGCATGTGCAGTTCTACCTCACGCTGCTCGACAGCTACGTACCCGATCCAGAGCGGCGTGCCGCGGCGTTCGCGGCGGTCGACAACATCCCGTCGATCGCGCGCAAGGCCGCGTTCGCGACGCGCTGGATGGATTCGATCCACGCGCTCGAGCGGCTCGAAACGCGCGAGCACCGGCGCCGGTTCCTGCTCAATCTCGTCTGCTACGCGTGCTGCATCGAAGGGCTGTTCTTCTTCGCGGCGTTCGCGTACGTCTGGTTCCTGCGCTCGCGCGGCCTGCTGCCCGGGCTCGCGGCCGGCACGAACTGGGTATTCCGCGACGAGAGCGCGCACATGGCGTTCGCGTTCGAGGCGATCCGGATCGCGCGCGAGGAGGAGCCGACGCTGTTCGACGAGGCCTTCGCGGCGGACGTCGTGCGGATGCTCGAAGACGCGGTCGACTGCGAAACGCAGTTCGCCGACGACGTGCTGTCCGGCGGGGTCGCCGGCCTCTCGCGCACCGACATGCGGCAGTATCTCGAGTACACGGCCGACCAGCGGCTCGCACAGCTCGGGCTGCCGCGCCGCTACGGCGCACGCAATCCGTTCGGCTTCGTCGAGCTCCAGGACGTGCCGGAGCTCACGAACTTCTTCGAGCGGCGGGTCGCGGCATACCAGGTCGGTGTCAGCGGCGACGTCGCGTTCGACCACGCGTTCTGATGCGGGCCGATCACGCGAGCGGAAGCGTGACGCGGAACTCCGCGCCGGGCTCTCGGTTCACGACGTCCGCGTCGCCGCCCATCGCGCGCGCGAGCTGGCGCACCAGCGCGAGCCCGATGCCGGTGCCGAGCGTCTCGCGCGTGAGCTCGCTGCCCGGACGGTAGAAGAGCCGGAAGATCTTCTGCATCTGCGCGCGCTCGACGCCCGGTCCGTAGTCGCGCACGGTGAAGACGACGGCGTTCGCGCCGTGCGGCGCGGCACCGATCTCGAGCGCGCGTCGCTCGCCTTTCGCCGCGAATTTCAGGGCGTTGTCGACGAGGTTGATGACGATCTGCGCGAACGCGTCGGCGTCGACGCGGACCTCGTGCTCGGCGCACGCCGGATCGACCGTGTACGTGCCGGCGAAGCCGGCGCGCTCGACCTGCGTGTGCACCTTCGAGCGCACGATGTCCATCAGCGCGGCGACGCGGTGCGGCTTCGGCTCGAGCACGAGCTCGTTGCGCTCCATACGGGCAAGCTCGAGCACGTTCGCGATCAGGCGCGAGAGGCGCTCGCTTTCGTCGTGGATGAAGCCGTAGTACTCGCGCTGCTTCTCGGGCAGCGCCCAGCCCTCGCGCAGCATCTCGGCGTACATCCGGATCGAGGTCAGCGGCGTCTTGAGCTCGTGGCTCACGGCGGAAACGAAATCCTGTTGCTGTCGCGTGCGCAGGATCTCGCGCAGCCCGAGCCGGTAAAGCACCACGATGCCGACGAGCAGCACGCCACCGAGCACGAGGCTCGCCCAGGTCACCACCCTCGCGCCGGGCGCCGACGGCAGGCGATCGGCCTTCCAAAGGAGCTCGAAGTCGCCGAGTGGCGCCGAGAGCCTGAGCTGGTGCAGCAGCTCGCCCTCGACCTCGCTCGCGCGCCGCAGCGGCGCGGATTCCTTCGCGCCCCCGTTCGTGCCGTGCGCGACCTCGAGCACGTCGTCGCGGTAGGCGACGACGAGGTCGGAGAGCGCAGCGATCGCGGTCTCGCGGAACGGCACGACGATCGCGCCATCGAGGAACGCACGACGATCGACGATGACGCCCTGGATCGTGCGCTGCCCGTCGCGCCACACCTTGCGGAAAAACACACCGTGCGCGTCGTCGAGCAGGCTGAAGTCGAACGGATCGAGCTCGCTCTCGAACGTCGAGATCGAGCGCGCGATGGTGGCCGGTGCATCGTTGCCTGCTGCGGGTCCTTCCACGACGGCGGCACGCTCCTTGCGCGACTGCCGCGACGGCACGTTCGCCTTGAGCCGCTGCTCGTACGCCGGCGCCTCCTCCTGCTGCTTGTCCTGGTCCGCGCTCTTCTGCTCGAGCGCCTTGTCGAGCTTCAGGTCGTCGACGCGTCCGAGCTCGCTCGTGCGCTGTTGACGCACCGCTTCGCCGGCGGGCGCGTTGAGCTCGTCGAACGCGGCCTGCGAGGCGTTGTAGGTGCGCTTGTCGCCGGTCGGGTTTTCGCGCTGGGGCTCGGGCGGGGGTTGTGAGGATGATGCCTGGCACGTCGACATGGCGGGTTCGCGCGAGAAGCGTCGGGGCTTCCGCCCCTCCCACAGTGATTCCGAAGCTCTCCACCCTGATTCCGGCCGTTCGTCCCTGCTCGCGAGACGGTTGCGGCTCAGAACGGCGAAGAGGCTGTCGCGCAGCGCGGCGCGGCGCGCGAGCTCGGCGTCGTCGATGCCCCAGCGCGCGGCGTCGCCGGGATCGCTCGGCAGTAGCGGCGTGCTGAAGGTGCCGTCCGCCGCGATCTGGAAGTAGCCGATCGCACCGGGAATCTCCGACTGCACCGGAAAGCGCGCGAGCGGCGAGAGCGCGAGGAAGTTCGACGCGGCCGGGTCACCGCCGACGACGACGAAACCGTAGTCACCGTAGCCGCGCGCTTCCTCCGCCGCGACGAGGCGCTGCAACTCGACGTCGACGCGCAGCCCGAACTCGTCCGCGAGCGTCCGGTACTGGTGGAACGCCTCCCACTTGAGCTGGCGCTGCGTCTCGACCACGAGCACGAGCGTCGGCAACGCGAGCGCGGCGAACAGCGCGCCGAGGATGAGGCGCAGCCGCATCGGCGAGAGGCCGCGACCGAGACGCGCCGCCACCTCATGCCTCCGTGATCAGGCGATAGCCGCCGCCGCGCACGGTCACGATGTGACGCGGCCTACTCGGGTCGGGCTCGAGCTTCCGGCGCAGCTTCGCGACGTGGATGTCGACCGTGCGTGTTTCGATCTCGAGGTGGCGCGCGTAGCCCCAGACCTTCGCCAGCAGCTCCTCGCGCGACACCGGCCGCTCGTCGTGCTCGGCGAGGTACTGCAACACCTCCATCTCGCGCCGCGTGAAGCGCACCTCGCCGCCATCGGTGCGGGCGGCGAGATTGCGAGCGTCGATTTCGACACCGCCGGCGAGGCGGATCGCGCCATCGCGCGCCGCGCCGCCGCGCGAACGCCGCAGCACGGCCTGCACGCGCAGCACGAGCTGCGCGACCGAAAAAGGCTTCGTCACGTAGTCGTCCGCGCCGAGCGCGAGCCCCTGGATCACGTTGGCATCGGTCGACTTCGCGGTCAGCATCACGATCGGCTGCTCGCGGTCCACTTCGCGGATCGCTTCGCAGATCTCGAAGCCGTTGCGTCCCGGCAGCATCACGTCGAGCACGACCAGATCGAAGGTACCGCCGAGTGCGAGCGCGAGGCCCTGCACGCCGTCGCTCGCGGTCTCGACCTCGTAGCCGTGGTAGACGAGCACGTCGACGAGACCGGTGCGGATCGCCGGCTCGTCCTCGACGATCAGGATGCGCAGCTTGCGGTTCACGGCGACGCCGGCTTCGGGCCACGTCGGCCCGCACCGAGCGTACCAACGCTCGGCGCGCGCCGCATGTAAACCCTGTGTAAACCGCGACCGCGACTGTTTGCCGAATCCGGCCTACAGCTCTCGCGTCGCGCGCCCTAGCCTCCTCTCGCACGAACCGCCAGCGACGAGGAGCAGCGACGACATGGCCGTGATGACGCGATTGACCCGACTGTTCCGCGCCGACGTCCACGCGGTGCTCGACCGGATGGAAGAGCCCGATGTGCTGTTGCGGCAGGCGATCCGCGAAATGGAAGACGAGGTCGAGCGCGGCACGCGCGAGCTTCGTGCACGCGAGCTCGAGCTCGCGACGGCGCGACGGCGCGGCACCGAGCTTACGGCCTCGCTCGCGACGCTCGCGGGCGAGCTCGATCTCGTGTTCGCCGCGAACAACGAGCCGCTGGTCCGGACCCTGCTGCGCCGGCGCCTCGAGGGCGAGCGCCTGCTCGCGCACGTCGATCGACGCGGCGTCGCGCTCGGACGCGAGATCGAGTCGCGCCGCGGCGCGCTCGAGGACCAGCAGCGCCGACTCGAGGCGATGCGGCAGAAAGCCGCGCTGTTCGAACAGGAGCCGCGGCGCGAAGGCGACGACGCGTCGTGCTTCGACGCGCCGGACCTCGCCGTCACCGACGCCGACATCGAGCTCGCGCTGCTGCGCGAGCGCGCGCGGCGGAGCGCGTCATGAGTGCGCCGAGCTTCTGGCGGCAGGCGGGCGTCGGACTCGGGCTCGCCACCGTTGCGGCGATTGCCTGGTTCGTGCTGGTTCCGTTCGTGGGCGCCGCGGGCCTCGCGCGCGCCTCGATCGTCGGCCTCGCCGCGGCCTACCTCGCGCTGCTCGTCCCCGAGCTCGAGGCGCGCATCGGTCGCGTCGTCGTGATGGCCGGCTGGCTCGCGCTCACCCTTGCGTTCGCAATCTTCGATCCGCACCCCGGCGTCTGGCTGTTCGGCGCCGTCGTGCTGGTGTGGCTCGTGCGCTGCCTCTATCGCTACGACGGGCTGACCGGCGCATTCGCCGATGCCGCGCTCAGCGCGTTCGCGGCCCTGACGGCCGTCGCGATTGCCGCGCACACGCGCAGCGTGTTCCTGAGCGTGTGGGGCTTCTTCCTCGTGCAGGCGCTGTTCGTGCTGATCCCGACGCGACGCCACGCCACACCGACCAATGCGACGCCCGATGCCGACGACGCATTCGGTCGCGCGTACCGCACGGCCGAAGCAGCGTTGCGCCGCATGTCGATCCGATCGTGACGACCGATCTCCCCTCGACCGCCGGGACCGCGGTCCATCAACCCAACCGGAGTCCGATATGAGAACCAAACTCCTGATCGCATCGTTGTTTGCGCTGACTGCCGCTGTCGTGGTGGGCTATCCGCTCGCGAAGGGCGCGGGGAAAGGCACTGCGCCGGTGAAGGCACCTGCTGCGGTCGCGCGCATGCCGGGCAAGCCCCCGCGCGTCGAGGTCGTGTTCGTGCTCGACACCACGAGCAGCATGACCGACCTCATCGACGCGGCCAAGGAGAACATCTGGTCGATCGCGACGACGATGGCGCAGGCCGACCCCGCGCCCGATCTGCGCATGGGCCTCGTCGCGTTCCGCGATCGCGGCGACGCGTACGTCACGCGCGTCGTCGACCTCTCCTCCGATCTCGATTCGATGTACGCGACGCTGATGGACTTCGAGGCCGTCGGCGGCGGCGACGGACCCGAGAGCGTCAACGAGGCGCTGCACGACGCGGTCCACCGCATCTCGTGGAGCCAGGATCCGACGAGCTATCAAGTCGTGTTCCTGGTCGGCGACGCGCCGCCGCATATGGACTATCCCGATGACGTGAAGTATCCCGAGACGATCCGCGCCGCCGTCGCGAAAGGCATCGTCGTCAACACGATCCTCGCCGGCAACGACACGACGACTGAGCTCGAGTGGCAGAAGATCGCCGAGCTGAACCAGGGCGAGTTCTTCCAGGTCGCGCAGTCCGGCAGCGCCGTCGCAGTCGAAACGCCGTTCGACGCCGATATCGCCGCGCTGTCGCGCGCGCTCGACGACACGCGCTTGTTCTTCGGCGACGGCGAGACGCAGCGGCAGCTCGCGCGCAAGGAAGCCGCGACCGACAAGCTGCACGCCGCGGGATCGACGGCTTCGCGGGCGAAACGTGCGTCGTTCAACGCCTCCGCGGCCGGCCACGCGAACGCGTACGGCGAGCACGAGCTCGTCGACGCCGTCGCCAACGGCCGCGTCGATCTCGGCGCGATCGCGAAGTCCGACCTGCCACCTGCGCTGCAGGGGCTCGGCGCGGACGAGCGGAAGCAGGTCGTCGAGGAAGCCGGCGCGAAGCGTGCCGAGCTCACGCGGCGCATCGCGGCGCTGGCCGAGCAGCGACGCGGCTACATCGACGAGAACGTCGCCGCGCGCGTAGGCACCGCGGAGTCGCTCGACCAGAAGCTCTACGACACGGTCAAGGCGCAGGCGGGCGCGAAGGGGCTCCGCTACGAGGCCGACGCTCCGGCGTTGTGAGCTTGCTTCAGGAGACCACGACCATGAAACGCACGACCATCGCGCTCGCGCTGTGTCTCGTCTTCGCTGCGAGCGCCGACGCCGGCGGCGGTCATCGCCACGCCGCGGCGCCGAACCCGCGCATCGACATGCAGGGCTTTCTCGACGACGCGCACGCCGCAGCCGTGCATCGCGAATCGCGCCGCGTCACCGAACGCGAGTTCATCGACATGAGCCGGGAGCCCGGCACGATCGTGCTCGACGCGCGCAGCCGCGACCGGTACGACCTGCTGCACGTCGACCTCCCGTTCACCGACATCACCGTCGCGAGCCTCGCCGAGCACCTGCCGAACGAGGACACACGCATCCTCATCTACTGCAACAACAACTTCCGCGGCGAGGAGCGCGCTTTCCCGACGAAGCGACGCGATGCCTCGCTCAACCTGTCGACGTATGTCGCGCTGTACTCGTACGGATATCGGAACGTGTACGAGCTCGCACCGCTGATCGACGCATCGGCCTCCGAGCTGAGGCTCGTGGCGTCGCACTGATTCCGATTCGCGCGACGGTCTCGAACCGGAGACTGTCGTGCGCAGCGACCCGCGCTGGGCGCGCGACTATGTGCGGAGCGTTCACAACGTGGACCGGTGCGGTTCGAGCAAGGCCACAACCTGCGCGAGCCCGAGCGTGCGGTAACGATCGAACAATGCGTCGACGTCGACGGAAGGGTTCCGCCACGCTGCGCGCTGCTCGCGCACGGCAGCCGTGAAGGCGACCGCATCGTAGTGATAGGCATGGGTCAGGAAGGTGTCGGGGTGCTGGCACTCGAGCCCGTACGACGCGAGCGCCGCGGCGGGAAAATCCCGCTCGTTGCAGCTCACGATCACCGCCGCATTGCTCACGATCGCGGCCGCGAGCACGTGCCGATCGTCAGGGTCGGGCAGCGTAAGTGTGGCAACCAGGTCCGCATAGCACTCGACGATGGCGTCCGGGAGGGCTGCGCGCATCAGGGCCAGCAGGCGGGGAATATCCGAGACAGCGGCGTTCTCTCCGAGCGCACGCCCGACCTCAGCCAGAATGTCCTCGCTCCAAAGTGCCCGGTAGACACCGTGGCGTGCAAGACGCACCAACAGGTCGCGCAGCACGTCGGGATAGAGCACATTCGCGTCGAGCAGCGCGCGGAAGCCACTCACGAATCGCGGTTCCAGCCCCTCTCGGCCGAGAGCGCGAGCATTTCGTCAGCTGCCGCTTTCTGACCGGCATGGAGGCGCTCGCGAAACGCGACGAGATCGCGAAAGAAAACCCGCCGATGCGAGCCCGCAAGGTGGAAGGGAAGCTCACCCGCCTCGAGCCGCTTGATCAGAAACGGCCGCGACACATTGAGGAAGTCGGCCGCCTGCTGTGTGGTCAGCTCGGCGTGGTGGGGCACGATCTGAACCGCGCGGCCCAGGGCCATTTGCGCCAGCACTTCGGCGAAGAGCTTCAGCGCCGCGACCGGCACTTCGATCGTCTCGTCGTCGACATGTACGCGCAGCCGCTTCGCGCGCGAAGGTCCGACGATCGCAGCCAGCACGCGCGCGCTCTCGCGCGCGAGGTTGGCCTCGGCTTCGCTGGGCGGCAGGCTCGGGTCGAGCGCGCGGACGGTGCTCATGGGCGTCGCTAGGGTGAATCGCTGGGCGCGAGAACAGCGTAGCGCAACCTCATGCTATTCGCAATATCCGAAACGACCCGTCAGCAAGCCTTTGCGAAACGTCTTCAGCAGAACATCAGAGCGAAGCCGAGCGCTTGACCGAGAGGTAGTAGTCGACGAGCGCCGCGGGAATCTGCGCGCTCGTCACGTCGAGCACCGGCACGCCCTCCGCGCGCAGCGCCGCATGCGCGCGCGTGCGCTCGTCGAGGTAGCGTGCGAGCGCGCCCGCGGTCAACGCATCGTCGAGCGTGCGGACCGGCTGCGACTGCGCGTCGTCGAGCGCCTGCTCGCGCAGGCTCGCGACGCAGACGAGATGCCGGCGCTGCAGCTGCCGCACGGCGATCAGCAGATCGTCGAGGTCGTCGTCGCGGACGTTCGTGACGATGATGACAAGCGAGCGCCGCGGCTGTCGCACGCCGAGGTGCGTCGCAGCCTCGAGATAGTCGGTCGCGACGGGACGCGGCACGAGATCGAACACCGTCTCGAGGATCCGATTCACCGTCGCGGGCCCGCGGCGCGGCGGCAGGAAGCGCGAGTCGCCGCCGATCGCGCAGAGCCCGACCGCGTCGCCGCGCCTGAGCGCGATGTACGCGACCATCAGCACGGCGTTGAGCACGTGGTCGAAGTGCGCGTAGGTGCCGTCGCGCGCCGCCATGCGACGACCGGTGTCGAGCACGACCACGACCTGCTGGTTGCGCTCGTCGTGGTAGTCGCGCGAGATCAGCTTGCGAACCCGCCCGGTCGCCTTCCAGTCGATCTGGCGCAGCGCATCGCCGGTGCGGTACTCGCGCAGCTGGTGGAACTCGGTGCCCTCGCCGCGCCGGCGCCGGAGATGCGCGCCGATCACGCGCGAAGCCTGCTCGGCGCCGACCAGCGCGAGCTGCGCGAGCGGCGCGAAGTTCGGGAACACGCGCAGCGTTTGCGCGCTCGCGGCGCGGAGCTTGCGGCGCCAGAGGCCGAGCGGCGAATGCACGTCGAGCTCGCAGGCCTCGTAGCGGAACACGCCGCGCGCGACCGGCGTCGTGCGGTACGGCAGCGCGAGCTCGGCGTTCGGCGGCAGCACGACACGGCGCGGCAAGCCCGAGACCGGCCAGTCCGCCGGATGAAGATCATGCACGTCGAGCGCGAGCGGCGTGCGCCCGTGCTGGCGCAGATGCAGGGTCACCACGCGTTCGATTCCGAGTGGGATCGTCGCCGGAAGATCGCGCACGACCTCGGGAGTGCGAACCGCCCGCAGCTGCGCTGCATCGACCAGCGCCAGCACCACGAGCAGCCCGGCCGCGGCCCAGAACGCCGTCGCGGCGACGAGCCCGGCGACGACGAGCGCGCCGACGAGGCCCAGCGCGACGAGCGCCGCGACGAGGGCCGGCGCAGGCTTCACTGGCGCGGCGCCTCGACTTTCGCGAGCACGGCCACGAGCACGTCGTCGACGCGCCGCCCTTCGATCTGCAGCTCGGGACCCAGCGCGACGCGGTGCCGCAGCGCCGGCTTCGCGACCGCGCGGACGTCGTCGGGCGTGGCGAAGTCGCGGCCGTCGAGCACCGCCTGCGCGCGCGCCGCGCGTACGAGCGCGAGGCTGCCGCGCGGCCCCGCGCCCATCGTGAGGCCCGGCCACTCGCGCGTCGCACGCGCGATCCGCACCCCGTAGTCGACGACGACCGGATCGACGCGCACCTGCGCCGTACCGAGCTGCATCGCGACCAGCGCTTCCGGTGTCGTGACCGCTTCGACGCAAGCGAGATCGAACTGACCCGCGGTGCGCCCTTCGCTGACGGCCGTCACCATCGCGACCTCTTCCGCGACCGGCGGGTAGTCGATCAGTATCTTCAGAAGAAATCGGTCGAGCTGCGCTTCGGGCAGCGGATACGTGCCCTCCTGCTCGATCGGGTTCTGCGTCGCCACCGTCATGAACGGCGCCGGCAGCGCGAAGCTCTTCGCCTCGATCGTGACCTGCTGTTCCTGCATCGCCTCGAGCAGCGCGGCCTGGGTCTTCGCGGGCGCGCGGTTGATCTCGTCGGCGAGGAGCAGGTTGGCGAACACCGGACCGCGCCGGATCTTGAAGCTCTCGGTCTTGGGATCGTAGAACGCGTGCCCGGTGACGTCGCTCGGCATCAGGTCCGGCGTGAACTGCACGCGCGCGTAGCTCGATTTCATCGCGGCCGCGAGCGCGCGCACGAGCAGCGTCTTGCCGAGGCCCGGCACGCCCTCGATCAGTACGTGGCCGCCTGCGAGCAGCGCGACGAGGAGCTGGTCGAGCACGTCGCGCTGGCCGACGAACGCGTGCGCGATCTCGGTGCGGATCGCGTCGCAAGCGCGCGAGAGCTCGGGGCCGGTGATCGGCGCGACAACGGGTTCGTTCATCGTGATTCCTTGAGCTCGACGAGAGTACGGATCGCCGCGACGAAAGCGCCGGGGCGCGAGAGATCGGTCGGGTACAGCGCGTGGCGGATCTCGGCGACCGGGCGCGCGTGGCGCTCGGCGAGCGCCACGACCAGCGGCTCGCCGTCGAGCACGGCGAGCACGGAATCAGTGCGGCCGATCCGCGCGATCACTGCGTTTCGCAGTGGCGTGTAGATGCCGACCACGCGGCCGCGCCGGAACGCGAGCTCGCCGACCGCGCGCACGTGCTCGAGCAGCGCACGCCGGTGCACCGGTGCAACCGCGAGCGGGGGGCCGAGCCGGCCCGCGCGCGACGCGAGCCAGGCGAGCAGCGCGAGCGCGAACGGCACGACGAGCGGCCAGCCATTCCGGATGATCAGCACGTAGAGCGGCGGTACGTCAGTCGCATACACCAGGTGGACGCGCCCGTCGCCGAGCAGCGGGCCGATGAGCTGCCACGCGAGTTCGGTGCTGCGGGCTCGCTTGAGCGAGCGATTCTCGAGGAACCTGAGCGATGCCGCGACGACGACGACGCCGTCGCCGAAACGACGTCGGCCGAACGCGTAGGGGCCGTCATCGCCGTGCAGCCATTCGTACGCGTCGGCATCGGCGAGGAAAGCGCGATCGGTGCAATAGCGCTCGGTCTTGTCGCGCGTGCCTTTCCATTCCAGACATTGGTGCTGCTCGACGCTCTCGAGCTCGAACGCGTCGAGCAGCGCAGCTTCGTCGCCGGCCGGCGGCAGCGCGAACGCGAGGCGCCCGCCTTCTTCGACGAACGCGACGAGTGCCTCGACCTCACCCGGGGTCAGCACGCGCGCGTCGGCGCCGAGCACGACGACGTCGCCGGGCGCGAGTGCCGGCGTCGTACCGAGGATCGCGCTGCGCGAGCGCGCGTCGTGCCCGCTCGCGCGCAGCGCGCGCTCGAGCGCGTAGTACGCGTTGTAGCGTGCTTCACCCTTGAACGGCGCCGCGATCTCGCGCGGCACCCACTCGAAAGTCCGGAACCACCAGGCGAGACCGAGGGCAGCGGCGATCAGCGCGAGTGCGGTGAGGATCAAGGACCGGTGCTTCATCGCGGCGCGACCCAGGCCGTGCGCCACGTCACGAGCAGCGCGTCGAGCTCCTCGCGCGGCGGCAGGCGATCCGCGTACGCCGCGGCGCGCCAGCGCGCGACGAGCGCCGCGAAGCTCCGCATCGCGGGCTCGTCGCCGAGCTCGCGCACGCGACGCAGGCAGTCCGCCTCGGTCGCGCCGGGCGGCAGCGGTGTCGCGAGACGACGGTCGAGCCGCACGACCGCCGTGCGATAGAGCAGCGAGAGTGCGCCGCGGCGCTCCCCGCGATCCCACAGCTGCAGCACGGCGTCGGTCGGGTCGTCGGGCAGCGACTCTCGCGGCGCGGCTTCGGGCGTGATCGTCACGGCCTCGGGCGGCGAGCCTACGAGCGCGCGTCGCAGCGGCGTGAGCCAGAGGTCCCGCCGCCACACGAGCAGCGCAACCACGATCGCGACGAGGATCCAGAGCCCGAACTGGGTGACGAAGCCGATGCCGCGACCGATACCGGTGAGCCACGCGGGGTCGCGTTCGGGCTCGCCTGGTTTTACCGGGACGCGGCGCTGCCATTCGTAGATCGTTTGCTTCCGCACCAGCGCGGGGTCGCGGTAGGTCTCTTCGACGGCGTCCGCGAACGCCTGCCTGCCTTCGCGCGCTTCCTCGCCGACGAGCGCTTCGAGCGACCCCGCGACCTCGGCCTTGGTCGCATCGGGCGCGTTCGCAGCGCGAGCCGGCATCACCGCGGCGCACGCGGCGACGACGAGCACTGCGGCGACCGCGTGCGCGAGCCGCTGCGCGATGCGCCGGAACGAGAGCTCGATGTCCCAGGCCTCGAGCTGCGTGCGGCGATTGAGATAGAGCCCGAACCCCGCGCCGACATAGAACGGCTCGATCACCGACATCGTGATCCAGCCGACCAGGTTCATCACGACTTGCGCCCACGGTGGCGGGGCCTCGAACAGTGTCTCCCACAGCGCCTTCGCCGAGTCGGACAGGAACTCGATCGGGACGAACAGCAGCACGAGCGCCACGAGCGAGAACCCGAGCATCGCCTCGAGATGAATGCAGACCAGCATCAGCAGCATGCTGGTCCCGCCGGGCCCGCGCGACAGCACCCGCACGCGCTCACCGCGGCGGCGCGGATCGACGCCTTCGAGCAGGTCGACTGGTAGCAGCAGCGCGCGGCTCGGGTGCAGCCGCCGCCACGTCAGCCATGCGAGCATCGGTCGCCAGCCGAGCCGCGCCTGCGCCGCGATCGTCTCGCGAACGCTCGGCACGACGCCGAATACCGCGCGCGACAGCACGTACAACGGAATGCGATCGAACACCGGCTTCAACCACCACACCACGAGCCAGCCGACCCAGACGGCGTCGAGGGCGAGACCGAGCGCGTTTGCCGCGAGCGCAATCGGGAGCGTCAGCGCGATCCATGCCGCCCAGATCCGCGCCGCGTGCCGGCGCACGAGCGCGACGCCGAGGTCGGTCGCCTCCCACGGCGAGCGGGCGCGCAATGCGATCGTGATCCCGTCGAGACGCATCAGCGCGCGCGCCCGCCGAGCGTGAGCCACGACAGCACCCCGACCCAGATCAGCGCGCCCGAGCCGAACTTCACCGCATCGGGCAGCGAGCCGATCGACGACCAGTACGCCTCGATGAACGCCGCGAACACCAGCATCACGAACGCGCCGAGCACGAGCCGCGCGCCGTTCGCGCCGGCTTCCGCGAGCGCGCGTCCGCGCGTGCGGCGCCCCGGCGCGATCAGCGCCATCCCGACCGTCAGGCCCGCGGCGCCCGCGATCACGATTGCGATGAGCTCGGGCGCGGAGTGCCCGACCACGAAGCGCCAGAACGGACCGCCGTGGCCGATCGCGGTGAGGTGCCCCGCCGCCGCGCCGATCATTGTGCCGTTGAGCAGCAACACGAGCGTCGGTCCGACGCCGGCGAGCAGCCCGCTTGCGAAGGTGCGGAAGCCGATGCTGACGTTGTTGAGGACGTAGTGCCCGAACATCTTGAGATCGGTGCCGCTCTCGCGCCCCAGCTTCGCATCAGCGGCCGCGGGGTCGTACATCCGCTCGAGCTCGGCGAGCTGCGGTGCGTCGAAAACCGAATGGACGAGCTCGGGACGCACCTGCAGGACCGCGATCGTCGCGAGCATCGGGCCGAACAACAGCAGCGCGGAAATCGTCATCGCACCCGCGTGTGCGCGCACCAGCCTCGGGAACTCGACGGCGACGAATTCGAGCACGCGCGAGAGCCGCGGCGGCGGCGGCTGGTACAGCACGAGGTGGCCGCGATGCACGAGGTCGCGCAACCTTGCTACGACGACGTCGCTGTAGCCGCGCCGCTCGGCGATCGAGAGGTGTTGGCAGACGCGCCGGTACATCGCCGGAAACTCGAGATCGCCGATCGTCTCGGGCGCATCGAGCGAGCGCTCGCTGCGCGGCGGCCGCGCGCGGCGCTCGAGCCACGCGTCGAGCGCAGCCCACTGGTGCTCGTGCCGGGCCTGGAAGTCGTCCTGTCTCATCGGCGTCCGAGGAATCCGCTCGCGATGCCGAGCAGGCGTTGCACGGCCTCACCGCCTTCCGCCTGCGTCAGCGCCGGCAGCAGCGACGCGAGCTCGCCCTGACGCTCGGGCGTGAGCTGCGGCGCGCGCTCGGCGAAGGCGACGATCGCCGAGCGCTCGGCCGGCGGCAGCGGCATCGGTGCCGTCACGATCGGCACGTTCGGCGCAGCGACCGGGCGCTCGGCGACGTCCGCATGCACGACGAGCGTCCCCGCCACCACGTCGCCGAGCCGGCGGTTCTGGGGATCGATCAGGCCCGCGACGACGCCGAAGCCGTAGCCGAACGGCAGAAGATCGACGGTCCGCATCAGGTTCCGCACGATCGACGCGAGCCAGCCGACCGGCGTGCCGTTCGCGTGTACGACGCGCAGTCCCAGCGCGCGCTTGCCCGGCGTCTGTCCGTCGCTCAGCACCTCGAACAGCACGGGGTAGCCCCAGATCACCGCGAACAGCGCGATCAGGTAAAGGCCCATGCCGCTTTCGCCGAACAGCGCGAGCACGGTCGAGATGCCGATCAGCCCCGCGAGCCGGATGCCGAAATCGACCGCCCAGGCGGCGGCGCGCGGGATCACCCCGGCTGCGCGCAGCCTCAGTGCGTTGCCCTCCGGCGTCTCCACCAGAGCCAGCGTATCGAGCAGCATCGGCGAGGTCCGTCAGGCCGTGACGACAATCGTGTCAGCAACGAGATCGTGCAGGCAGCGACGATCGCGGCGGAAGATCATGAGCGCATCCACGAGCGCAAGCACGATGCCGACGAAAGGCACGATGGTAAGCACCGTGATCGGCAGCCAGCGCGCGAGCAGGATGCGCGCCAACGAGCAGCGCTCCCCGTTCGAGCGCACGACCTTGATGCCGAACATCCGCTTCGCGATCGTCTGCCCGTGCCGATGCAGCAGCACCCAGTTCGTTGCGATGATCGCGATCATGCCGCCCGCGCCGACCACGAGGCTCGCAATCGTCGAGAAGCCCAGGCTGAACGCGGCGGCGGGATCTGCTTTCGTGAGGTCGGGCATCAGCAGTCCCATCACGGCGTAGAACGGCAGCAGGAAGATCAGGCCGTCCACGACCATGGCGAGGAAACGCGTCGCGGGACTCGCGAGCCTGCGCTCCTGCCCCGGGATGTCCTCGACACGCGCTTCGGGGGCGGCGTATGGATTGATCGCCGGCGAAGGCGGCGGTGGAAACGACATCGAAACCCGAACCCTGCGGAAGTCCCGGCACCGACTCTAGCGAGCCGGCGCGGCGGGACCAAGCGCAGCCGCTTCGGCCGCGGCGACCGCCGACGCGTCGATCCGCCAGGCGCCGTCGAGCCGCGATTCGTCGCAGTTGTCGCCGGGCCCCCCGCGATCGACGACGAGGAAGTCGCCGGTGCGCGCGAGCGCGATCAGCGGGTGATGCCAGGTACCGCGCCGGTAGTTGACGCCCTGCCCGCTTCGCGCGAGGAACACACGAGGCGCCTTTCCCGGGTCCTCGGCGACGACGACGAGGTACGCATCACGGCCCATCGGCACGAACGCCTGGCTCCCGAGCGGATGCCGCTCGAGCATCGCGACGACAAACGGCAGCGTGCGCGGCTCGGCGCGGAAGATGCTGATGCGCGTGCGCCCGTCGCCCGCGCTCGTGTCGACGACGGCGAGATCGTCGTAGCGCACCGCCGTGCCGTCGTTGACCGCGAAGACCTGCGCCGCCGACGCCGGCTCGATCACGTCGCCGAACGGCGCGAACGCGTCGCGCGTCAGGAGCTCGACGGTCAGTGCGCGCATCGTCGTCAGCGCGCGCGCCCGTAGAGACGCAGGCGCGAAACGCCGCCGTCCGGGTAGATGTTGAAGCGCACGTGCGTCACGGGCTCGTGCTTCGCGATCTCCGCGGCATAGCGGTGCTGCCGGTCCATCTCGAGCTTCTGCGACGCCACGAGCTCGGGCCAGAACATCGACTGCGTGACCACCGACTCCGGCGTGCCGCCGTCGACGCGCGCCGCCTGAAGCGAGCAACGGTCGGGATAGTTCCCCTTGAAGTGCGCAGTGTCGACCTCGATCGCCTCGATCACACCGCGCCGCGCGAGCGCGACGATGCACCAGTCGTGACCCGGCTCGCGCCGGCGGCGCGTCTCCCACCCGTCGCCCATGTCGACGCCGCGACCGGGCAGGAGCAGCGCCGAGGCGCGGCCGAAGTGCTCGTTGTTCGCGGCGACGATCGTGCCGCCGTTGAGCGCCGCGGCGAGATCGATGCGGCCGTCCGCCTCCGGCTCGGCCGCGGCGAAATCCGGAGTGCCGTAGACGCGCAGGCGCGCGAGCCCGCCGTCCGGATAGAGATTGACGCGCAGATGCGTGACGCGCCGCGACGCATCGACCGCGAAGTACTGATGGCGATTCCCGCCGAGATTGACCGAGGGCAGCAGCGGCGCCCACGCCGTCGACGAATCCGGATCGCCGCGCGCGATCTCGCACGCCTCGACCGACGCGGCCGGCGGAAAATTGCCGGTGAAATGGCTGGTGTCGAGATCGAAGCCGTGCACCCAGCCGGGCCGCGCGAGCTTTACGATGCACCAGTCGTGGCCGGGCCCGCGACGGCGGCGGCTTTCCCAGCCGTCCATCCACTTGCCGTTCGTGTCGTACTTGCCCGGGACGAACTCGGCCGGCGCGGGATTCAGCATCCGCTCCTTCGCCGCGAAAAAATCGTCGCTCGCCGCGAGCGCCTGCGCACCGAGCCGCGCGTCCGCGAGGTTGACGTGGCGCCGGACGAAATCGGGCGCGTCGGGGTCGTTTACGTGGATGCCCATCGACGGTTCGCTGCAGTTCGTCAGCGTCGAACTATATCGGGTCGCGACGCGTTGATCGGGCGCTCATTCCGGCCAACCCGATGAGCATCAGAAAGAGCAGCGCCTTCCCTGGCGTGCTCAAGGCGTGCACGGCGGTGATCGACCCGAAGTTCAGTTGCACGGTCCGAAGACCATTTGATCGGGGGTCGGCGTTCCCGGGGGTAATGTCCACGGCGTAGAGTTGCCAGGTGTAGCTAGCGGACCCCCTCGGACCCGCAGTCAGACCGAGCATGCAGGTCACGGATTGGCCCGCCGCAATGGGCGGATAGGCGAGCGCGACGATCTCGGCTGGCGGCGCCCCGGAGAGATGGTCGACCACGAACCGACACGGCGACGTTCCAGGGACCGGAAAGGCTACGAATACAAGGCTCGGGAAAGCTCGCGAAACCACGGTCGGATTCGCCGAGGTCGATGGCCCGAGATTCGTGACGGTGATCGCGATTGTGCTGGTGACGCCGGGCAACAGCGGCTGCGCGGAATCGTACGTGAGGTCGAGAGCGAGGTCGCTGATGACCGTCTGCGAAATCGCGACGCCCGAGCAGCCGAGCAGACTGGCAATCGTCAGCGCGCCTACTAGCCAAGGTTTCGCGCGAGGAGCCATGCACATGGTTCGGCGATGCGGGAGACTGCCCTTCAGACGTCTCAGACCCCACCGGGCCCTAGCAGATCCGCAAGCCGGAACAGCGCGATGCGCTCGATCTGGCGCAGGGCTTCGGAGATCTCGGCGTCGCGCTCGTTCGCGACGCGGGTGCGCATCGCGGCGAGGATCGTGCCGCGCGTGTGACCGCGCACGGCGAGAATGAACGGGAAGCCGAAGCGGCGGTTGTAGCGCGCGTTGAGATCGGTGATCTCGTCGTATTCCTCGGGGCTGCATTGCGAAAGACCCGCCCCGCTCTGCTCCTTCGTCGAGGCGTCGGTCAGCTCGCCGCGGATCGCGGCCTTGCCGGCGAGCTCGGGGTGCGCGCGGATCAGCGCGAGCTTCTCGTCGGTCGTCGCGGCAGTCACTGCGTCGCACATCGCGCGGTGGAGGTCCTCGACGCCTGCGAAAGGCCGCCGCATGAACGCGCGCTCGGCGACCCAAGGCGAATGCTCGAAGATGCCGCCGAGCGTCGCGACGAACTGGGCACGCCCGATCGCGTTGAGCGTCGCGAACGGGATCATGCGCGTACCCCATACGGATGGCGCGCCTTCCAGTGGCGCGCGATGTCGATGCGGCGGCACACCCAGACGCGATCGCGTTGCGCCACATGGTCGAGGAAACGCGCGAGCCCCGCGAATCGCCCGGGCCGTCCGAGCAGCCGTCCGTGCATGCCGACCGACATCATGCGCGGCGTCTCGGCACCCTCGGCGTACAGCACGTCGAAGCTGTCGCGCAGGTACTCGAAGAAGTGATTGCCGGTGTTGAAGCCCTGTGGCGTGGCGAAGCGCATGTCGTTCGCGTCGAGCGTGTACGGCACGACGAGGTGCGGGCGGCGCTCGCCGCCTGCGACCTCGACCTCGGTCCAGAACGGCAGCTCGTCGCCGTAGTTGTCCGAGTCGTACTCGAAACCGCCGTGCTCGACCACGAGCCGGCGCGTGTTCGGGCTGTCGCGGCCGGTGTACCAGCCGAGCGGCGCGGCGCCCGTCAGCGCGCGGTGGATCTCGACGGCGCGTTGCAGGTGCTCGCGCTCCTCGTCGATCGGCATGTTCTGGTAGTGAATCCAGCGCCAGCCGTGCGAGGCGATCTCGTGGCCGGCGTCGAGACAGGCCTGAACCAGCGCGGGATTGCGCTCCATCGCCATTGCGACGCCGAAGATCGTGAGCGGCCAGCCGCGGCGCTCGAACGCGTCGAGGATTCGCCACGCACCGACGCGCGTGCCGTACTCGTAGATCGACTCCATGCTCATGTGCCGCGCCGGATACGACGCGGCGCCGACGATCTCGGAGAGGAACTGTTCGCTGCCGGTGTCGCCGTGCAGCACGCAGCTCTCGCCCCCCTCCTCGAGGTTCAGCACGAACTGCACGGCGATGCGCGCGCCGCCGGGCCAGTCGGCGTGCGGCGGCTGCCGGCCGTAGCCGGCGAGGTCCCGCGGGTAGGCCGCGTCGGGCGCCATCGTTCGTTCCTGTCGTCGGGCGTCCAGTGCGCCGGCGGGCTAGTGTCGCGACGACGCGATCGGATGTACAACACGGCAGTCCCGGGCTTCGCGTGCGCGCAACCTTGCGGCAGACTCGCGCATCCCCTGTTCCAACCTCCGGAGACCGGTCCATGCTTCGTGCTTCATCGCTCGCGCGCCTCGCCTCGCTCTGTGCAGCGCTCGCTGCGGCGCCCGTACTCGCCCAGCACCGTTCGGCCCCACCGCCCGGCGTCGCGCACTACGACGTCCACGCCGATCGCGACCGCGTGCACTTGCTCGTCGGCGAGCGCGTCGCGCACGGCATCGCGTTGCGTCACCGGCGTTCCGACGACGGCGGCGCGACGTGGTCCGCCCCGACCGCCGTCGGCGGCGACGCGGTCGAGATTTTCTCGCCGCATCCGGGCGAGCATCCGCAGATCGCCGCGCGCGGCGACAGGGTGCTCGCGCTCTGGACGACGCGCGACACGGAGACGAAGCGTGGCGGCCCGATCGCCGGCGCGGTCTCGAGCGACGGCGGCGCGAGCTGGCGTCCCGTTGCGAATCCTGCCGGATCGTCGAGCGCCGGCTACCACGGCCTGATCGAGATCGCAGCGGACGGCGACGCGTTCCACGCGGTCTGGCTGCGCCCTTCGGGCCAGGAAGCCGCCGTGACGCAGGGCCTGCACTACGCCCGGTCGACGGACGGCGAGCACTGGGACGCGGTTGCGACACTCGACGCCGATACCTGCCGCTGCTGCTGGAATCGCGTCGTCGCGACCGGCGATGGCGTCGGCGTGCTCTACCGCGACGGGAAGCCGCGCGACATGGCGTTCGCCGTGCTCGCGAACGGCGCATGGCGCGAGCCGGTTGCAGCGGGTCGCTTCGACTGGGGCTTCGAGGGATGTCCGCACGTCGGCGGCGCGCTCACGTCCGACGGAAAGCGCGCAGTCGATGCGCTGGTCTGGACCGGCGTCGACGGCGAGCGCACCGGGCTCTACTACCTCGGCTCGCGCGACGGCGGCGCGAGCTTCGGGGACCTCGTCCGCCTCGGCGACGCGACCGCGCGCGAATCGGATCTCGCGCGTGACGGCAAGCGCCTGGTCGCGTTGTTCAATGCAGGTGGCCCGGGCGCGAGCGCGATCAAGCGCGCGGAATCGGACGATGCAGGCCGGCGCTGGTCGGCGTCGACGGTCGCTTCGGCCGGAACCGGTTTCGAGCTCGTGCAACCGCGGCTCGCGGCGACGTCGCACGGACTCGCGACGTTCTGGCTCGAGCGAAGCCGCGAAGGCACGGTGCTGTACGTCAACGGGGCACGCTTCTCGTCCGCCGCAGCGGCGGGTCCGTGAACTAGCCTTCGAGCGTCTCCCAGCGCAGGTACGCCGCGCCGAGCTCCTGCTCGGCCGCGGCGATGCGCGCGTGGTGCGCCGCGATCGCCGACCGGTCGCGGCGATAGAGCTCGGACCCTCCGACCTCGGCGTGCAGTGCCGCGATCTCCGCTTCGAGCGCCTCGATGCGCGCAGGCAACGTCGCGAGCTCGCGGGCTTCGTTGTAGCTGAGCTTGCGGCGGGGTTTCGAAGGGAGCGACACGCTCGCTGACGTCGACGACGTTGTAGGAGGGGCCTCGGCCCCGATGCTTCTCGCGAAAAGCGTCGGGGCTGAGGCCCCTCCTACAGCGGCGGTTGCGAGACCGGTTGCGGGGCGCTGACGCAGCCAGTCCGTATAGCCGCCAACGTACTCGCCGACGCGGCCGTCGCCTTCCATGACGAGCGTCGAGGTCACGACATGGTCGAGAAAGTCGCGGTCGTGGCTCACGACGAGCAGCGTGCCGGGCCAGTCGACAATCAGGTCCTCGAGCAGCTCGAGCGTCTCGACATCGAGGTCGTTGGTCGGCTCGTCGAGCACGATGAGGTTCGCGGGCTGTGCGAACAGGCGCGCGAGCAGGAGACGATTGCGCTCGCCGCCCGAGAATCGCGTGATCGGCGCGCGGGCGCGCTCGGGCGTGAACAGGAAGTCCTGCAGATAGCCGAGCGCGTGCTTGCGGCGGCCGCCGACCTCGACGTACTCGCGGCCCTCGGCGACGTTGTCGAGCGCGCTCCAGTCCTCGCGCAGCGTCGCGCGGTATTGGTCGAAGTACGCGACCTCGACGTTGGTGCCGAGCCTGACCTCGCCCGCGCTCGGCGCGAGCTGACCGAGCATCAGGCGGATCAGCGTGGTCTTGCCGCTGCCGTTCGGGCCGATCAGGCCGATGCGATCGCCGCGCATCACGGTCGTCGAAAGCTGTCGCACGAGGCAGCGATCGCCGTATGCGAACGAGACCTCGCGGAGCTCGACGACCTTGCGCCCGGATGCTTCGCCCTGCACCGCTTCCATGCGCACGTTGCCCGCGACCTCGCGCCGCTCGGCGCGCTCGCGCCGCATCGCTTCGAGCCTGCGGACGCGGCCCTCGTCGCGCGTACGGCGCGCCTTGATGCCCTGGCGGATCCAGACTTCCTCCTGCGCGAGCAGCTTGTCGAAGCGCGCCTGCTCGAGCGTCTCGGCGTTCTGGCGCTCCTCGCGGCGCCGGAGGTAGTTCGCCCAGTCGCCGGGCCAGCTCGTGACGCGGCCGCGGTCGATCTCGACGATCCGCGTCGCCAGTGCACGCAGGAAGCGGCGGTCGTGCGTGACGACGACGAGGCTGCCGCGCCACGCCGCCAGCGACGCTTCGAGCGCCTCGATGGCTTCGATGTCGAGATGGTTGGTCGGCTCGTCGAGCAGCAGGAGGTCGGGCTCGGAGACCAAGGCGCGCGCGAGCAGCACGCGGCGCTTCATCCCGCCGGAGAGCGCGGCGAACGACGCATCGCCGTCGAGCCCGAGCTTCGTGAGCGTCGCGACGACGCGCTGGTCGGCACTCCAGCCGTGCGCTGCTTCGATCCGCGACTGCACGTTCGCGAGCGCGGCCGCGTCGATCGACTCGGCATGCACGAGGTGGTGGTAGCGCGCGAGCAGCGCGCCGGTCTCGCCGAGACCCGCGAACACGACGTCGAACACGTCACCGCCGGCGTCGCGCGGCACCTCCTGCTCAAGCCGCGCCACGACGAGGCCGGCCTCGCGTCGGATCTCGCCGTCGTCGGGGACGAGCTCGCCCGCGAGGAGCTTCAGCAACGTCGACTTGCCGGCGCCGTTGCGACCGATCAGCGCGAGGCGCTCCCCGCGCTCGATCGAGAGATCCACGTCTTCGAGCAGCAACGGTCCACCGACGCCGTAGTCGACGTGGTTCAGGGTGATCAAGGGCATGTGACGATTGTAAGGCCCGACGACGCACGACTGAGGATTTCCGCCCTCGCCTTGCGCTTTCGTGGATGCGCACACCGTGCCTGCGCGCGGAATACACTCGTACCGGCACGCGGTTCTGGGGAGATGTACATGCGTCGCGCACCGCTTCCGCTCCGCCCTACGTTCGTGCTCGCGTCGGTCCCGTTCGCCGGCGCCGCGCTCGGCGGGGGCGCCCCGGTCGCCTTTCCCGGCAACGACTCGAGCTACAGCCCGGCGATCAGCGCCGATGGGCGCTACGTCGCCTACATGTCGCTCGCGAGCAATCTCGTGCCGGGCGACACCAACGGCGTGTTCGATATCTTCGTGCTCGATCGACAGCTCGATACGGTCACGCGGGTCAGCACGAACCCGTTCGGCGGCCAGGCCGACGGTCAGAGCTGGGCGCCGGCGATCTCACCGGATGGCCGCTACGTCGCGTTCGCCTCGAATGCGACCAACCTCGTGCAGGGCGACACCAACGCCGCGGGCGACGTGTTCCGCAAGGACCTCGTGACCGCCGCAGTCGTGCGCGTCTCGGTCGGCGACGACGAATCGGAAGCCACCGGCGGCTCCGGCCCGCGCGACGACGCAAATGTCGTCTCGATCACGCGCAACGGCCGCTTCGTCACGTTCCAGTCGTGCCTCAACGGGCTCGACGGCGGCGGCTGCGGCGGCATCCTGCGCGATCTCGTCGACGGGACGACCAGGCGGTTCTCAAACGAGCTCTATGCGCGGCCCGCGGTCGGTGCGCGCGACGTCCCGGGCGGAGTCGAGGTTTCGATCGCGTTCACGACGCCGGCGTCGCTCGTGGCGAGCGACACGAACGTCTGCCTACCGGGACAGTCGACCTGCCAGGACGTCTACCTCGCGCGCACGACGGTGCCCAGCGCCGGCGCGCCGACGGCGTTCGCGTATCGCCGCGTCTCGACAGCGCCCGGCGACAGCAATCCGGACGACACCTCGGGCACGGACAACGTCGGCCGCGGCGTCTCGATCTCCGAGGACGGCCGCCGCATTGCGTTCGTGACCGAGGCGACGAACCTGCTGCCCGGCGATGCCAACGGCGAGCTCGACGCGTACTACTACGTCGCCGGTCCCGACGCCGCGTCGTCGGTGCTGACGCGCGAGACCAACGGCATCGCGCTGCTCGCGGCCAGCCTCTCCTTCCCGTCGGTCGCCGCGATGCTCTCGCCCGACGGCAACTTCATGCTCTATTTCGACACCGACGTCGCGAACGACGGTGACTGGATCATCAAACAGGTGCCGGGCGGCGCGACACAGCAGATCGGACGCGGCTCGCCGGTCCCCGGCACGCGGCTCGAGGAAGTCGGACACGGCGCGGTGTCGGACGGCGGCCTGGTCGCCGCCTGGCAGACGCCGATCTTCGACCTGCCCGGCACGCGCTACGACACGCGCAGCGACATCTTCGTCTCGGCCGGCGCTGCCGGGCGCACGACGTCGCTCGCGAGCCAGGGCCGCATCGGCTCCGAACGCGACGGCCACAGCCGCGTCGGCGCGCTCTCGGGCGACGGCACGCGCGCCGCCTTCTCGTCGTTCGCGTGGAACTTCGAAGGGACGGACACCGGCGCCAACCGCGACGTGTTCGTGAAGACACTCGCGACCGGCGTGATCGTCCGCGCTTCCTCGTTGTTTCAGCCGACGGATCCGGTCGACGCCTACTGGCCCGATCTCTCCGACGACGGCAACGAAGTCGTGTTCGTCGGCACCGGTACCCCGAATGCCGGCACCTGCAGCGACGGCTTCGGCCGCGCGTGGTTCGTATCGCTCCAGCCCGCGCTGACGATGCAGTGCCTCGACGGCGACGCTTCCGGCTACACCGGCGTCCTCGCCGAGCCGTTCCCGCAACCGACCGTTTCGGACGACGGCAACTGGGCCGCGTTCGGCGGCTTCGCGAACGGACAGACCGAGCGCAAGCTCTTCCTGCGCGATCTCGTCAACGGCACGCTGGAGCGCGTCGAAGTGCTCGGCGCAGTGCGCTTCGAGAACGGCACGATCCAGCTCTCCGGCGACGGACGCTATCTCGTCCATTCGGTCGATCCGGGCGCGATCGCGTTCTACGACCGCGTCACCGACGCCGACACGGTCGTGAGCCGGTTCGTCGACGGCGGCGGGCTCGCGACCGGGCCGATCTCGAGCGGCACCTGGCCGAGCATCTCGGCCGACGGCAGCACCATCGCGTTCGTCTCGGACCGCAACCTCACGAACGAGTCGCCCGCGCCGCGCGGCGAGCAGGTCTTCGTCCACGACCGTGCGACGCAAGCCCTCACACGTCTCACAGGCGACAGCGTCGGGCGCAACGACGGCACGTTCAAAGCGCGCACGCGGCTCTCGGCCGACGGGCGCTACGTCGCGTACGTGATCGACGACCTCTGCACGTTCCGCTGCGCGTCCGACACGAACGGCGTCACCGACGTGATGTTCGCGCTCGAGGGCAACGGCAACGGCCCGCCGACGACGACGCTCGTCAGCGCGAGCACCGGCGGCACGCCGTCGAACGGTCCGAGCGCCCAGGCCGACATCGACGGCGACGCGCGCTTCGTGACGTTCGCCTCGCTCGGCAACAACCTCACGGCCGGCGACACGAACAACACGACCGACATTTTCATGCGCGATCTGACCGCGAACCAGACCGTGCTGCTCAGCGTCGGCCAGGGCGGCGTGCCCGCGAACGGCCCAGCACGAACGCGGTCGGCGACAAGTTCGGCTCCGCACCGACCGCGCCACCGATCGTCGCGTTCGAGACCGACGCGACGAACCTGGGTGGCGTCGATCTCAACGGCGCGACCGACGTCTACGCGTGGACCCCGAGTCTCGGCATGTTCGTGGTGAGCCGAGGCCTCGGCGGCGCGACCGCGAACGGCAACAGCAGCGATCCGCAGGTGTCGCGCGGCGGTCGCTACGTCAGCTTCGTCTCCGACGCGAGCAACCTCGTGCCGGGCGACACGAACGGCATGCCCGACGTATTCGTCTACGACACCTCGAACCAGCAGGTCACCCGGATCAGCCTCGGTCATCTCGGCCAGCAGCACGACAACGTCACGACCTCGGCCGGCGTCGGCGTCGACGCGAACGGCAACCCCGTCATCGTCTGGGACAGCGCCTCGCCGAATCTGCTCGGCGGCGCCGATCCGGATTCGGCGTTCGACCTCTTCATGACGGTCGGGGCGCTCCCGCCGGAGCCGATCCTGCTTCCGGGCGATCTCGTGTTCCGCAACGGGTACGAGTAGCCTCGGCGCGCACATGGAAAAGCCACTCAGACCCGAGCTCGTCGCGAAGTGCGTCGAGCTGCTCTATGCGCAGGCGGCGAACGCCTACACGTCGAGCGTGGTCGCGGGCTCGATCCTCATCGCGCTCTACTGGACGATCGCGGACCACGGCGTGCTGCTCGGCTGGGCTGCGGCTTACGGCGCGATGATCGGCGCGCGCTACGTGCTGGGGCGCCGCTTCCGGCTCGTCCATCCGGCACCGTCGAACGTCGAGCGCTGGTTGTTCCGCTTCTTCGCCGCGGTGCTGATCTGCGGCGCGCTGTGGGGCGTGCTCGCCGTCTACCTCGTGCAGTTCGACGATCCGCAACGCCAGGCCGTCGTCGCGATCGCGATCGGCGCGCTCGTCTCCGGCGCCGTGACCGCGTACTCGATCTCGACCCCGGTGCTGCTCGCCTTCACCGTGCCCGCGATGCTGCCGCTCGGGCTCGCGCTGCTCTCGCGCGGCGATTCGGTATCCGCGCTGCTCGGCGCGCTGATCGTCGCGTGGCTCGGCTTCATGCTCGGCAGCGCGCGGCGCTTTCGGCACTTCGCGCTGGAATCGCTCGAGCACCAGTTCGAGAACGCGGAGCTCGTCAATTCGCTCGAGGAGGAGCGCGACCGCGTCACCGAGCTCGCGCGCCAGCTGCGGATGCTGTCCTCGACCGACCCGCTGACCGGGCTCGCGAACCGGCGCGCGTTCGACGAGGCGCTCGAGGAGAGCTGGTCGCGCTGTGCCGCGAACACCTGGCCGCTCGGGCTCGTCGCGGCCGACATCGACTACTTCAAGGCCTACAACGACGGTTACGGGCACCCTCAGGGCGACGAGTGCCTGCGGCGCGTCGCCGAGGTCTTCGCGCGCGAAGCGGCGCGCGACGGTGGCGTCGCCGCGCGTCTCGGCGGCGAGGAGCTCGCGCTACTCTTGCCCGACTGCGACGCGGCGCGGGCCTATACGATCGCCGAGCGCCTGCGCTGCGCGATCGTCGGGCTCGGGTTACCGCACCGCGGCTCGCCGCTCGGCACGATCAGCGCGAGCTTCGGCACCGCGAGCGTCGTTCCCGATCGCACCATCCCGTACGTCTCGCTCGCCGAACGCGCCGACCGCGCGCTCTACGACGCGAAGCGCGCGGGACGCAATCGCACCTCCGTGCCGGTGTAGACGCCGGTCAGACGCCGGTTCTTGCATCCGTAGGCCGGAGTGAGCCCCCGCATCGCGGGGGCGAAGTCCGGCAGCGCCGCGACAAACGTCGTTGGCGGTCGCAACCTCGTCAGTAGTAATAAAAGCCCGAGAGGATCTCCGCGATCAACCCGGTCGCGAGCGCGACGAGCAGCACGTCGTCGTCCACGCGCACCCAGCGGTATCCGTACGGCGGCGGCGCGAGCCCGTAGGGCCGGTAGTCGACGTAGTAGTGCGGCTCGTAGTACGTGTGCGGTAGGCGGTGCCCGACCGACCACACGTAGCTGTAGTAGCCGCGCGGATAGCGGTAGCGCGACGGCGCGCGCCAGCGACCGTAGTTGCGGTAGCCGCCGTGGCGGTAACCATAGTCGCCGCGCCCGTAGTAGCCGTGATCGCGATAACCGTGATCGCGATAGCCGTAGCGGCCGCGGTCCCAGTCGCGGTCGTAGCCGCGCCACTGATCGTGACGGCGTATGTGGTTGCGGTCGTCGCCGCGATGCCCGTCCCAGCGGTCGCCACGATCGTGGCGCGTGTAGCCGCCCCGGTCGCTGCGATCGCTCTGCCAGTTGCCGCGGTCACCGCGATCGCCGCGGCTGCCCTGCCAATCGCCGCGGTCGCCGCGACGATCGCCGCGGTCTTGCTGCGTGTTGTTCTGCTGCTGGCCGCCGTAGCCGCGATCGCCCTGGTCGCGCGGGGTACCGTCCTCTTTGCCGTCGCCGTAGTCGATACCGCGCGACCAGTCGCCGCGCTCCTGCGCCGACGCCAACGTCGACGCGACGGCGAGCACGAAGCCCGCCGTGATCGAACCGAGACGTTTCATGGTCCTGCCCTGTCCGGCGCGGGGCGCGCCGGTCTTTCGTCGGACTGCGCCCGGCCGACGATCGCGGTGATGGGACGCAAGATGACGCGGCGACGCTGAATCGCGCCGCAACCGCGGCACTTATTCGTAGCCGTCGGCGAAGATCGGCGGATCGGCGCCGCCGGCGGCATCGGCTTCGAACGCGCCGAGGTCCGGTGCGGCGCCGCGGAAGCCTTCGTTGACGTTCGGAATCACCTCGCCGGCGTCGCTCGCCGCGGAGCCCGGCGCGATCGCGAGGTTCGGCGCGACGTAGGCCGTCACCGGCGCCGCCGGAAAGGCGAGCGGCGTCGCGAACACGCCGAGTCCGACCTGGCGCGCGTGCGATTCGCTGGTGAGCTGCCGCAGCTCATCGAAGCTCGAGAAGCTCACGGCGCCGAGCCGGCCGGTGAAGGACGGCAGCGTAGTGCCGTAGCCGTCGTAGTCGAGCGACGATGCGGCATCGAAGGTCGCAGCGTCGATCACGCGGTTCGAGCCGGAGTCGAATCCGTTGAACGTGCCGGCCGGCCCGCCGATCAGGAGGTTGTTGCGGAAGTACGCGCGCGAGATCGTGCGGCCCGGAACGATGTTCAACGCGTCGCCGTGCTTGACGATCGTGTTGTGAAGCACGACGTCGCCGACGCTGCCGCGGTAGAGCTTGAACGGCAGATGCACGACGTTGTACGCCGAGTTTCGGACGAAGTACGTCGGGCCGCCGAGCCCGGGCTGGGACGACAGCGCGATGAACACGTTCGTCATGCGGTTGCGCATGATGCGGCAGTTGTGTGCGCAGAAATCGGCCTCGATGCCGTCGTCCGCCGCCTCGCTGATGTCGTTGTCGACGATGTCGATGCTGAACTGGTCCACCGCCGCGCCGTCCTCGAGCAGCGAGATCGCGTCGCGGAAGCCGCGCGCGCGGTTGCGCGCGACGACGTGGCCCGGCCCGGTCACGATGACACCCTCGCCGAGGTTCGCGCCGCTCGCCCCGAACGCGGCCTCGTTCCAGCCGGTCGTCCCGATCAGCGTGTTGTCGGCGATGTACGCGTTCTCGGCCCGCAGGTTGGTGAGGATCGTGTGACCCTCGAGCGCGATCGTCGCGGTAATCGTGCAGCCGGTGATCGAAATGTTGTTCGAGCCGTTGAAGCGCACGCGGCCGACGATCTCGAGGTTCTGCAGCATCACGTGATTGCGGAAGAACAGCCCGACCTCGCCGGTCACGACCGCGCCGGGCGAGCCCCGCACGACGATCGGCGCGCCGAGCGCTCCGTCGCGATTGATCTGGAAGCCGGCATAGGTACCCGCGCCGAGCGTTACGATGTCGCCGGGGTTCGCCGACGCGAGCACGCTCGCGAGCGTCGCCGGCGTGGCAGGCTTCACCGTGCCGCCCGACGCCGGCACCGGCACCGAGCGCGTCGTCGCGACGAGATTGCGCACGGCCGAGCCGCCGTCGGGATCGGTGAGCGTCAGTTCGAGCTCGTAGGTCGTGCCGGCCTCGACATCGAACACGCTGCCCGAATGGCGATTGCCCCACGAGCGACCTTCGGTCGAGCCCGCCGGCACGCGCCGCAGCGGCATGCCGATGCGCCACGCGGCGTCGCCCTGGCGACGGAAACGCACGGTCGTGACACCGTCGTTGTCGGCGTCACCGGTGATCGGCCAGTCGATCGTCATGTTGTTGAGGGTCGGAGACGGCGCGGTCGCCGCGCCCGCCGTGGTCGCGTCCTGCGCGAGCGCCGATGACGCGAAACCGACGAGCACGACGGCGAGCGCCGCAGCACGACGCAGCCAGGAGATCACTTCGATTGCCGAGCCTTTGAAAATCATGCCGCGCATGAGATCACCCGAGTCCGCTGAAAACAAGGGCAGAATTCGCAATTTATTCAATTTGTTCAATATGTTATCGTTGTGTTGGCGTAGTCATCCGGTTGCCGCGTGCTCGCGTGTCGCAGGCGCTGCGATCATTCGCGCGAACGATCCGCCGATGAGCTGGCTTCCGGAATCGCGCGACGACGACGTGCTCGTGCTGAGACACCATGGCCGCCGCGTCGCACGGATCGTGCGCGATCGCCGCCGCTGGATCGCCGAAATCGGCGACGTGCGCATCGTGGCGCTCGCGGTCCTCGCGACGCGCGAGGCGGCACGACGCTTCGTCGAGCGCGAGCTCTGGTCCGAGGCCGGCGAGCTCGTCGCCGAGCTGCATGCGGCAGCGCGCGATGCGCCTGCCGGGCTCGCCACGTCGGCCCGGGCGAACCCGCTTGCTGCACCGCAGGATGTGACTCGCGCGAGGCTCGTCTAGATTGCGCCGTCGCGGGAGCACGCGGCGGCGTTCGACCAAGGAACGCGACGCGGGGGCGCAACCCGCGGCTCCCCGGCACGTACGCCATCCGAAAGCCAACTTACTGGGGAGTCTTTACATGCAGTCCTCGATCCGCTCGGCCGTGCTCGGTCTCGGCCTCGCAGTCTCGTCCGCGGCGTTCGCCGCGGGTCCCGTCGAAGTCGAGCTCGCACCGGCCGCCGGCAAGGCCGCCGGCACGCTCGCGGCCGTGCGTTTCGCGATGACGAACACCGGCGGCGCGCCGGTGCGCGTGCTGAAGTACCAGACGCCGTTCTTCGGTGTCGAAGCCGATCTGTTCGACGTCTCGTTCGGCAAGGAGCACGTCGAATACGTCGGCATGCTCGCGAAGCGCGCGGTGCCGACTGCCGCGGATTACTTCACGCTCGCGCCGGGCGAGACCCGCAGTGCGACGGTCTCGCTCGCGGCGTACTACGAGTTCGCGCAGAGCGGCGCGTACACGATCACCTACGACACCGTGCTGCAGGGCGCTGCCGTCGGCAATGCACCGCTCGAGAAGTCGGC
>Ga0187892_10002952_pt1 | contig 32290 bp, 30 predicted proteins | sample MA1701073metaG_FD_139345 | JGI IMG/M metagenome (GOLD analysis project Ga0187892, IMG submission 139345) | Bio-ooze microbial communities from a basaltic lava cave in the Kipuka Kanohina Cave System on the Island of Hawaii, USA - MA170107-3 metaG ...
CGGAACGGTGGCCCGGCTTCGCCGGAATACGCACGTCACTGTGCGACACCTTGCAGCATGGCCTAGGGCCGGTCGCGGGCGTACTTTGGAACGCCAACTGCAACATACCTAGGTTAAGACGATTTTAGGCGAATGGATCTCCAAAAACTCTTCTCTGGTGGGCGCGACAGGGATCGAACCTGTGACCCCTACCATGTCAAGGTAGTGCTCTACCGCTGAGCTACGCGCCCCTGTGAAAGGCGCGAAATGGTACTGGAATCCGCCGGGATGGGGCAAATGCCTCAGCCCGCCATCCGGTCCGCGTCCGCGCCCAGCGAAGCCTGCCGGATCGCCGCGATCTCGTCGCGCACCTGCGCGGCCTTCTCGAACTCCAGGTTGCGCGCGAGCCGGAACATCTCCTGCTCGAGCTTCCGGATCTGCTGCATCGCCTGCTCCGGCGTGAGCCGCACGGCCTTGCGCCGGGCGGACTCGCCCGCCGGCACGGCGCGCGCGCCCTCCATGATGTCGCGCACGGCCTTGTGGATCGACTTGGGCGTGATGCCGTGGGCCGCGTTCCAGGCCAGCTGCCTTTCGCGCCGGCGGCCCATTTCGGCAAGCGCCCGCTCCATCGAGCCGGTGACGCGGTCGGCATAGAGAATGGCGCTGCCATGCTCATTGCGCGCGGCACGGCCGACCGTCTGGATCAAGGAGCCCTCCGAGCGCAGGAAGCCCTCCTTGTCGGCGTCCAGCACCGCCACCAGCGAGACTTCCGGCAGGTCCAGCCCTTCGCGCAGCAGGTTGATGCCGACCAGCACGTCGAACTTCGCCAGCCGCAGGTCGCGGATGATCTCGACGCGCTCGACCGTCTCGATGTCCGAATGCAGGTAGCGCACCTTGACGCCGTGCTCGTGCAGGTAGTCGGTGAGGTCCTCGGCCATGCGCTTGGTGAGCGTCGTGACCAGCACGCGCTCCTTGCGCTCCACGCGGATGCGGATCTCGGACAGCAGGTCGTCCACCTGCGTCGCAACCGGGCGCACCTCGACCGCCGGGTCCACGAGCCCGGTCGGCCGCACGACCTGTTCGACCACCTGCCCGGCCTTGGCGAGCTCGCGCTCGCCGGGGGTGGCCGATATGCAGATCGTCTGCGGCTGCATCCGCTCGAACTCGTCGAAGCGCAGCGGGCGGTTGTCGAGCGCCGACGGCAGGCGGAAGCCGTACTCGACCAGCGTCTCCTTGCGCGAGCGGTCACCGCGGTACATGCCCTGGAGCTGCGGAATCGTCACGTGGCTCTCGTCGATCACGAGGAGCGAGTTGCGCGGCAGGTAGTCGAACAGGCAGGGCGGCGGCTCGCCGGGCGCGCGGCCCGAGAGAAAGCGCGAGTAGTTCTCGATGCCGGCGCAATAACCGAGCTCGCCGATCATTTCGAGGTCGAACAGTGTGCGCTGCTCGAGTCGCTGCGCCTCGAGGAGTTTCCCGGCCGTGCGTAGCTCGGCGAGCCGCTCCCGCAGCTCGAGCTTGATCTCGTCGATCGCAGCCGTGAGCCGTTCGCGCGGCGTGACGTAATGCGTGCCTGGGAACACCGTCAGGCGCGGGACCTTGCGCAGCACCTCGCCCGTCAGCGGGTCGAAGTACGCGAGCGATTCGACCTCCTCGTCGAAGAACTGGACCCGCACGGCTTCGCGCTCGGACTCGGCCGGGAAGATGTCGACGACGTCGCCGCGCACGCGGAAAGTACCCTGCCGCAGGTCGAGCTCGTTCCTCGTGTACTGCATGTCGGCGAGGCGCCGCAGCAGCTGGCGGTGATCGATCCGGTCGCCACGCACCAGGTGCAGCACCATCTTGAGATAGGCCTCGGGATCGCCCAGCCCGTAGATCGCGGAGACGGTCGCGACAATGATCGAGTCGGGGCGCCCGAGCAGCGCCTTGGTCGCCGACAGCCGCATCTGCTCGATGTGCTCGTTGATCGTGGCGTCCTTCTCGATGTAGGTGTCGGAGGACGGCACATAGGCCTCGGGCTGGTAATAGTCATAGTACGAGACAAAGTACTCCACCGAGTTGTGCGGGAAGTATTCCTTGAATTCGCCGTAGAGCTGCGCCGCGAGCGTCTTGTTGTGCGCCAGCACGAGCGTCGTGCGCTGCATCTTCTGGATGACGTTGGCGATGGCGTAGGTCTTGCCGCTGCCAGTCACCCCCAGCAGCACCTGCTGCGCGAGCCCGGATTCCAAACCACCGACCAGCGCCGCAATCGCCGCCGGCTGGTCGCCGGCGGGCGCGTACTCGGCTTCCAGTTCGAAACGCTTCGGATCGCTCATCTCATCCCGCATTGCATCGCAAAATCGCTTCCCGTACCTTAGCCGGGATTCCTGCCGCAGGGTATCCCCCGTGACTATCCGCCTTGCAGAACGCACCCGGCGTATCAAGCCCTCGGCCACGCTGGCCGTGACCGCGCGCGCGGCGGCGCTGCGCGCCGCTGGCAAGGACATCATCGGCCTCGGGGCGGGCGAGCCGGATTTCGACACGCCGCCCCATATCGCGGACGCGGGCGTCGAGGCCATCCGCAAAGGTCATACGCGCTATACCAACATCGAGGGCACCAACGAGCTGCGCGATGCCATCGCCGGCAAGTTCCGCCGCGACAACGGGCTCGAGTACCGGCGCGAACAGATCCTGGTGTCATCGGGCGCCAAGCAGGTGATCTTCAATCTCTGCTGCGCACTGCTCGATCCAGGCGACGAGGCCATCATCCCGGCGCCCTACTGGGTCTCTTACCCGGATATGGTGCTGGTGGCGGACGGCAAGCCGGTCGCGGTGTTTGCCGGCGCGGACCAGGGCTACAAGATCACGCCGGCACAGCTCGAAGCCGCGATCACGCCGCGCACGAAGCTCTTCATCCTCAACAGCCCTTGCAACCCGACCGGCGCCGCCTACTCGCGCGCGGAGCTGCAGGCCTTCGGCGCCGTGCTCGCGAAGCACCCGGGCATCGTCATCGCCACCGACGACATGTACGAGCACATCTGGTGGGGGCCCGAGCCTTTCACCAGCTTCGCGACGGCGAATCCTACGCTCTACGACCGGACCGTCACGATCAACGGATGCTCGAAGAGCTATGCCATGACCGGCTGGCGCATCGGCTTCTGCGGCGGGCCGTCGGAGCTCATTGCCGCGATGGCGATGATCCAGGGCCAGAGCACTTCGAATGCTTCTTCCATCTCGCAGAAGGCGGCGACGGTCGCGCTCAATGCGACGCAGGACGCGGTGGCGGAAATGTGCCGCGCATACCGGGCGCGACACCATCTCGTGGTCGAGGGCCTGAACCGGCTCCCGGGCTTTCATTGCCTGCCGGGCTGGGGCACGTTCTATGCGTTTGCAAACGTGGAGCAGGCGATGCGCGCGGTAGGCGCCGGCGACGACAATGCCTTCGGCGAATTCCTGATCACCGAGGCGGGCGTTGCGATCGTGCCGGGCGAAGGCTTCGGTGCGCCGGGTCACATCCGGCTCTCGTTCGCGGCATCTGCCGAGACGCTCATGGAAGCCCTGCGGCGCATGCAGGCCGCGCTCGCCGGGGTCGCCGCCAAGAAGCGCGCCTGAGCTCGCCAAAGGCCGAAAATCCCTGCCGTTTGATTGACTTGGGCGCGCGCAGGGCCCACAATCCCGCGCCCTGAAAAGCCGCTTCCCCGATAGCTCAGTTGGTAGAGCAACGGACTGTTAATCCGTGGGTCGTTGGTTCGAGTCCAACTCGGGGAGCCACTCCTCCTGAAGGAGTGATGCGCCAGATCGTGCTCCCCGACGCTACGCCGGGATCTTGTCGGTAGCCGGGCCAGCGGCCGACACACCCGCCCTGGCGCGCTTGCTGAGCGCCAGCGCGTTCCCTGCGACCAGGACGACGAGCCCCAGCACGGCCGGTGCGCTCCAGTGGTATCCCTCGAACAGCGTGGACACCGTTAATGCCACGACGGGGAACAGCACGCTGGTATAGGCGGCGCGTGCGCCGCCGATCCGCTTCAGGAGCACCAGGTAGAGCCCGAACGCGAGCGACGTGCCGGCGAGCGCAAGGTAGAGCAGCGACAGCACGTAGGGCCAGGATGCATCGAACGCGAGCGGCGTGCCGCGCAGTAGCGCGACAATGACGAGTCCTGCGGTCCCGTAGGCCATGCCGTAGGCATTCACGGTCACCACCGGCAGACCCTGCGCCGTGTTGCGCATCGCCGCCATGTTCCCGAGCGAAGCGACGTAAGTGGCGGCAAGCGCGAGCGCGGCGCCGAGCGCGACGGTCTGGTTTTCCAACGCCGCCCGTAGCTCGGGCAGAAACAGCAGCGCGACGCCCAGCATGCCGGCCGCGGCGGCGAGCAGTACCCGCGCCTCGACCGGCGTGCCAAAGATCATCCGCGCATTCACGAGGTTCATGAAGATGATCGACGTGAAGAGCACCGCGACCAGCCCGCTCGTGAGGTACTGCGTCGACAGGTACGTCATCCAGTAGTTGATGCAGAACAGCGTAAGCCCCTGGATCGCGACGTAGCGGTGCTCGCGCCAGCCGAGCCTGAGCGGGCTGCCCGTGAGGCGCGCGAACAGGAACACGCAGGCGGACGCGATGCCGAAGCGGTAGACGAGCGAGATCTCGGGCTCCACCACGCCCAACTGGAACTTGATCGCGTACCAGGTGGTGCCCCAGATCAGCACCACGACCGCATAGATGAGGGGTGTCGGCACCCGCGGCAAACTAGGGCCCCGGCACAATGGAATCAAGCACTAAAGCTTAATTCCGCATTACTTTTCGCCCGTGAGGAGTCCGGGGAAAACAGCTATGATGGACGACGATCCGCGAGCCGCCGCAACCCAGACGGAGACCGCGGGTCGAAGCTGATCGAACGCGGCTGCCAAAGGGGAACTGCCGCATGAGCTTGACGGTCGCGCTGGTCGCGACACTCGCGCTCGCCGCCCAGACGGACGAGCCCCGTGATGCCGCAGGGTGGCGCGCGCAGTCCGACGCCGCTTACGCGCGCGGCGATCACGCCGCGGCGCTGGTGGCCGCCCAGCGGGCGCTCGCCCTGGACCGCCGCGAACCCTGGTCGCGCTACGCCTGGGCCCGCGCGCTCGCCACGGTGGAGCCGCAGGCGGCACGCGCCGCCCTCCCCGGTTTGCAGGATCCCGAAAGGCTGTCGGCCATGCCGGCCGAGGAGCGTGCACGGCTCGAGACCGCACTCGGCTACCTGTGCCTCGACCTCGGAATGGAGCCGCTGGCCACGATGCACTTCCAGACGGTGCCTGCAGGCCTCGTGTCGCATCCGCAGGCCCAGGCCGGCCTCGCGATCCTTGCCGTGCGGCGCGGCCACACGCGCCAGGCACTGGTCTATTTCGTCGCCGCACGCGTGGCCGGCCGGCTCGATCCGTCGCTCGCCGAACTCGAACGCGAGGCTCGCTACGAGGTCGTGCTGCACGAGTTCACGACCGCACGCGATCTGCGCGACGCGAATGCCGCGGGTCGCGCCTATGCCGAGCTTGACGAAATGCGACCGAGCCATCCGGCCACGCTGCGCGCGCGGGCCGATCTCGCGCGTCTGCGCGGCGATGCACCGGCGCGCGAGCGTGCGCTGCGCGACCTGCTGGCCATCGATCGGCAGGCGCCGGGAGCGGCCAGCGAGCTCGTGGATACGCTGCTCGAGCAGGAGCGCCCCTGGGATGCGCTCGTGGTGGCGCGCGATCTCGCGCCGCAACGCCTGGCGGGCGACGCCCGGCTGCAGGCCATCGAGCGCCGTTGGGTCGCGCATTTCGACGCGGCACTCGGCGGCATGTGGCGCGAAGGGCGGACCCGCCACGACCGGCTCGAACTTCCCCAGCTGCACCTGGCATGGACCGGAAGCAGCCCGCGCATGGGATGCTTCCGCATCGCGGCCGAAGTCTCCGCGCCGGAGTCGGACACCGTCCCTGCGGGCGCGCCCTTCGGTAACGCCGTCGCGCTGGCGACCGCCGCCGCTCAGCAGCAGGATGAAGGCGCCACCGCCTCGTTTGCCTGGGCGCCGCACAACCATCTCGCCGTCGAGCTGGGACACACGCCGACCAGCTATCAGGTGAGTAATTTCACGGGCGCGCTGCGATTCCACGTCGCCGGCGGCGAGGTGCCCTGGAATTTCGGTCTGGAGCGGCAGGCCGTCGCCGACTCGCTGCTGTCGCTCGCCGGCGCGATCGACCCGGTGACGGGACGCGACTGGGGCGGCGTCACGCGCAACCGCGCCTACCTCTCGGGCAGCGTGGCGAACGGCGAGTTGCGGCTGTACGGCTCCGTCGCGCATGCCCAGTTCGTAGGCCAGGGCGTGGACGGCAACTCCGAGTGGGAAGGCGAAGCGGGCTTCTGGCAGCGTGCAGCCTCCGGCACCGGCTGGCTCGCGCGCATCGGCGGCAACGTGCGCGCCATCGGCTTCGACGACAACCGATCGTACTTCACGCTCGGGCATGGCGGCTATTTCAGCCCGCAGAAGTTCCTCTCCGTCGGCCCGTCTTTCGATCTGACGGGCCAGCGCGCGGCGGCCAGCTTCCGGTTCGAGGGCGGACTGGCCTGGCAGGTGGTGCGCGAGCACGGCAGCGAGTTTTTCCCCGATGACCCGGTCCGACAGGCCGCCAACGGCGATCCACGGCACGCCGGCGATTCGCGCGAGGGCGTGGGGGCACGCATCGCCGCCACCGTCGAATGGCGGCTGTCGAACCGCGCCGTCGCGGGCGTACGGCTGGAAGGCATCAGCGGGGAGGACCGCGAACAGGTGCGGCTGCAGGTTTATACGCGCCGTTGGGGCGCGCCCGTCACGGAACCGCTGCACGAGGCGCCCCCGCTGCTGCTGCCAGGCGGTATCGACCGGGTCTTTTGAGTCGGCGCCTCAGGCGCGCCGGCGCGCCGCGAGGAAGTCCTCCAGATAGCGCGCGAAGCCTTCGCCGAGCTCCGGATGCTGAAGCGCGTACTCAACGATCGCCTCGAGATAGCCCTGCTTGCTGCCGCAGTCGTAACGCTTGCCGCTGAAGCGATAGGCGAAGACCGGCTCGCGGGTCAGGAGCGCCGCGATTCCGTCGGTCAGCTGGATCTCCCCGCCGGCGCCCCGGCCGAGCTTGCGCAGCTCCGCGAAGATCGAGGCCGACAGCAGGTAGCGACCGACGACCGCGAACTCGGACGGCGCCTCGGCCGGCTCCGGCTTCTCGACGATGCGCGTGATGCGAGCCAGCGGCCATTGCGCATCCGCGGTCGCGACGATTCCGTAGCGCCCGGTCTCGGAGCGGGGAACCTGCTGCACGGCCACCAGGCTGCCGCCGCTCTCCCGGTAGCGGTCGCGCATCTGCAATAGCACCGGCGGGCCGGCGTCGATGAGATCGTCGGCGAGATGAACGTAGAAGGGCTCACGGCCGACGACCGGCTCGGCGCACAGCACGGCGTGCCCCAATCCGAGGGGCGCGGGCTGGCGGATGAAGATGCAGGCGGCGTCGGCAGGCAGCATGCTGCGCAGCGACTCCGCTAGCTCGCGCTTGCCCTGGGCCTCGAGCGCGGCCTCGAGTTCGGCGTCGGAATCGAAGTGGTCCTCGATCGCGCGCTTGGCGGCGCCCGTGATGAACACGAGGTTGCGCGCGCCCGTGGCAAGCGCCTCCTCGACCGCGTACTGGATCAGCGGCTTGTCGACAACCGGCAGCATCTCCTTCGGGCTCGCCTTGGTGGCGGGCAGGAAGCGCGTACCGCGGCCGGCGACCGGAAAGACTGCAAAACGGATCGGTGCGGGACGGGTCACCGGCCGGATGATACCGGAGGCGGCCTCCCGCCCGCACCGACCTGGGGCGAAATCAGCCTTTCTCCGCCTCGAAGCGCAGGTTGGCGCGGTTCTGCTCGATCGTCTTCTTGCCGATGCCTTCCACCTTCGCGAGCTCGTCGGCGTTCTTGAACGGACCGTTCTTCTGGCGGTACGCGACGATCGCCTCGGCCTTGGCCATGCCGACGCCGTCCAGCTCGCGGGCCAGCGTCTTCGCGTCCGCGGTGTTGACGTTGACGGGCCCGGCGATGGCGGCCGGCGCGAGCAGCATCGCGGCCACCAGGGCCGCTCCCAGTCCTTTGGTGAACATCGTGTTGACTCCCTCATGGTCGCGCGCGGCGACCATCGCCGCGCCCGCGGAAGACACTACGCCGCCCCGCGCTCTGCCGCGCCGCGACTATCGCGCGCGTTCCGGGAGATTCAGGCGGGTTGCCGGCCGCGTTCGAGGCCGGCGACGAGGTCGAACCGCAGGAGCGGCCGCTGGCTGTCCCAGATCTTGCACCCGGGGCACTGCCAGAAATGATCGATACTCGAGAATCCGCAGTTGGCACAGCGATAGCGCGGAGTCGTGACCGCGAGGCGGCGCAGCACCGCGGCAATCTCACCCACCGCGCGCGTGTCGAGCGCTGCCGGGTCGCGGCCCGCCGCGAGCAGCAGGCCGGCAATCGAGCCGTCTTGCGCCAGATAGGCGCGCACGCGCTCCTCGAGCGGCGCGAACTCGAGGGCGTCCGCCATGATTGCCGCCACCGCGATCTCGTGGCCCGCGTCGGGGCGCGCGGCGACCAGGCGCGTGACCGCCTGATCTCCCTCGCTGCCCGCGGCGCGCGCCAGACGCACCAGGCGCGGCACGACCTCGATCGCAAGCGCCGCGTCCTGGCTCAGCACCGCGGCGAGCAGCCGCTCTGCCAGGCCGAAGTCGCGCTGCTCGATCGCGATGTCGGCGCGCACCAGCGCGCCACGCGGGAAGCGTCGCCGCTCGGTGCGTGCCGCGCGCAGGTGACGGCGCGCCTCGTCGAGCGCACCGCGGGCACGGGCTTCTTCGGCCAGCTCGCAGAAGTAGTGGGCGATCGCATTCTCCTGCGGCGCGCGGCCCGCTTTCTCGAGTTCGCGGAACACGCCGATCGCGCGATGCCAGTCGTTCTCCTGCTCGTAGATCCGCATCAGCTTGCGCATGGCCGCCATGCGGTGCGCGCCCGAAGCCGCCAGCGGCTCGAGGATCTTCTCGGCGCGGTCCAGCATGCCGGCCTTCAGGTAGTCCTGCGCGAGCGCGAAGCTCGCCTGCTCGCGCTGCGTGGGCTCGAGCGACTCGCGCGTGGCGATGTTCTGGTGGATCTTGATCGCGCGGTCCACCTCGCCGCGGCGCCGGTACAGGCTGCCGAGCGCAAAGTGCGTCTCGACCGTGTCGCCGTCGAGCTCCGCCGCGCGCAGGAAGGCCTCGAGCGCGCGATCCGGCTGCTCGTTGACCAGGAAGTTGACGCCTTCGAGGTAGTTGCCACGCAGCCGCTCCGCACCGACCGCGCTGGGGCGCGGTTTGCGGGCCGCGTAGAACCCGATCGCCCCGCCGAGGAACAGGACTCCCAGCAGGACCCAGATCGACTCGGGGTTCATCTATGGGCGTGTCGCGTCAGTCCCGGATCGGGTGAGACTGCCCGTCGTTGACGCGCTCGCGCAGGTCCTTGCCGGGCTTGAAGTGCGGCACGTACTTGCCGGCTAGCGCGACCGCCTCCCCGGTCTTGGGATTGCGGCCCTGGCGCGGCGGGCGGAAGTGCAGCGAGAAGCTGCCGAAGCCACGGATCTCGATGCGCTCGCCGCCGGCCAGCGCGTCGCTCATGATCTCGAGCATCTGCTTGACGGCAAGCTCGATGTCTTTCGAGGGCAGGTGTTTTTGCTTGGCCGCGATGATCTCGATCAATTCTGATTTTGTCATGGCTCCCGTCCTGACAGACGCGGCGCGCCGGCGTCATCCCCGTCGACGCGCCACCGACCGGCTCACTGGCCGGAGATCTGCTCCTTCAGCAGGTCGCCGAGCGAAGTGCCGGTCGCCGAATCGGTGCCGCGGTATTGCTGCACGGCCTCGGCCTCCTCCTCCGCCTCGATCGCCTTCACCGACAGCACGATGGCGCGGCTCTTGCGGTCCACGCTCACCAGCCTCGCCTCGACCTCGTCGCCCGGCTTGAGCACGGTGCGCGCGTCCTCGACGCGTTCGCGCGCGAGCTCGGAAGCCCGCAGCGTCCCGTCGATGCCATTGCCGAGGTCCACGACCGCGCCGCGCGCGTCCACTTCCTTGACCGTGCCCTTGACCACGCTGCCTTTCGGGTGCTCGGCCAGGTAGGCGGAGATCGGGTCCTGGGCGAGCTGCTTGATGCCGAGCGAGATGCGTTCGCGCTCGGGGTCGATCGACAGCACCATCGCCTCGATGGTCTGGCTTTTCTGGTAGTCGCGCACGGCTTCCTCGCCGGGGCGGTCCCAGGAGATGTCCGACAGGTGCACGAGACCGTCGATGCCGCCGGGCAGCCCGATGAAGATGCCGAAATCGGTGATCGACTTGATCTGGCCGCTCACCTTGTCGCCGCGGTTGTAGCTGTCGGCGAACTCGCGCCACGGGTTCGGCTTGCACTGCTTGAGGCCGAGCGAGATGCGGCGGCGCTCTTCGTCGATGTCGAGCACCATCACCTCGACTTCCTGGCCCACGTGCGCGACCTTGGCGGGATTCACGTTCTTGTTGGTCCAGTCCATCTCGGATACGTGCACCAGGCCCTCGACGCCCTCTTCGATCTCGACAAAGCAGCCATAGTCGGCGATGTTCGTGACCTTGCCGAACAGGCGCGTGTTCGGCGGGTAGCGGCGCGCGATGTTCTGCCACGGATCGGCGCCCAGCTGCTTGATGCCGAGCGAGACGCGCTGGCGCTCGCGGTCGAATTTGAGGATGCGGACGTCGATTTCGTCGCCGACCTTGACGACCTCCGACGGGTGCTTGACGCGCTTCCACGCCATGTCCGTGATGTGCAGCAGGCCGTCGATGCCGCCGAGGTCCACGAACGCGCCGTAGTCGGTCAGGTTCTTGACCACGCCTTTGACCACGTCGCCTTCCTTGAGGTTGTCGAGCAGCGCCGAACGCTCGGCGCTGTACTCCTGCTCGACCACGGCGCGCCGCGACACCACGACGTTGTTGCGGCGCTGGTCCAGCTTGATGACCTTGAATTCGAGCTCCTTGCCCTCGAGGTAGCTCGGGTCGCGCACCGGTCGCACGTCCACGAGCGAGCCGGGCAGGAAGGCGCGCACGTTGTCGAGCTCGACCGTGAAGCCGCCCTTGACGCGGCCGTTGATCACGCCGCGGACGATCTCGCCCTTGGTGAAGGCTTCCTCGAGGCGGGTCCAGGTGCGGGCACGCTTGGCCTTCTCGCGCGACAGGCGCGTCTCGCCGGAGCCGTCCTCGACGGCATCCAGCGCCACTTCGATTTCCTGGCCGACGGCGACGTCGATTTCGCCCTGCTCGTTGCGGAACTGCTCCGCCGGTATCACGGCTTCCGACTTGAGCCCGACGCTGACGATCACGACGTCCGGCTTCACTTCGACCACGGTGCCGGTCAGGATCTGGCCGGGCTTGATCTGCTGGCTGGCGAGGCTCTGCTCGAAGAGTTGCTGAAAGGATTCGGTCATTGGGTGTTCCGGGCCCGCGGGCCCACGCTGGTTTCGCTGCCGCCCGGCCTCCGGCCGCGACGGGTCCTGTCAATCCGGCGCTGGCGTCCTGCCGCGCCGTCCCGGGCCGGCAACTGCCGGCCCTATGGGTCGCTCCCGCACGCAGCCTCCGGGAATCTCTCGCGCGCGAGTGCGATCACCCGCCCGACGACCTCCTCGATGGACAACGCGGTCGAATCCACGACGATCGCTTCCGGAACTGCCACCAAGGGTGCCACGACACGCGTGGTATCCCGCCGGTCCCGCTCGGCGATCTCCGCGGAAAGGGCGGCAAGGCTACCACTCAATCCCTTTTGTTTCAACTGGTTATAGCGCCTCCGGGCCCTTTCCCCGGGGCTCGCGGTCAGGAAGATCTTGAGCCCGGCGTCGCGGAAAACGATCGATCCCATGTCGCGCCCATCGGCCACGAGGCCCGGGGGCTCGGCAAAGGCCCGCTGGCGCCCCAGCAGGGCCGATCGCACGGGCTGCCAGGCGGCGACCCGGGACGCGGCTTCACCGGTGGCTTCGGCGCGCAGCGTGCGGGTGACGTTCTTGCCGGCAAGGTAGACCTGCTCTTCACCGCGCGGGTCCACGGCGAAGCGGACATCGAGCGTTGCCGCGAGACGCTGGTGGCCCGCGACGTCGTCGGGCGCGAGCCCGGCCTGCTCGCCCGCGAGCGCGACCAGCCGATAGAGCGCACCGCTGTCCAACAGATGCCATCCCAGGGCTTGCGCCACGTGACGTGCGACCGTGCCCTTGCCCGAGCCGCTGGGGCCATCGATGGCGATGACCGGGACCTGCATCAGCCCTCCTCAGCCAGAACCAGCCCCGCGGCCTGCACGAGGTCCACGAAGCCCGGGAACGACGTCGCGACAGTTTGCACGTCGCGGATCATGACGGGAGCGGAGGCGCGGGCCGCCAGCACGGCGAAGGCCATCGCAATGCGGTGGTCGGCCCGGCTGTCCACGACACCCCCCTGCACCGTACCGCCTCGCAAACGGATACCGTCCGGCAGCACCTGGTTCTCCACGCCCAGGGCCGCAAGGCCCTCCGCCATGGCGGCGAGACGATCGCTCTCCTTCACCCTGAGCTCGGCCGCGCCGGTCACGACGGTCTCGCCCTGTGCGACCGCTGCAGCCGCGAGCAGGACCGGGAACTCGTCGATCATTCGGACTACCAGTGCGTCGGGCACCTCGATTCCGCGCAGCCCGGACGGCCGCACGACGATGTCGGCGACCGGCTCCGAGGATCGCTCCACGGTGCACTGCACGCGGATATCCGCACCCATGAGTGTGAGTGCCTCGAGGAGCCCGGTGCGAGTCGGGTTGACGCCGACCCCGCGCAGGACGAGCGGCGTGGAACCGGCGATCAAGGCTGCAACGATCAGGAACGCGGCCGAGGAGAAGTCGCCGGGCACCTCGACCCGGGCACCCTGGGGCTTGGCAGGACCGTCGACCGACACCGTGGCCCCATCGCGCAGGACCGCGACATCGAAAGCCCCGAGCATCCGCTCGGTGTGGTCGCGCGAGGGCGAGGGTTCGGTGACGCTCGTTCGCCCCTCGGCATGGAGACCGGCGAGCAACAGTGCGGATTTGACCTGCGCGCTCGGCACTTCGAGCCGGTGCGCCCTGCCGACCAGCGAGCGGCGGCCCGCGATCGCAATCGGCGGCCGTCCCTCGTTGGTGCGCACGTCGGCGCCCATGTGCGCGAGCGGCTTCGCCACGCGGTCCATGGGCCGGCGCATCAGCGAAGCGTCGCCGATCAGCACTGAGTCGAAGGCCTGCGCCGAGAGGATGCCGGCGAGGAGCCGCATGGCCGTCCCGGAATTGCCCAGATCGAGCGCGGCGGTCGGCGCGCGCAGGCCCCTGAGGCCGGTGCCGTGGACCAGGAGCCGGTCGGCGGCGCGCCGCTCGATGCGCACGCCCATTGCCTCGAGGGCAGCCGCCGTCGCGCGGCAATCCTCGGCATCCAGGGAGCCCAGGATCTCGCTCGGGCCCTCGGCGATCGCCGCAAGCAGGAGCGCGCGGTGTGAAATCGACTTGTCGCCCGGAACGCCGAGCTCGCCCGCGACACCTGCGCCCGGGCGCGCGATCCAGTTCCGGCCCGCGCTCACGCCCCGTCGGCGAGCGCACTCGCCATCGCGGACAGCAGCCGCTCGTTTTGCGCGGCCGTGCCCGTCGTGATTCGGAGATGGTGCGGCAGGCCGTAGTTGACCACCGGCCGGACGATGACGCCCAGGCGCTGCAGCGCGTCGCTCACGGGCGCGGCCGGCCGGCCGAGGTCCACCAGCACGAAGTTGGCGGCGGTCGGGGCGACCTCGAGCCCGAGCGCGCGCAGCCCTTCGGTCAGGCGCGTAATACCGGCGCGGTTCAACTCGAGCGTCGTCGCCACATGCTCCCGGTCGTCGAGTGCCGCCGCGGCCGCGGCGAGCCCGGGTACCGAGACGTTGAAGGGCTGCCTCACGCGGTTCAGCAGGTCCCCGACGTCCCGATCGGACAAGGCATAGCCGACGCGCAGGCCGGCGAGGCCGTGCGCCTTCGAGAACGTGCGCACCACCACCAGGTTCGGGTGCCGCACCAGCCAGCGTGCGCCGTCCGGCACGCCGCAGCCGGCCGAGTACTCGTGATAGGCCTCGTCGAGCACCACGATCACTTCCGCGGGAATCCCCGCGAGCAGCCGGTCGAGCTCCCGCTGGTCGAGCCAGGTGCCGGTCGGGTTGTTCGGATTCGCGAGGAATACCAGCCGTGTCTTCGGGCCGATCGCCGCCAGGAGCGCCTCGGGGTCGTGGCCAAGCGCCATGGCGTGGCCCGGCGCGCGTGCCGGCGCCACGCGCGCCACCGCGCCGGCAGCCTGCACCGCGATCGGGTACACGGCGAATGCGTACTGCGAGTACACGGCTTCGGCGTCCGGCGTCAGGAAGGTCTCCGCCAGCAGCACCAGGACATCGTTCGAGCCGTTGCCCAGCGTGACCTGGGACTGCGCGACGCCGTGCCGCGCGGCGAGCCGCTCGCGCAGGCGGTGGCCGCTTCCGTCCGGGTACATGCCGACGCCGCTCTGCGCCCGCTCGAGCGCGCGGCGCGCGAGCGGCCCCGGGCCGAGCGGATTCTCGTTGGAGGCGAGCTTGATGCTGTCGTGGATTCCGAGCTCGCGTTCGAGCTGCTCGGGCGGCTTGCCGGGAACGTAGGGCGCGAGCCTGCGTACGCCCGGCGCCGCCAGGTGCTCGAAGCGGTTGCTCATGTCGGCGCCTGCACGACCCGTGCGGAGAGCACGCCGTGGATCGCCGAGATTCGTGCGACCAGTCCTTCAGGGACCTGGCCGTCGATGTCGATCAGCGTGTAGGCCAGTTCTCCCTTCGACTTGTTGAGCAGGTCGGCGATGTTGAGGCCGGCTTCGGCGAGGCAGGTCGAGATCTGGCCGACCATGTTCGGCACGTTCTCGTTGGCGATCGCCACGCGCGAAGTCGCCGGCACACGCGGCAGCACGGCTTCGGGAAAATTGACCGAGTGCCGGATGTTGCCGTGCTCGAGGAAGTCGCACAGCGTGTCCGCCACCATCATCGCGCAATTGTCCTCGGCCTCGCTGGTCGATGCGCCGAGGTGCGGCAGCGCGACCACGCGCGGGTGGTCCTTGATGCGCGGCGTCGGGAAGTCGCAGACGTAGGCCGCCAGCCTGCCCGATGCCAGCGCCGCCATCACGGCCTCCTCGTCCACGATGCCGGCGCGGGCGAAGTTCAGGACCGTGCCGCCGTCGCGCATTGACCGCAGGCGCTGCGCGTTCACCATCGCGCGGGTCTGTTCGGTAAGCGGCACGTGCAGGCTGACGGCGTCCGAGCGCGCAAACAGGTCGTCGAGCGAGAGCGCCTGCTCCACGCCGGAAGACAGCTGCCAGGCGCGCTGTACGGTGATCTGCGGGTCGTAACCCAGCACCCGCATGCCGAGCAGGTGCGCGGCATTGGCGACCTCGACACCGATTGCGCCGAGACCGACCACGCCCAGCGTCCGGCCGGGCAACTCGTGCCCGATGAAGCGCTTCTTGCCCTGCTCCACCGCGGCTTCGAGGGCATCCCCGTCGAGCCGCAGGCCGCGCACGAACTCCCAGGCCTCGCAGATGTGCCGCGCCGCCAGGAACAGCCCGGCGAGCACGAGCTCCTTGACCGCGTTCGCGTTGGCGCCGGGCGCCGTGAATACCGGAACGCCGCGCCTCGAGAGCGCCGCGACCGGGATGTTGTTGATGCCGGCCCCGGCGCGGCCGACTGCCTTGACGCTGGCCGGGATCTCGAGCGCGTGCATGTCGGCCGAGCGCACCAGGATGGCGTCCGGGTGCCCGATCTCGGAGGCGACCTCGTAGCGGTCGCGCGGCAGCCGGTCGAGCCCCTTGACCGAGATGCTGTTGAGCGTGAGGACCTTGAATCTCATCAACCGTGTCGCCGCTCGAAATCGCGCAGGAATTCCACCAGCGCCTGCACGCCCGCCAGTGGCATCGCATTGTAGATGCTGGCGCGCATGCCGCCGACCGCGCGGTGGCCGGCGAGGTTGGCCAGTCCAGCCGACTCGGCCTCCGCCAGGAAGGCCGGCTCGAGTTCCGGCCTGGCGAGCCGGAACGGGACGTTCATCCATGAGCGGCAGTCGCGCGCCACCGGGTTCGAGTACAAGGCGGAGGCGTCGAGTGCCGCATAGAGCAGCTCCGCCTTGGCACGGTTGCGCCGTTCCATCTCGGCGAGCCCGCCCTCGCGCTTGAGCCAGCGGAACACGAGCCCGGCCAGGTACCAGGCGAAGGTCGGCGGCGTGTTCTGCATCGAGCCGGCCTCCGCCATCGCCCGGTAGTCGAGCACGATCGGCGTGCCGGGCCGGGCGCGGCCCAGAAGATCCGCGCGCACGATCACGACCGTGAGCCCGGCGGGGCCGATGTTCTTCTGCGCGCCGGCATAGATCACGCCGAAGCGCGGCACCTCGAGCGGACGCGACAGGATGGTCGAGGACATGTCGGCGACCAGCGGCACCGCTCCCGCATCCGGCACGTACGGGAATTCGACGCCATGAATGGTCTCGTTGGTCGTGTAATGGAGGTAGGCGGCACCGGGCGTGAGGCGAAGCGCTTCCTGCCGGGGTGCCTTCGTGTAGCCGCCGCCGGACTCGTCTGCGGCCACGCGCAGATCCACGAAGCGTTTCGCCTCCGCGATCGTCCGCTGCGACCAATGTCCGGTGTTCACGTAGTCCGCGGCGGCGCCGGGGGCGGCCAGGTTGAGCGGCACCGCCGCGAACTGCGCGGTGGCACCGCCCTGCAGGAACAGCACTTGGTAGCCGGAAGGGATCGCCAGCAGTTCGCGCAGATCGGCTTCCGCGCGCTCGGCGACCGCGAGGAAGGTCTTGCTGCGGTGGCTGACCTCCATGACGGACATGCCGCCGCGCCAGTCGGTCAGCTCGTCGCGCGCCTGTTCGAGGACGGGCAGCGGCAGCGCCGCCGGGCCCGCGGAGAAGTTGTAGACGCGCAAGCCCCGCGGCCCCGGTTCAGCCGGCCCCGCCGCCGTCCTGCGAGTCTTCGCCGGCGATGCGTTCGAGGCCGACGAGCTTCTCGCCCTCCTCCAGACGCATGATGCGCACGCCCTGCGTATTGCGGCCCAGCACCGGGATGTCGCTGACCGGGACCCGCACCAGCGTGCCGCTCGAGTTGATCAGCATGACCTCGTCGTCCGTGCGCACCTGGCGCGCGCCCACCAGGCTGCCGTTTCGCTCGCTGGTCTGCAGCGCGATCACGCCCTGGCCGGCGCGGCCGTGACACGGGAAGTCCTCCATGTCGGTACGCTTCCCGTAACCGCGCTCCGACACCGTCAGGATAGGCCCCTCGGCCAGCACGATCAGCGAAGTGACACGCTCGCCTCCCGTCAGCTTGATGCCGCGCACGCCCGCCGCCTCGCGGCCCATCGGCCGCACCTGGTCTTCGGCGAAGCGAATGCCCTTGCCGTCGGTGGTCGTCAGGAGGATCTCGCGTTCACCGTCGGTCAAGGCCACGTCCACCAGGCAGTCCGAGGACTCGAGCGACACCGCGATAATGCCGTTGGCGCGCGGGCGCGAGAACGCCGACAGGGGTGTCTTCTTCACGGTGCCGAGGCTGGTCGCCATGAACACGAAATGCCGGTCGTCGAATTCGCGCACCGCCAGGACCGCCGTAATGCGCTCGTCCTCGCCGAGCTGAAGCAGGTTCACGATCGGCTTGCCGCGCGAGCCGCGGCTCGCGAGCGGCAGCTGGTAGACCTTGAGCCAGTAGCACTGGCCGCGGTCGGAGAAGCAGAGCAGCGTGTCGTGGCTGTGGGCGATGAACAGCTTGTCGACGAAGTCCTCGTCCTTGACCGTGGTGGCCATCTTGCCCTTGCCGCCGCGGCGCTGGGCCTCGTAATCGGAGACCGGCTGGGTCTTGGCATAGCCGGCATGCGACAGCGTGACCACCAGGTCCTGGCGCTCGATGAGGTCCTCGATGGTGACGTCCGACTGATCGGCGACGATTTCGGTGCGGCGCGCGTCGCCGTACGCTTCCTTCATGGCTGCGAGTTCCTCGCGGATCACCGCGAGCAGGCGGTCGGGGCGCGCGAGGATGTCGCCGAGGTCGCGGATCAGGTCGAGCAGCTCGCCGAACTCCGCGACGATCTTCTCCTGCTCCAGCCCGGTCAGCCGGTGCAGACGCAGATCGAGGATCGCCTGCGCCTGCGCCTCCGACAGGCGGTAGCCGTCGCGATTCAGCCCGAGTTCGTCCGACATGCCGTCGGGGCGCGTCGGCACGTTGCCTGCCCGCGCCAGCATTGCGGGCACCGCGCCCGCCTTCCAGTTTTGCGCCATCAGGGCCGTGCGCGCCTCGGGCGGCGACGCCGAGGCCTTGATGACCGCGATCACCGCGTCGATGTTCGCGAGCGCGACCGCGAGACCCTCGAGCAGGTGCGCGCGGTCGCGCGCCTTGCGCAGGTCGTGGATCGTGCGCCGCGTGACGACCTCGCGCCGGTGGCGCAGGAAGGCGTCCAGCATCTCGCGCAGCGACAGCAGCTTCGGCTGGCCGTCCAGGAGCGCGACCATGTTGACGCCGAAGACCGCCTCCATCGGCGTGAGCTTGAACAGCTGGTTGAGCACCACTTCGTGGTTCTCGCCGCGCTTCAGCTCGATCACCACGCGCAGTCCGTCCTTGTCGGACTCGTCGCGCAGCTCCGAAATGCCCTCGATCTCCTTGTTGCGGACCAGATCGGCGATGCGCTCCAGCAGCCGCGCCTTGTTGACCTGGTACGGCAGCTCGGTGACCGCGATCGCCTGGCGGCCGCGGCCATCCATGTCCTCGACCGCGGTGCGCGCGCGTACCGACAGCCGGCCGCGGCCGGTCTTGTAGGCCAGCACGATCTCCGCCGCGCCATTGATGATGCCGGCGGTCGGAAAGTCGGGGCCCGGCACCAGGCGCATCAGGTCGGCGAGCGTGAGACCGGGGTCGTCGATCAATGCGACACAGGCGTCGACGATTTCGCCCAGGTTGTGCGGCGGAATGTTGGTTGCCATGCCGACCGCGATGCCGGCGGAGCCGTTGACCAGCAGGTTCGGGATGCGCGCCGGCAGCACCGTCGGCTCCTGCTCGGTGTTGTCGTAATTCGGGACGAAGTCGACGGTTTCCTTGTCGATATCCGCAAGCAGCTCGTGCGCGATGCGCGACTTGCGCACCTCGGTGTAGCGCATTGCCGCCGGGGCGTCGCCGTCCACCGAGCCGAAGTTGCCCTGCCCGTCCACCAGCAGGTAGCGCATCGAGAATGGCTGCGCCATGCGCACGATCGTGTCGTACACCGCGGCGTCGCCGTGCGGGTGGTACTTGCCGATGACGTCGCCGACGATGCGCGCCGATTTCTTGTAGGGCTTGTTCCAGTCGTTGCCGAGCTCGCGCATCGCGTGCAGCACGCGACGGTGCACGGGCTTGAGGCCGTCGCGCACGTCCGGCAGGGCGCGCCCCACGATCACGCTCATGGCGTAATCGAGGTACGACTTCCGCATCTCGTCTTCGAGGTTGACGTGCAGGACTTCGCGCGCGATCTCGCTCATGCGGATGTCGATTCCGGGGTTTCAGGGGTCGCAGGAAAGCGTGAATTTTAGCACAGCGGGTATAATTTCCGGATGCATCCGGGCACCAATGTCGACCCCGCCGAGATCTCGAAATTCGACGCCGCAGCCCCGCATTGGTGGGACCCCGAAGGCGAATTCCGGCCGCTGCACGACCTGAATCCGGCGCGCCTCGATTACATCGACGCGCGCGCGCGTCTCGCCGGCCGGCGCGTGCTCGACATCGGTTGCGGCGGCGGCCTGCTGGCCGAGGGCATGGCCCGGCGCGGCGCCCGCGTCACCGGCATCGATCTTGCGCCGGGGGCGCTCGCGGTCGCCCGTTTGCATGCGCTGGAGGCCGGTCTCGCGGTGGACTACCGGGAGGTGGCCGCCGAGGAGCTGGCGGCCGCGGAGCCGGCCGGCTACGAGCTGGTGACCTGTCTCGAGATGCTCGAACACGTGCCCGACCCGGCCCACGTGCTCGGCGCAATAGCCCGCCTCGTCCGCCCCGGCGGCGATGTGGTCTGCTCGACCATCAACCGCAATCCCAAGGCCTTCGCGCTCGCGATCGTGGGGGCTGAATACCTGCTGCGGCTGCTGCCGATGGGCACGCACCGCTACGCCCGGCTGATCCGGCCTTCCGAGCTCGTGCGCTGGGCGCGGGCCGCCGGATTCGAGCTCCTGGATCTCGCGGGCCTCGAGTACAACCCGGCGACGCGCCGGGCGCGCATCAGCGCCGACACTTCGGTCAATTACCTCGCGCATTTCCGCCGGGCAACGCGGACGTGAACCGCGCGCGCGGCCTGCGCGGCGTGCTGCTCGATCTCGACGGCACGCTGCTCGACACCGCGCCCGACATGGCGGATGCGCTCAACCGCCTGCGCGCCGACGAAGGAATTCCAGACCTGCCGTTCGAGCGTATTCGCCCGCATGTCTCGCACGGTGCCTTGCGCCTGATCCGGTTCGGCTTCGACGACCCTGGGCCGGCGCGCATCGAGTCGCTGCGCGCGCGTTATCTCGACATCTACCGGCAGTGCCTCGCGGTGCGCACGCGCCTGTTCGAGGGCTTCGAGGAGGTGCTCGCAGCCATCGAAGGCGCAGGCCTGCGCTGGGGCGTCGTCACCAACAAGCCCGGCTGGCTCGCCGCACCGCTTCTCGAGGCGCTCGGGCTGGGAACGCGCAGCGCCTGCCTGGTCGCGGGCGACACCCTGGCCGAGCGCAAGCCGCATCCGCTGCCGCTGCTGCACGCGGCATCGCTCCTGGGTCTCGAGCCCGCGGAGTGCCTCTACCTCGGCGACGCGGAACGCGACGTGCAGGCCGCGCGCAACGCGGGCATGATTCCCCTGGTGGCCGGCTTCGGCTACCGGGACGAGACCGAGGACCCGGCCGCCTGGCAACCCGACGGCATCCTGGACCGCCCCGCGGAACTTCTCGACTGGCTGGGACTGCGCAACTGACATGGACTGGACCACGCTGCTCCCGATCGCCCTGGCAATTGGGCTCGCTCTCGCCGCAGGCTGGTGGCTCGGCCGGCGCCGCGCAGCCGCGCTCGAGACCGAAGTCGCCGTGCTGGGCGCGAAGCTGGCCTCGGAACCGGCCCTCGAAGCCGAGCGCGCGCTCGCGCTCGAGCGCGCGATGGAGCAGCTCGACCGCCGCTTCGACGACCTCGCGGGCCGCCAGCTGCGCGAGAACATCGAGAATTTCCTGCGCCTCGCGAAGGAGAATCTCGGCCAGCACCAGCAAGCTGCGCAGGGTTCGCTCAAGGAGCGTGAGCAGGCGATCGAGGCAATGGTCAAGCCGATCCAGGAGTCGCTCTCGCGCACGTCAGAACTGCTGCGCGAAATCGAGACCGAACGCCAGCGCGACTTCGGCAGCCTGCGCCAGCACCTCAACGACATGCGGGAGTCGCATGGCGCCCTGCAGCGCGAGACGCGCAACCTGGTACAGGCGCTCAGCAAGCCGCAAGTGCGTGGCCAGTGGGGCGAGGTGGCGCTGCGCCGGCTGGTCGAGCTCGCCGGCATGACGAAGCACGTGGACTTCGATGAGCAGGTGCAGGTCGCAGGCGAGGACGGCTCGCTGCGCCCCGACATGGTGATCCACCTGCCGGAGGGCCGGGACGTGGTCGTCGACGTCAAGACGCCGCTCGACGCCTATCTCGTGGCCGTCGAGGCGCCGACCGACGAGGCGCGCGCGGCGGCACTCAAGCGCCACGCGCAGCATGTCGCCGAGCGCGTGCGGCTCCTGTCATCGAAGAATTACGCCGCCCAGTTCGCGAACGCGCCGCAGTTCGTCGTGCTGTTCCTGCCGGGCGACCAGTTCCTGTCGGCCGCACTGGACCAGCAGCCGGACCTGCTCGACCGCGCCATGGGCGCGGACATCATCCTGACGACGCCCTCGACCTTGCTCGCGCTCCTCAAGGCCGTGCACAGCGGCTGGCAGAACATGCGGCTCGCGGAAAACGCGGAACGCATTCGCACGCTCGCCGAAGATCTCTATGCGCGGCTCGGTACTTTCCGCGATCACCTCGGCAGGCTCGGCCGTTCCCTGGAGGCGAGCGTCGGCGCCTACAATGCGTCAATCGGCTCGCTGGAGCGCAAGGTGCTGCCCGGCGCGCGCAAGTTCACCGAGCTCGGCGTACGCGCCGAGAAGCCGATCGAGGACCTGACCGAAATCGAGGTCGCCGTGCGCCCCGCGGACGGCACGATTCCAGAGCTTGCCCCACCCGAAGAGCACTGAGCTCCCGGCGCCGGCGCCGGCCTCGCATGCAGGCCGCGTGATCGTCGTGACCGGCTCGGGCGACGGCATCGGCCGCGCGGTCGGGCTGGCGCTCGCGCGCCAGGGCGCGACGGTCGGGCTGCTCGGCCGCACGCCGCGCAAGCTCGAGCGGACTTACGACCTGATCGTCGCCGAGGGCTGCCCAAAACCTGCGCTGTTGCCATTCGATCTGGAGACGGCTGCGGCACCGGCCTACGACGCTCTCCGCAGCGCCCTCGACCGCGAATTCGGGCGGCTCGACGGACTCGCGCATTGCGCGGGAATCCTGGGTGCGTTGTCCCCCATCGATCACTATGACGTGCCGACCTGGTGCCGGGTGTTGCACATCAATCTGACCGCCGCGTTCATCCTGACGCAGGCCCTGCTGCCGTTGCTGCGGAAGTCCCTGGATGCACGCATCGTCTTCACCTCGAGCGGCGTCGGCAGGCGCGGGCGCGCCTACTGGGGCGCCTACTCGGTCTCCAAGTTCGCCACCGAGGGACTCATGCAGGTGCTGGCGCACGAGGCCGCGGAATCCACGCGCATCCGCGTCAACAGCGTCAACCCGGGACCGGTGCGCACCGCCATGCGCCGGGAGGCATTTCCCGCCGAGGATGCGGCGCAGCTGGTGCCGCCCGAATCGGTAACCCCGCACTACGTCTGGCTGCTCGGCCCGGACAGCGCAGAGGTCAACGGCCAGGCATTCGATTGCCAGGGCTGAGCCGCCGTCCTGTAGCGCAGCGGCGGGCCAGGAAACAGGCGGCGCAGCGCGGGCGGGCACGGCAGAGTGCCTTGCCGTGCTCGACGATGACAGCATGCAGATCGGCGTGGTCCGCGACCGCGCCGCCGAGCAGTTCCGTCACGCGTGCGTGCACGGTCGCATAGCGCGGCGCTAGCCCGGCGCGGCCCAGGAATCCGGTGCGGCCCAGAAACCTGAGCGCGTAAGCGTCGGCTACAAAAACCGGGCGCCGGTAGGCGTAGAGCAGGATTGCATCCGCCGTTTCGGGGCCGATGCCGGGCAGGTCCAGGAGTGCGGCCCGCAATTCAACCGTCGCGCGGCGCGTGAGAGCCGTCGGGCCGCCCGAGCGGGAGATGAAACCGGCGAGCGCGATCAGTCGCCGTGCCTTGGTGCGATGATCGCCGCAGGGACGCAGCAGGCCGGCGAGCCTCGCCGCGCCGACCGCACGCATGCAGTCGGGCCGCAGTAATCCGGCCTGCCGCAAGCGGCGTGCGGCGGCGGCGGCCGCTTCCCAGCGCGTGCGCTGCGTCAGGATGGCGCCGGCCATCATTTCGAACCGGCTGCGGGCCGGCCACCAGGAACCGTGCTCGTAGCGCCGGCGCATCGCCGCGAGCAGGCGGCGCAATTCGCGCCTCAGCGCCCGATCAGCGCTGCGCGCGCGCGGCCGGCTTCCCGGCGCCGCCATCGGCGATGCCCGCCGCCTCGGCCAGGGCGCGCAGCTCGCCTTCGGTCAGGGCCCGGCTGCGGCCGCGCGCGAGCGCGCGATCCATCGCGATCGGCCCGAAGCGCGTGCGCAGCACCCGGTTGGCCTCGAAGCCGCAGCTCTCCAGCAGCGCCTTGAGGTCGCGCGGCCGCAGCCCGATACAGCGCACCTTGACCCAACGGTTGCTGCCCTCGCCCCCCGCGGGTTCGAGCCCGGTCACGCGCCCGGCGGTGGCCTCATCCGCCGCCACGGCGGCGAGCACGCGCGGTACCGCGGCCTCGTCGAAATCGCCGCGCAGGCGCACGCTGTAATCGCAGAAGATTTCGTGCCCGCGACGGGCGAGCGCCGCCGCGAGCCTGCCATCGGTGAGGAACAGTTCGAGACCGCCGTCCTGAGTCCCGAGAGGACTGACCGGAATCCAGCGGCGGCCGGCGGACCGTGGAAGCCTTTCAAGCGAGCTCGCCGAGGTCGCATCGGCACTGGCACGCACGCCCTCCTGGGCGGGCCGGTGATAGGCCAGTCCGAGCGGTATCGCCTTGTCGCGGCGGCCCAGGCGCAACCGGCGCCCATCGAGCCGGACGTCGTCGCGCTCGTCCACCGGCTGCCCAGGGGTCGCCGGCTTACCATTCACCGTGACACGTCCGGCGACGATCCACGCTTCGACCTGGCGCCGCGAGCCAACGCCGCGCATCGCAAGCACCTTCTGGATTCGTTCGCGCATGTTGTGGCCGGTCGTGGGCACGCCGCGCCGGATCAGCTCGAGACTTCGGCGTCGTTGGCGGCCGGCATCCCGGCTGCGGCCGCCTGCACCGTGGGCGCGCCCCCTAACTCGAGCTGGATGCCGACGGAGTCCAGATCCTTCAACGCCGCGAGCGTCGGCAGCTCGTCCAGGCGCCTGAGGCCGAAGTAGTCGAGGAACTCGCGCGTGGTTCCAAGCAACTCCGGGTGCCCGGGCACCTCGCGATGGCCCACCACGCGGATCCAGCCGCGCTCGGTCAGGGTGCGTACGATATTCGGGTTGACGGTGACGCCGCGCACGTCTTCGATCTCGCCGCGCGTGATCGGCTGCCGGTACGCGATGAGCGCGAGCGTTTCGAGCAGCGCACGCGAGTAGCGGCCCGGCCGTTCCTGCCACAGGCGCGACAGCCGCGAGCCGAATGCGGCACGCACTTGCAGGCGCCAGCCGCTCGCGACCTCCACGAGCTCCACCGGGCGACCTTCGCAGTCGCGCGCAAGCGCCTCCAATGCCCGGCGCAGCTCGGCCGGTTCCGGCCGCTCGGCATCGTCGAAGATCTCGCGCAGCTGGTCGATCGAGAGCGGCTGCCCGTAGGCCAGCAACGCGGCCTCGACGATCTGCTTCAATTGTCCTTTGTCCATGCGCTTGGCGTCCGTCAGGCGGTGGTGATTTCAATGTCCTCGACCGGCGGCGCGTCCGGATCGCGCTCCGCGGACCGCGCGTACAGCGGCTGATAGGGCTCGGCCTGCACGATCTCGACCAGGCCCTCCCGCAACAGCTCGAGGAGCGCCGCCAGGGTCACGACCGCGCCCAGACGGCCCTCTTCGGGGCGGAACAAGCGCATGAACTCCACCAGGCCCACGCCCTCGAGAGTCGCGAGCACTTCGGACATGCGCTGGCGCACCGACAGCGACTCACGCTGCACGTGCAGGTGCGCGAACATTTCGGCGCGCTGTACGACGTCCTTAAACGCCACCAGCATTTCCTGCAGCGCGACTTCAGGCAGCAGCCGCAGGACCCTGCGGTGCGAGAGCTCGACGCCCGCCTGGAACACGTCGCGCTCGAGCCGCGCCAGCCGGTCAATGTCTTCGGCGGCCTGTTTGAACCGCTCGTATTCCTGAAGTCTGCGCACCAGTTCGGCGCGTGGATCCTCCTCTTCCTGCCCCGCTTCGATGCTGCGCGGCAGCAGCATGCGCGACTTGATCTCGGCGAGCATGGCGGCCATCAGCAGGTACTCGCCCGCCAGCTCGAGGTCGAGCTCCTGCATCAGGTGGATGTACTCCATGTACTGACGGGTGATATCCGCGATCGGAATGTTGAGGATGTCGAGGTTCTGGCGCCGGATCAGGTACAGCAGCAGGTCCAGCGGGCCCTCGAAGGCCTCGAGGAACACTTCGAGTGCCTGCGGTGGGATGTAGAGGTCCCGTGGCATCTCGGTGATCGGCTCGCCGTCCACGACCGCGAATGGCATCTCCGCCTGTTGCGGCGGCGGTTCCGTCGCGTTCGGCTCGTTCGCGCTGCCCTGTACTTCCGGTTCGCTCATTCGAAGTCAAGCCCCACGGCTTGCCGGACTTCTGTCATTGTCGCACGCGCTGCTTCACGCGCACGGCGGCAGCCTGCGTCCAGGATCTCGGCCACCCGCTTCGGATTCGCCTCGAACTCTTTCGCCCGCTCCCGGATCGGCGCGAGCTCCTTCAGCACCGAGTCGATCAGCGGCTTCTTGCAGTCGAGGCAGCCGATGCCGGCGCTGCGGCAGCCCTTCTGCACCCAGGCCTGCGTCTCCCCGTTGGAATAGATCTGGTGCAGGCTCCACACCGGGCATTTCTCCGGGTCGCCCGGATCGCTTCGACGCACGCGCGCGGGGTCGGTCTGCATGGCCTTGAGCTTGCGCTCGATGCTGGCCGGGTCCTCGCGCAGGCGGATGGTGTTGTCATAGGACTTCGACATCTTGCGGCCGTCGAGGCCCGGCACCTTCGGCGCGCGGGTCAGCATCGCCGCCGGCTCCGCGAGAATCGCGCGGCCGCCGCCTTCCAGGTCGCCGTGCAGCCGTTCGCGATCATCCTTGGAGAGCCTCGAGCCCTGCGTTACCAGAGCCCGTGCCTCGGCAAGCGCCGCGGCGTCGCCGTGTTCCTGGTACTTGCGACGCAGCTCGTCGTACCGTGCCGCTCCGGCCGCGCCGAGCTTGGCGGCGGCCTTCGCCACCCGCGCCGTGAAGTCGGGCTCGCGCCCGTAGATGTTGTTGAAGCGCCGCGCGATCTCGCGCGTGATCTCGACGTGCGCGACCTGGTCTTCGCCGACCGGCACGAATTCCGGCCGGTACATCAGGATGTCGGCGCTCTGCAGCAGCGGGTAGCCCAGAAACCCGTAGGTGCTCAGGTCCCTGTCCTTCAGCTGCTCGATCTGGTCCTTGTAGGTCGGGACCCGCTCGAGCCAGGACACCGGCGTGACCATGGACAGGATCAGGTGCAGCTCGGCGTGTTCCGGCACCCGCGACTGCACGAACATCGTGCAGGCCGCCGGGTCGAGGCCGGCGCCCAGCCAGTCGATGACGACTTCACGCGCATTCGCCTTGAAGGTCGCCGTATCCTCGTAGCCGGTCGTGAGCGCATGCCAGTCGGCCACGAAGAAGAAGCATTCGTAGCGGCTCTGCAGCGCGATCCAGTTGACGAGTGCGCCATGGTAGTTGCCAAGGTGCAGCTGGCCAGTCGGGCGCATGCCCGAGACGACGCGGCGACTGGACTCTGCGTTGACCGGCATGCCTGCCCCTAGCCGTCCAGGCCGAAGATGGAAATCAACAAGCCGCGAAGATACCCGATCGGCGGGCCGATGATGCCCTGTAACGCGCCCGGGATTGCGACCAACGCGAGGACGATGAAGAGGCCGAAGGGCCGGATCGAATCGAGGAGCTGCGCGATCGGCCCGCGCGGCACCAGGTTCGAGAGCAGCTGTCCACCATCCAGCGGCGGGATCGGCAGCAGATTGAAGATTGCCAGCAGCAGGTTGATCGTGATGCCGTACGAAGCCGTCAGGCCCAGCCAGGTCCCGGCCACGCCCAGCTCAAGACGCTGGCTCAACATCATGAGGAAGGCCCAGATGAACGCCATCGCAATATTGGCGCCGGGGCCCGCGGCTGCGACCCAGACCATGCCACGGCGCGGTTCCCGCATGTTGCGCGGGTCGACCGGCACCGGCTTCGCCCAGCCGAACAGAAAGCCGCCGAGCCACAGGAGCACCGCGGGCACGAGCACCGTGCCCACCGGATCGATATGCCGCAAAGGATTGAGGCTCAGCCGGCCCAGCATTTCCGCCGTGCGGTCGCCGAACCGCCGTGCCATCCAGCCGTGCGCAACTTCATGCAGGGTAATTGCAAACAAGATGGGAATCGCCGCGATCGACAGGCTGGCAAGAAACGCAGCGAGATCCATGGATCGTTGCATCGGGCCGGAATTATACGATGCGCGCTGCGCCGCCGCCGGTCATTGAAACGGTCGAGGGTCGCCTTTGCCGGCCCGGATCAGCTGCGGCGAAGCGCCCGACAGGTCCACGACGGTGCTCGGCTCGAGTCCGCAGTTGCCGGCGTCGAGAATCAGGTCGATCGCATGCCCGATGCGCTCCTCGATCTCGCGTGCGTCGGTCAACGGTACCTGCTCGCCGGGAAGCATCAGGGTCGTACTCATCACCGGTTCGCCGAACTCTGCCAGCAGTGCACGCAGCATCGGATGATCCGGCATCCGGATGCCGACCGTCTTGCGGCGCGGATGCAGCAGACGCCGCGGCACCTGCCGTGTCACGCGCAGCAGGAAGGTGTAGGGGCCGGGCGTGAAGGCCTTGAGCAGGCGATACTGCCAGTTATCCACGCGTGCGTAACGCGCGAGCTCGGAAAGGTCGCGGCAGACCAGCGTGAAGAAGTGATTTTTGCCGGTCTGGCGGATGCGCTGGATCCGCTCCATGGCCTCCTTCGCGCCAACTGCGCAGCCGATGGCGTAGCAGGAGTCCGTCGGGTATGCCACCACGCCGCCTTCGCGCAAACAGTCCGCAGCCTGGCGCAGGTATCGCGACTGTGGCGTCGCCGGATGCAGTTCCAGTCTTTCGGCCATGGCTCATTATGGACCGGGGCGCCGGCCTCTCCCTTCGGCTATCATTGGCGCCCCCCGCACGGACCTGCGCATGCAACTGCTGTTCGATTTCCTGCCGGTCATCGGATTCTTCGTGGCCTACAAGCTGGCCGACATCTTTGTCGCCACGATCGTGATCGTCGTCGCCACCGTGATCCAGGTGACCATCCACTGGCTGCGTACGCGGCGCGTCAATCCGATGCACCTCGTCTCCTCCGGCCTGGTACTGGTGTTCGGCGGCCTGACGCTCGCGATCCGTGATGCGGCTTTCATCATGTGGAAGCCGACGGTCGTGAACTGGTTGTTCGCGGCCGCATTCCTCGCCAGCCACGCACGCTGGTTCGGCGGCCGGCCGCTAGTACAGCGACTGATGACTTCCGCGGAAGCGCAGCTGGATTTGAGCGTGGAGCGCTGGAAGCGTCTCAACCTGATGTGGGTCGCCTTCTTCACGATCATGGGCACGGTCAACGTGGCGGTGTTCAGCTATTTCGACGAGGCGACCTGGGTCAACTTCAAGCTGTTCGGCATGCTGGGACTCACACTCGGGTTCATCGTCGTGCAGGGATTCTGGATCGCCGCCCAGGCACGCCATGACGGAACCGCCGCGGGTTGAGCGCATTCGCGCGCGGCTCGCGGCTACATTTGCGCCTGCGCAGGTGGCCGTGGAGGACGACAGCGCGCGCCACGCCGGGCATGCGGGCGCCCGAGGGGGCGCGGGGCACTTTCGCGTGCGCGTCGAGTCTCAGGCATTCAGCGGCCGCAGCAGGATCGAGCGGCATCGCATGGTTTACGAAGCCCTGGCCGACATGCTGCCGCGCGAGATTCACGCTTTGAACATTGACGCCCGTTCTCCGGACGACGAACAACCAACGAGGACATCATGAGATACAAGCAGGCATTCGCGATCTTCCTGGCGGGACTGTTGCTCGCCGTCGGCTGCACCAAGGCCGAGATGCCGGCAGACCAGGCGAAGCCGGTCGCGATCGTGGACGGCGCGCCGATCTCGAACGAGGTGTGGCAGCTCTACGTGAAGACGCGCCACCAGGGCAAGACGCTGGACCAGCTCAGCGCCGAGGAGCGCAGCGAAGCGCTCGAGGAGCTGATCCGGATGTACATCGGCGCAGCCGAGGCCAGGAAGCAGAAACTCGATGCGGGCGAACCCGGCGCGCGGCTGGAGCTGGTCAACCGCAGCGCGCTCGCCGAACTGCTGTTCCGGAAGACGTCCGAAGGCAAGGAGCCGACCGAGGACGAACTGAAGGCGGAATACGACGCGCGAATCGCCGAGATGCCGAAACTCGAGTACCACGCGCGTCACATCCTCGTGCCCGAAGAGGCGAAGGCCAAGGAATTGATCGCCAAGCTCGACAAGGGAGCGGGCTTCGAGGCGCTCGCGAAGGAGAATTCGTCCGACGGCTCCGCGTCCGAAGGCGGCGACCTCGGCTGGTTCACGACCGGGCAGATGGTGAAGCCATTCTCAGACGCGGTGCAGCAGCTCGAGGTGGGCAAGTACACCGCGACGCCGGTCAAGTCGGACTTCGGCTGGCACGTCATCCGGCTCGAGGAAACACGCCCGACCGCGCCACCGCCCTATGACGCGGTCAAGCCCCAGCTCGCCCCGATGGTGAAGCAGAAGCAGTTCGAGGCACACCTCAAAGAACTGGTCGGCAAGGCCAAAGTCGAGCGTACGTTCTGATGTGCCTCAACCGGCCGGCCTGAAATAACGCGAGTAGGTGCGGTTCATCGGGTTGATGGGTGGCGCCGCGACCGCGGCGCCCGCCAGCCGCCGCGTGACGTAGAAGTATACCGGCAGCAGCGCATAGTCCCGTAGCATCAGGGCCTCCGCCTGCTGCATGATCGCTCGCCGCCGGGAAGCGTCGATTTCGAGTGACGCGGACTCCAACAGACGCGCGTAGCGGCTGTCGCGCCAGCGACCGAAGTTCTGCGGGCTGCCGTCGAGCATCGTGTCGAGAAAGGTCGAGGCATCGTTGTAGTCCGCGGTCCAGCCGACGCGCACCACGTCCCATTGCGCCGGGTCCGCGCGCGCGGAGAGATACGCCTTGAATTCCATCTGGACTAGCTCTGTCTCGATGCCGAGCGACTCCTTCCACATGGCGGCCACAGCTACGCATACGCGCTGCACCAGCTCGTTCTCGTTGTAGAGGAGCCGCAGCCGCAGTGGCCGCTGTTGCCCGTACCCGGCCGCCGAATAGAGCGCCTGCGCACGCGTCAGGCGTTGCTCCCTTGTGTCGGATTTCCATTCGTAGACGGCAGGCGAGTAATCCCAGACGCCGTCCGGCACCAGCGCGTAGGCAGGCACCTGGCCAGCGCCGGTAATGGCCGAAGTTATTGCCTCGCGGTCGACGGCGAGCGACAGCGCCTCGCGCAGGCCTGGCTTGTCGAGCAAGGGGCCGCGGTCGGTGTTCAACGTGAAGTAGAAGGTCGCGAGCGTCGGACGATGCTGCAAGCCCGAATTCGGGTCGCCCGCGAGTTCGGCAAAGCGCTGCTCGGGCACGGTGTTGGTGACATCGAGCTCGCCGGCGCGGAAGCGCGCGAATTCTGCGTTCTCATCCGCCACGAACTCATAGCGGACCTCGTCGTACGCGGCTGCGTTTCGGTCCCAGTAGTGCGCGTTGCGCTCCAGTCTCAGGTTCGCGCCGGGCTGCAGCTGCGTGAGTCGGTAAGGTCCATTAGTGACTGCGTCGATGGCGCTCCGTGAGGTGCCCGTATTCGTGAGCGCGGACTTGTGCACGGGCGACGCGACCGTATTGGTCAGGATGTCAGGGAAGTAGGCGACCGGGCGCGAAAGCCGGATCTCCAGCTTTCGACTGTCCAAAGCCCGCACACCTATGCGCTCGACGGGCAGCTCGCCGCGCAGCGCTTCCGGCGCGTTCTCGATCGCACGCAATAAATCCGCAGCCCCGGACGCCGTTGCCGGATCAAGCGCGCGGCGAAATCCGGCGACAAAGTCATCGGCAACCAATGCATCGCCGTTCGACCAGCGCGCATCCGCGCGCAGCGCGAACGTATAGAGCTTGCCGTCGGGGCTTGTGGCCCAGGACTCAGCGACGCCCGGAACGACCTCGCCTTCGGGGCTGCTTAGCGTCAGTCCCTCGTAAAGATCGCGCAGGACGTCGTACGAGAATGCATCCTCGGCGAGCTGCGGATCCAGCGAACCGGGCTGGCCGCCGAGGCCTCGGCGGAGGACGAGTGGGTCGGCGGAAAGGGCGTCCTGTGGGTTTGGATCGCGGGAGCATCCAAGCAGCAAGAATACGACAGCTAGGGTGCATAGAACGTAGAAGTAGATTGACTTAGGCGTAGCTAGAGACACTAGCTTTAGACGCATCAATGTTGGCTCCGCAGCTCGCTGGTGAGCATGGAGAAGCTTACGTCAATTGATTTCTAGTGACCTCCGCTGACGCTCGCAGCGACCTAAATCCTTCGCAAGCATCGGGAGCGCAGTCACGAACTAGGGGTCGAGCCCAATAGCTATCTCGCGCCGACCAAAAGACGGGCGGTCGTCGTTCAAATCCAGCAAAAAGTGAGGCGCTAGAACTTAGCCGGGCGACCCAGTGCCCATGGAGCCATCAGGGCTACCAGTGCCCATCGATCCGTCAGGGCTGCCGGTTCCCATGGAGCCGTCAGGGCTGCCGGTTCCCATGGAGCCGTCGGGGCTGCCGGTTCCCATGGAGCCGTCGGGACTACCGGTGCCCATCGACCCGTCTGGGCTGCCCGTCCCCATTGAACCGTC
>Ga0187892_10002953_pt1 | contig 32280 bp, 40 predicted proteins | sample MA1701073metaG_FD_139345 | JGI IMG/M metagenome (GOLD analysis project Ga0187892, IMG submission 139345) | Bio-ooze microbial communities from a basaltic lava cave in the Kipuka Kanohina Cave System on the Island of Hawaii, USA - MA170107-3 metaG ...
TACCCGAAGATGTCCGGCGGGATTGGTCCTTGGGCCGCAATGCCACGACCATTGGCAAAAATCTGAATGTACTCCTCTGTGTTTAACGCAATCGCAATCGCCTGACGCAGTTTACGTTTCTTGTCCTCATAACCGCCGACGACATCGTCCAACATATTGAAAGCGTAATAACTGGTCGATGGAGCAATCGCGGTCAGCAAGCGGAGATTTTTCTCGCGCATGGTGGGTGTTAGCTCCACACCGCCAGCGATAGAGATTTGGATGGCCTGGTCGAAAACATCCGAACCAATTCCTGAGTTGTCGTAATAGCCTTGAAGGAATTTGTTCCACTGCGAGACAGCCTCTTTCTCCAACACGTATACCGCTTCCTGCAAAAACGGGAGGCGTTTCCCACGATCAGCCAAGAGCCCGAGCTTTTCGTCCTCGGCGGTCCCCTCTTCAGGATAGAACTCCTCATGGAAGTTGGCATTGCGACGCAGCACCATGCGATAGTTGGGTTGATTGACAGCAAGGGTAAATGCCCCTGTACCCACCGGGAAACGATCTAACGTAATGTTCTGCTCTCGCGTCGCGGCTTGGGTGTAAAAGCGATCCACCTCCCACGGAATCGGCGAGAAGAACGGCATGGCGAGCCAGTACACGAACTGAGGATACTTTCTCGTGAGCGTGATGCGGAACGTATGCGCGTCAACTACTTGGACACCGGGAAGGTCATATTTGCGAAGATCGAGATAGATAGGATTCGTGCGCTCGTCCGCTTCCTGATTGTAAAAGACACCTGCGGCTTGCCGCCGTTCTGCGCGAATGCGAGCAATTTCCTGTTCGAGTGATTGATGAAATTCAGCAAATCCTTCGATATACGTGCTCAGTAAAGGAAAGATGGGGCAATCCAACAGCGGATGCGCCAGACGTTTGATCTGGTAGACGTAGTCTTCCGCCCGTAATTCTCGCGATCCCTTCACAGGAAGATCATCTGGATGCTCAATCTTCGGGAATGATGTTCCCGGTTGGAGGTGCCAACGGGAAGTGCCGTCCGAAGTTTGCGCAAAGGCAGGATGTTCCTGGTAGTGAATGTCAGAACGAAGGGTGATCTCATACACCACACGAGCAACCTTTTCTGCTGGAACGTCGGCAGGCAGCAGATTCTCCTCTTTGCCGTAGAGTTTTTCCGCTGGTACAGTCGTTGCCGTCAGTGGCTCAAGCACATAGGGCCGTTTCAGGAAATGATACTGCACCACCGGCTCGTAGATTTGGTTCATGATCTCATACTCGTCCTCTGAATAGGCACGAGCAGGATCAAGATGTTTTGGCTCGCCTGTGAAGGTGTCGTAATAGATATTGCGTCCAGCTTCGCTGGGACGATAGGGATTGTTCGTGCAGCTCGTCAGGAAGAGACACAAGGTAAGAACGAGGAAAGTCATCCTGAGTCGGAGCGCAACGTAGGCGAAGAATCTCTCTTGGGAAGCATGCATCATTAGGTGGTTTGTTTGTATCGCAACTACCGTGATACGGACAATCCCGCTCTTTGCAAGGACTGAGGGTTCAGTGCTGAGGACTGAGTGAGAAAAGGTAAAATGTCTTTTGCTCAGTCCTCAGTCCTCGTTACTCAGTCCTCTCTTTCCTGATAGACTGCCCGACCGAGAGACCGAGAGATAGGGGAACATACATGTCTGACGAATATGACATCATCATCGTCGGTGGCGGAGCAGCAGGCTTCACAGCAGGACTCTATGCGGCCAGAGATCGTTGTCGAGCGTTGCTGCTCGAACGTTTTTCCGCTGGTGGACAAGTATTGAACTGTACCCATATCGAGAACTACCCGGGTTTTCCTGACGGCGTCGCTGGCTATTCGCTTGGACCTCTTCTTCAACAGCAAGCTACGAACCTGGGACTAGAGATGAAGTTAGCCGAGGTTCATAGCGTTGATCTGGATGGCGAGATAAAGGTCCTACAAACAGATGATGGCGAATTACGAACGCGTGCGCTGATTATCGCCACAGGGTCAAGCTTTTCTAAGCTCGATATTCCTGGCGAAGAAGAATTTATTGGCAGAGGCGTTTCGCACTGTGCATCCTGTGATGGGGCATTTTTCATGGATCAGCCCGTCGCGGTGATTGGCGGTGGTGATGCCGCACTTGATGAAGGGCTCCATCTGACGGAGTACGTTTCTTCTGTCACGGTAATTCATCGAAGCGAAACCTTACGCGCTTGTCGGCTGCTGCGTGAGCGGGCACAGGCAAATGAGAAACTGACTTTTCGTTTCAACACAGTGGTGAAAGCTATCGAAGGCAATGGCGAGGTACAGCGGGTTCAACTTGAGGATGTGAAGACCGGTGAACGATCGGCCATGGATGTCACTGGCACTTTTATTTTTATCGGCTTGACTCCGAACACGCAGTTTCTCAATGGTCTGGTGCATGTCAACGACAAAGGGCAGCTTGTTACCGACCTGAGCATGCGCACGTCAGTGGCGGGGATTTTTGCTGCCGGCGATGTCCGCGCCGAATCCTCGCGCCAACTTGTCTCTGCCGCAGGCGACGGCGCGACGGCAGCATTAGCGGCAATCCAGCATTTGCGGACGTAGGGCAAAGTCTCGTAGGCCCCTCGTAAAGAAATCTCTCGCACCTGCTTGACAAGGGGTTAAAGAATATCCAATTATGAACAATAATTCATTCTTGAAGCTACATTCAGATTATGGCAGCGGTCCCAAATCTCAATCGTTATTCTCGACGGAAGGAAAAAACCCGGCAAGATTTGTTAGCCGCGGCCAAAAGGGTCTTGGCCGACAAAGGGTATCACAACACCAAAATCACCGACATCGCGTTCGCTGCCGACATCGGAGTCGGGACCTTTTATCTCTATTATCCAACCAAAGAGGCGTTGTTCCTCGAACTCGTTGAAGACACCGCCCGGCTCCTGAAAGAAGAAATGGATCAGGCCCGTGCCGCAATTGACGATCCTGTTGAGAAAACCCGGATCACCCATCTGACCTTCTTTCGCTTTGCACGAACGAACCGCGAACTCCTCAAAATCATCTTCGGACATGGCAGTACCTTTAACGAATTGTTCCAACAGCTCTACGCGGGCTTCGTTGCCACTGCTGCCGAGCGCATAACTGAAGGGATCAAGAAGAACGCCTTTCGCCCCTTCCCACCACAGGTCATCGCCAATGCGTCGGTGGGGATGTTCGCGCAGGTGGTCTCTTGGTGGATCGATCAAGAAACTCCTTCTGCCGAAGAGATGGCGGCGATCATGACCGATTTCTTCCTCAACGGCATCTCCCAGTCACCGAGTTCTCGTCCAGAGGAGTCTTCAATTGAAAGAAATTAACGCCAGCAAACGACGCATCGTGCACAACATGGCGTAACCCCTGTCCCTGACCCAGGCAGTTTCCCTCCTTTCTCTTGCCTGGGTCCCTGAGGGGGGCGTTCTCCCCCGCCCCCCTTTTCCTCAGTTCTCCCCTATGGTGATAATGTTCAGGCTATGATCGAAGTCAAAGAACGTCTTGTCTTTGCTGATGCACGACGCATTCCAGTTCACTTGATCTCGGGTTTCCTTGGCAGTGGAAAAACCACGCTACTGCAACGTTTGCTTGACTATTGTCTCGCGACGGGACGGAAACCAGCGGTGATGATGAACGAATATGGCGAGATCAACATCGACGGAGAACTGCTCCGGGGCCAGGGCTATAGCGTCCGCGAGATGACCAACGGATGCATCTGCTGCACCATTGGCGGCACTTTAGGGCTGGCTATTCAAGACGTGGTAACCTTCAAGCCGGATGTGATCTTTATCGAAGCGACTGGCCTCGCTGACCCAGTCGAACTGATTGACCAGATTACCAGAGAAGAAGTGCTTCCGTTCATTCGTCTGGCCTCGCTGATCGCTGTCCTTGATCCCATCAACTTCACGCGATTAGCTGAAGAAGTGCATTCTGGTATTCGCCAGCAGACTGAACTCGCCGATTTCGTCCTGATTAACAAACGCGACCTGGCAAATGAGCAGACATTGCATGCTCTTGCCACAGAAGTGCGGATGCTCAATCCTCGGACCGAAATCATCCTTACTGAACGTGGCCAGATGGACTACGAACGGGTGTTCCAGAAGAGCGGGGAAGTCTCTCGTCCACACTCGCGTGAGCCCCAGGCTGTAGTGCACGATCATTTTCACACCCTCACGGTTCTTTGTGAGCAGCCTTTTATTCGCGAGCAGTTCGAACACTTCATACGCACGCTTCCGCCTACCGTTTGGCGTGCGAAAGGCTTCGTACGCTTCACCGACTCGGCCGAGCAGTGGATGTTCCAATATGTGCTGGGGGACTTTGCCATAGAGTGGATCGACCTCTTGCCGGAACCACCTGAGCATGTCGTATTCATTGGTAAAGGCTTCTCTCGTGAAGCATTATCGGCTGCACTCATCGCTGCCACTAACAGTCGCCCTCCTCAGTGAAAACCAGGAAGTCACGCCCAGGTCATTTACAGTGTGTGGTCCGAAAGCCAGCCTAATTTCTCTGATTATGTTTTCTGTATTTTCTGATTGTATTCAGAAAGGGAATCTGTTACGGTTGCAGCACGTTAAGTTCGTTGTCCGGTTCGTACCGTTCGGTTGAAGTGAGTCGGTTCGCGAGTTGTTGAGGCCCCTGAACCCACTCATGGGTTTACGGGGCCTTTTTTTGTACCCGATGGAGGTTCAGTAATGGCAACAAAGTTGTTCGTAGGAAATCTTCCTTTTAACACCACATCTGCAGACCTTGAGTCACTCTTCGGTCAAGTTGGTGCGGTCTCTTCGGTAAACATTATTACCGACAAGTTCACTGGTCGTTCTCGTGGCTTTGGGTTTGTTGAGATGAGCAATAACGACGAAGCGAAAACAGCAATCGAACGATTCAATGGACACGAAATGCAAGGGCGCGCCCTCACCGTTAACGAAGCCAAGCCACAAGAGCCCCGCTCTGGTGGTGGTGGCCGTTCGTTCGGTGGCGGCGGTGGCGGCGGTGGCGGCCGTGGTGGATTCAGCCGTGGCGGCGGTGGCGGCGGTGGTGGTGGCCGCGAGCGCCGGTGGTAGACTTTTGCGTCTATAGAGTAGTTGTTCGTCTTCACATGGTTATAGGCACCCCCGACAACAAATAACGTATTACAAAGCCCCCAGTTGCCAGCATGGAACATGGGGGCTTTGTTTTTCCCATTTTACATCTGTGGAGGTCGCATTGAGTGTACGTCTTTTCGTTGGTAACTTGCCCCCGCGGTTATGTTTCCCTGAACTTGAAGATCTGTTTATTCCTTTCGGAACGATTGTCTCGGCGGATTTGATGACAGACCCAACTACTGGTCGCTCACGCGGCTTTGGCTTCGTCGAATTGGAGTCGGCGGACGCGGCGCGGGCAGCTATCGCCACGCTGAATGGGTCACTGGTCGAGGGGCAAGCCCTCACTGTTAATGAGGCTAACCCTGGCCGTGGAGGAGCCTCACACGATTCCTCTCCGCGTTCTTCTGCGTCCTCTTCAGGTGCTCCCAGCAGACCACCTTCCGCTGGTCCACGACCTGCGAGTGCCAGTGGTACGCGCCTGTTTGTTGGCAATCTTCCCTACACTGCAACCGCAGCTGACTTGGAGCGCCTGTTCGCTGAAGCTGGCAAGGTCACTTCCGTCAGCGTGATGACCGACCGTGCCACTGGGCAGTCAAAAGGGTTCGCCTTTATCGAGATGGGCTCGAAAGACGACGCCGTTGCTGCCATTAAACGGTTTGACGGGCGTGAGGGGATGGGCCGCATCCTCAAGGTGAATGAAGCTCGCCCACCCGAACGGCGCTCCGGTGGGCCGTTCTCCGGAGGTGGCGGGCGTCGGTACTAACTCCCTGCGGACACCTTCCTGTTACAACTGGTAGAAGACGAGCCCAGTCAGAAGCTTGGGATAAAAGTAGGTTGACTTTTGCGGCATCGTCTCTGCCTGCGCGCACACCTGCACAACCTGGTCAAATGTGGTCGGGTTGAGCAGGAACGCTGCTTGGTGCTGACGTTCAGTCACCAGCCGAAGCGCGTCTTCTTCGTCGATAATGTACGACAATTTCTGCTTTTGTACCTCCGGCGGGAGCCCAAGGAACTGTTGTAGTAGGATGTCGTGCAGCACTGTGACATCCAACGACCGCAACGGCACGGACAGTCGTAAGTTCCGCGTCGCTCGCTCATCGAACGACAAGAGCCAGTAATAGCCCGCGCCAGCGAACACACAACCAATCCGCCGTCCTGCCCCCGGAGTACGTAATGCCGCGAAAAATGCTTCTTTTTGTTCAGGAGCAAACTGCGCGACGCGAAAGTCCCGCTGCAACACTATACGCAAATCGCGGAGATTGGGCATCGTCACTTCCCGGAGTAGCCGGTGGGTCGGTAAAATGACTAACCCATCATCATACGCATTGGTGAGATAGGTAAGAACAAAGTCATACGGCTCCTCCGCGCTCGACCGACCCTGTTCCGCTCGTTCTTGTCGATAGCGCAGCGCGGTTTCGTAACGGTGATGTCCATCAGCAATAATCAGTGACTCACGCTCTAATCCTTTTGCGACTGCGGCAATCACCATCGGATCAGTCACACACCACATCTGATGGATCACATTTTTTTCATCGGTGATAGAAACGAGAGGTGGCTGAGAGAGCGCATGACTCGCCACTTCCTCCAATGACCAGTCTTTCTGGGCATACAAACAGAAAATTGGGCTCAAATGCGTCTGACACGAGCGGAGTAGCGCAAGGCGGTCCTGTTTGGCCCCCTCAAATGTCCGCTCGTGAGGGCGAATGATGCCGGAGGAAAATTCTTCGAGTCGCAGCGCCACCAGCACTCCGGTGCGACGACGTTTCACCCCGTCTTTTAGGACAAATTCCTGACTGTAAAAATACAACGCTGGGTCGTTTTCACGGATCAGTACACTCCGAGCAAGCCAGTCTCGCAGTCTTTCTGCTGCCGCCGTATAGCGCTCAGCATCCTGGTTAAAATCCAAATGGACAGCATTGTAGGGACTGCGCAAATGGAGCAACGTCTGTTGCTCAGGCGAAATAACGTCATAGGGGGGAGACACAACGCGAGAGAAGTCTTCAACGACAGCGGGGTTATACCGCACCCCGCGAAACGGACGAATCAGTGCCATAGGTTTAGGTTACAGGTTATAGGGAACAGGGGGGCGACTTTAAGGAGTAAAGCCACAATGATTTCCCTCATTGCGAGAGGATGAACAGCTTGTGAGACACGGGGAGACTTGTGACCCTTTCCCTGTACCTATTCCTTCAGTCGGCTGGTTTAATTCCATACTCTTCAGCTCCTCCTGCGATCTTCTCGAAGCCAGAAGGGCAAGCGACGCTAGCTATAAGACCCTCAGGTAATGGTGGGGGGGGAGACTGGAGGAGCAGCGGGCGATGTTGGAGGCTACGTCATAGCTCCACGCTTTCATTTGTAGTGGAACTGTGGGCTGTTCCTTAAACCTAGCGGCATTTCTTGCCATGATCGTTTCGATGCTCTCCGTACACTCCACTGGCCGCGGCGAACCTGGAGGACGGGCACGTTCCACTTCCGGAGGGGCCCCCTCGATCGTCTGGGTGTCGAACCCAGGCGGGCAGACTCCTGAATTAGAAATGAAGTAGTTACTAGAGACCTCCGCGGGAATCTCTACCTGTGTTGGATCTGGTGCGAGTCGTTCCTCTTCGGTTAATCCCTCGGTATGCGAATTGAGCTGACTGATAGCTTTCGAAATGCCTATGAGAAACCCTACGCAACAGAAGATGGCTGTTGTTCTCATTACGAGTGTCTTCATTTTTCCTCCTTAAATTGCATCCCGATAATTAAAGTTTGCGATGCAAGGTCCACAGAAACACAGGTAGAAAGAGAATCATGTAGTAGAAGATAGTGTTAATGAAGCATTTCTCGGATTTTATCAAGTGAGTAACTAAAAGCGGAGAGCTTGTCCCATACTCCGTTAGGTTTGGAAGAGTGGAAATTGTTTGGTCATAGGCCGCCAGATGGATTTGAACGTTCGGGGCGCCAGTGGATGTCGTCTCGTCTTTCTGGACAACATACTCGCCAACGACGAGCGTTATTTGTCCGTTGCCGTCGAGCTGGTACACGGCAGGTTTCTGCAAACGGACTTTCCTGAGATCCGTGGTGAGAAATAAGTCCCTATTGGCGGCGATGTCAATGTGAGAGGTGCCCTCGAATGCGAGCTGAATCTGAGCGGGATCAGACCCAGGTGCAACAAGAAAATCGTACTCGATTTTTTCCTGATTGCCGTAATAGAGCAAATCGATGCCAGGATAGACCTCAGTATATTTCACCTTGGCATACGTCGGAATTGCCACTTGCCATTTGGTCAGATTTTTCCCTTCGAGGTAGTTGATGGCGCCGGGCAGTTTTTCCCAACCGTTGATTGCTGTTTGTGAGTTTCCCCCTGTAAGTTTCATGTGAACCACCGGCTGTTTGGAAGGGCCTGAGGTCCGCATGGCTGCCGGATCGGAGATAGCGGATTGAGGAGAAGCCCTCTCCCTAGTTCTCTGAAAAACTAAGGCTTCGAGTCTCAGATCCGCCCCAAGGCTCGTTGCCCAATGTCACGGCGGTAATGCATCCCTGGCCAGGAAATTTTTGCAACGGCTTGATAGGCGGTTGCAATGGCCGTACTGATGTCTTTTCCAGTTGCTGTCACCCCTAAAACGCGCCCGCCTTTTGTCACAATCTGACTGTTGGTCTTTGCGGTTCCCGCGTGAAAGACCACTCCTTCTGACCAACCACGTAGCGATTCGAGCCCTGAGATGGGCTTCCCAGTCTCGTAATTCCCAGGGTATCCTCCCGCAGCCAGCACCACACAGACAGCCGGGTTGGGATTCCAGGTCAGTGACACCTCAGATAAGCGACCGTCAATCGTGGCTTCCATGATCTCAACTAAATCGCTTTGTAGTCGGACCATCAGGGGCTGACATTCGGGATCTCCAAAGCGAGCATTGAATTCAACGACCTTGATATTCGCACCGCTGATCATCAGCCCTGCATAGAGAATTCCTTTGTAGGGAATCCCGCGTCGTTTGAGCCCCTGGATAGTCGGAAGCATGATCTCTTGGACAATACGCTCGGCGAGAGCAGGGGTAACAACTGGCGCAGGTGAATACGCACCCATTCCTCCGGTATTTGGCCCCTGATCATTATCAAAGACACGTTTGTGATCTTGTGAGGAATCAAGCGGCAGTACCGTCTGCCCGTCAGTAAACGCCAGAAAGGACGCTTCTTCCCCTTCTAAGAACTCCTCAATCACAACGCGGTCGCCCGCGGCCCCAAACACACGATCCTGCATCATTTCGTCAATTGCCGCCTGCGCCTCCTTCACGGTGTAGCAGATGAGCACTCCTTTACCAGCGGCTAACCCATCGGCTTTGACCACAATCGGTGCGCCGACTTGCGTAACGTAATTCCGAGCAGCGACGGGATCCGTAAACGTCGCAAAGGCAGCAGTGGGCACCCCTTGTTCTCGCATCAGTTGTTTCGCGAACGCTTTACTCACTTCGAGTTGGGCTGCCTGCTGCACCGGCCCGAAAATGCGCAACCCCTGAGCGATGAACTGGTCAACAATGCCTAAACTGAGCGAGAGTTCTGGTCCCACGACCGTAAGGTCAATTTTCTCTTGGACCGTAAACTGCAGGAGCCCAGTAATGTCATCTGGTGTAATGGCAACAGATTCCGCCAATTCACTAATACCGGCGTTTCCCGGCGCACAGTAAATTTTCCGCACCCGTGGACTTTGCTGGAGCTTCCACACCAGCGCATGTTCACGTCCGCCGCTGCCGATGACAAGAATCTTCATGATTCCTCGAACTACTCAAAGACTGCTGTAACACGGAAGAGAAAAGTTGTCAGTCATCAGTTCTCAATTGTCAGTCCCCAGCCCCCAACACTTAACACCCAGCACCCATCAGAAACCTTGGACTTTGAACCTTGGACTTTGGACCCTGTAGTTTAGTGCTTAAAATGTCGCATGCCGGTAAAAACCATCGCCATTCCGTGTTCCTCTGCCGCAGCGATCACTTCTTTATCACGCATACTCCCACCGGGTTGGATTGCAGCGGTTGCTCCAGCGCGCGCTACCACATCGAGCCCATCACGGAATGGGAAAAAGGCGTCCGAGCCAACAACTGTTCCTTGGGTCTTGAGTCCGAGGTCGCCAGCGCGAGACACCGCAATCTTCGCCGAGTCCACTCGGCTCATCTGCCCTGCCCCCACACCAACAACCGAATCGCTCCGGGCCAGCACGATTGCATTCGACTTCACGTGTTTGCACACCCGCCAGGCAAAATCTAATGCACGATATTCTTCTGGAGTTGGACGGCGTTTGGTCACGACTTGGCACTCTTCGATTCGCACACGGCCAAAATCTCGCTCCTGTAACAACATCCCACCGACAACGTGTTTCACCTCAAATCGTGCGGGTATTGGATTCGTCAATGTGGGAATTTCCATCAGACGAATATTCAGCAGCCGTTTCGACGACGCCAGCAATTCCAATGTTTGCGCAGAAAATTTCGGGGCGAGCAGAATTTCAATAAACCCTTCTTTGTACAACTCAAGGATTTCATCAGTGGTTTCGGCATCCACTTCACGATTCAAGCCAACGATGCCACCAAAGATCGACACCGGATCACACGCCCGGCATTTGCGAAACGCATCAGCCAACGAGGTTGCAGATGTCGCCGCACCACAAGGATTGGTGTGCTTAATCGCGACGGCCGCGATTTCATCGAACTCTTTTAATAGCTCCAACGTTGCGTTGGCATCGACGATATTATTGAACGACAGCTCTTTCCCTTGAATCTGACGAGCATTGGCAATGCAGGGTTCGTTGATTTCTCGCTGCCGATAGAAGGCTGCCGTCTGGTGGGGATTCTCTCCGTAACGTAAATCCTGAACTTTGGTATATTGCAGATGCAGCGTTTCACCAAACGATACACGCTGGGTATGCTCATCTAGACTGCCAAGATAATCGGCAATGGCAGCATCGTAGCGTGCGGTCAGTTGGAAAGCTTTCTTGGCGAGAGCGAGCTTTTGCGCCGCTGTCAGTTCACCTGAGATCTTCAACGCCTCCAACACAGAAGAATAGTCATCAGGATCGACCACCACGCCAACATCCACATGATTCTTTGCGGCTGCTCGCAACAGGGATGGTCCGCCGATGTCAATATTCTCGATGGCAGCGGCGAACGAGCAATCGGGCCGGGCAACGGTCTGCTCGAAGGGATAGAGATTGACGACGACCAGATCAATCGGCTTCAGGCCATGCTCAGCCATCGTTTGCACATGCGCGGCATCGTCACGACGGTGTAAGATCCCGGCATGAATTCTGGGATGGAGGGTTTTCACTCGCCCATCAAGCATTTCGGGAAAGCCAGTAAACTGTTCGACTGGCACTACAGGTACCCCGGCATCGGTCAGGGCTTTGGCAGTGCCACCGGTAGAAAGAATCTCAATCCCCAACACGGCTAACCCTTTGGCAAACTCAACAACTCCGCGTTTGTCGCTCACACTCACCAGTGCGCGGCGGACAGTAGTCATGGGATACTCCTTGGGAAGTGTCAGTCGGAATGAAGTTTATTGACAAGCGGCAGAGAGGGCGACATAGCAAAACCCTCTAGGGTTGTAAAGGGAAAGCTGACAGATTATGTTGCACAGCAATGACGCTTGTACTGAACGGGGAAGAGCGCGGATGCCACGAGGGCATGACCATCGCTGATTTGGTGGCCGAGCTAGGGCTAGGCAAACGACGCATTGCGGTTGAAGTCAATCGCGAGATCATTCCCCGCGATCACTACGGAACCTATCGTCTTAATGCCGGAGATCATATTGAAATCGTCCACTTCGTTGGTGGCGGATAAACAGAGAAGGACGCTCTTATGAAAGATCCATTCGTATTAGCTGGAAAAGAATATCAGTCGCGTCTCATCGTTGGCACGGGCAAGTATAAAGACTTTGATGAGAATCGACGTGCCGTTGAAGCCTCGGGTGCCGAGATCGTGACCGTTGCCGTTCGGCGGGTCAACATTACTGACCCCAACAAAGAAAATCTGCTCGATTATATTGATCCCAAGAAATATACGATCCTTCCCAACACGGCGGGCTGTTACACAGTAGAAGATGCGCTGCGAACCTGTCGTCTCGCACGCGAGGCAGGCGTTGGCAATATGGTCAAGCTCGAAGTAATTGGCGATCAGCGAACCCTCTTCCCCGACATCCCAGGGACGATTGAAGCCGCCAAGCAATTAGTTAAGGAAGGATTTATCGTTCTTCCCTACATCCTGGATGATCCGATCTCCTGCAAGAAGTTAGAAGACATTGGCTGTGCAGCAGTGATGCCTTTAGCTGCGCCGATTGGCTCTGGTTTAGGCATTCGTAACCCGTACAATCTCCGCATTATCCTCGAGCACAGTCGTGTTCCGGTGATCGTCGATGCTGGAGTTGGAACGGCATCTGATGCTGCGGTTGCTCTTGAGCTTGGTTGTGATGCGGTGCTAATGAACACTGCCATTGCCGAAGCCAAAGACCCGATTCTGATGGCTGAAGCGATGCGGCTTGGGGTTGAAGCTGGTCGTAAAGCTTATCTTGCAGGGCGGATGCCGAAGAAACTCTATGCCTCGGCCTCAAGTCCGATGGATGGGCGGATTGAATAATTGATAATTTCTCAGGAAAACTAAAAACTTAATACTAATAACTGCATTCCCCCTTGCTCGACTTTCGTCTCTACTTCGTTACTGACCGTAAACAAACAGCCGGTCGCCCGCTAGTTGATGTCGTACGTGCAGCGCTTGATGGTGGAGTGCGTGCTGTGCAAATGCGTGAGAAAGACTTGGAAGCAGGCGAACTCTATCACCTCGCCATCCAATTGCGGAAAGTGACCGAGCGCTATGATGCACGGCTTCTCATCAATGACCGGCCCGATGTCGCATTGGCGGTCGATGCTGACGGTGTACATTTAGGGCAAACGTCTTTCCCGGTTGCAACTACCCGTCGGCTGCTTGGCCCTAACAAGCTAATCGGGGTATCGACTCACAATCTGGCAGAGATCACCGCAGCCCAAGGTGCGGACTTTATCGTATTTGGCCCTGTGTATTTTACTCCTTCAAAGGCCGCGTATGGGGAACCCCAAGGGCTTGAACGCTTGCACGAGGCAGTTACGCAAAATCCAGTTCCGGTTTTTGCAATTGGCGGCATCAATGGTGAACGCATTCGTGACGTGCTCACCGCTGGTGCATATGGAGTAGCAATGATCTCGGCGATTAGCGCCGCGCCCGACCCGACCCAAGTCGTACGTGACCTTTTGCACAGGTTCCCGAACCATACATAGCAGCGCAATTGACATCCCTGCGTCGCTCGTTTATCCCTGCCCATACTATGCCACCCTAGCTCAGTCGGTAGAGCAGCTGATTCGTAATCCTTACAGGTAGTGACATTGAAACTTGAACGAAGGCGGGGAGTTAGCCACAACTCCCCGTTTTTCTTTGAAAAGTCGGGCTTTTTCTCATCTTTCCTATTCGTTCCTATTTTTCTCGTTCTTCCCATTATTCACTTTCTATTCCCACATGGTGCACACATGGAAATGGCGGAAAGGTAGCGAATAGCTCTTTTCTGCGCTACGATCTTGCCAGCAGAAGAGGCTAGGCTGTGGCTGATCACCACGGCTGAAAAGCGGTCTCCCTCCGCCTGCCTCTTCTCTCTCAAGGGAACATTTTACGTTGCAATAGGGAGGCGACGGCAGATGAAGAAGACCCGGCCTAATAAGGTTATCCTCACTCCAGAATTTATACAGTTCGTCACTAAATATGTTGAACAATACGCACGGGCATTTAATCAGATTTCTCAGGAGATGCTGCTTTCCGCCGTACCTCAGCTGGTCTTGCATGGCCCGCTCGCTCAAGAATTTGGGAAAGAAGGGCTGAACTATGCAGAAGACTTTTCCCCGCTTATTAATGAATCCTACCGTGTTTTCGTCGGGAGCCTTGCCAATCGCAATGCGGTTGCAGAAGTAGAGAAAGCGATACGAAAACGGTTAAGACGTTATCGTCTCGCAGTGCAATTGCTGACCGAAGACACCGCCCCCTTTCCTGCGGAGTTGAAGGTAGCTCTAAAGGGGTGCTGGGGAGCCTTTGAAGGTTATGATTATACAGCCGAAATACTGAAAATCGTCCGCCAACATATTGTTGATGACCGTCCAGTGCTTTCCGGAACCAAGCTTAAAAAATCGCTTCACAAGCACCCCGGTTGGCATAAACTGGAACAACAGCTTTTTCAGCGCCTCACAGAAAAAGGTTTGTCGGTGCGAAAAGCGTCTTCCCTTACCGCCCGTGTTGCGGAAACACTTCTTCCGAATGGGTTTGACGCGACCTACAAAGCAGATACCGTCCGTTTGCGGGTTAAGCGGCCTGCCAGGTAATTTCTTGCCCTCTCCCCCCGTGAAAAACTGACATTCTCCCGTAAAGCGCTACTTTTTCACTCTTACGCGAAAGCAGAAGAGTTTCTAGAGTACCTCCAACATCTTAAATTTCAGGAGGTACTCGAAATGAGCCTGCTTACTCCGAAGGCCGTGGGGGAACAGTTAGGGCTTTCAGCCCTAAGTGTGATTCGCCTCGCCGACAGTGGTGTACTCCCGGTCGTTGAGGTTCGCCGTGGTGAACGGCGTCGGGTTTTACGGTTTCGGCCTGAGAGTGTCGAGCGGTTTATTGTTTCACGGGAGAAACGCTCTACGAGGAACGAGTGAGGGGTGCAATGATAACTGAGAGTGACAATCACGCTCCTCGCTTCTCCCTTAATCGAGCGATTGACGAAGAAGTCAAAAAAGAGGTGGAACTCGACGCCCGCATTAGAAAAAACGGGGCACTGCTTCATGGCGATAGAGCGAGAAGCACTCCGAGTGAACCTCTCTGGCCCGTGCTGGCAGACGAGGCGCTCTACGGATTGGCTGGGGGCATCGTGCGTGCGATTGACCCATTTACGGAAGCGGACAAGGTTGCAGTCCTCAGCACTCTGCTTGTGCAGTTTGGAAACTGCGTCAACGCCAGCGCTCATTTTAGTGTTGAATACACCAAACACTTTGTTCGTTTATTCGTGGCATTGGTAGGACGCACCGCGAAAGGTCGTAAGGGACAAAGTCTCTCAACCTTACGTTACATATTTGAGCAGATTGATCCCGATTGGTCCCGTGACCGCGTTGTGTTTGGTGGTTTGAGTAGCGGAGAGGGATTGATCGACGCGGTGCGGGATGAGCGACGAGACAAAGAAGGCGAAATTATCGACGAGGGAGAAAAAGACAAGCGGTTACTCCTCATCGAAGAAGAGTTAGTCTCCGCACTGAAAGTCGCAAGTCGGGAAGGCAACACCTTATCAGCCATCCTTCGACAGGCGTGGGATCGTGGTGATCTCCGGCCACTGACGAAGAACAACAAGATTCGTGCGACAGGCGCACATATTAGTATCGTTTCACACATTACCCAGGAAGAGCTGCTCCGACATTTTACCGCCATCGAGCAGAGTAACGGCTTCGGAAATCGATTCATCTGGCTACTAGTGAGACGATCAAAGCTGATTTCTCGGCCCGTGCCCGTTCCCGCTGAAACGCTTGCTCCATTGATCGATCACCTACGGACCGCTGTTGATTTTGCCCGAAAGACATCACTGATCGACCGTGACAGCGAAGCAGAGGCGCGATGGGAAGAGGCGTATCCTTCTTTGAGCGAAGGCAAGCCCGGCCTGTTCGGTGCGATCATCGGCAGAGCTGAGTCGCAGGTCATGCGCCTTGCTTGCCTCTACACTCTGCTTGACTGCTCTAATGTCGTTTCGGTCGTACATCTAAACGCTGCTCTCGCGCTCTGGGATTATTCGGAGGAGTCGGCGCGTCTCATCTTCGGTGACGCCACTGGTAACCCGAACGCTGATGAAATTGTGACTGCACTTCGCAACAACAGGCAAGGACTTACCAGAACGGACATTAGAGACCTGTTTGCCCGAAACAGAAAGAGCGGAGAAATCGAGAATGCTCTGATGCTTCTGCTCCGCAGTGGCTTAGCCCGACGAGTGAACGAGAAGCCTCAGAACGAGACTGGAGAAGAGACCAAAGGACGACCTATTGAGCGCTGGTTTGCAACAGACAGAGTACGACATTAACGACTTATACGATATATATAGCCAGGCCGAATGAATTACGTCGTTGATGTCGTTTATGTCGTCCCTACTGAGAGAGAAAGCCGCATGGGTAAGTACCTAGACATCGTGAAACGGTTTGAGGCGAAGCGGCAAGCAGAAGGCCGGACCGAACCGCAGCGAGCAGCCTCGCCTCTCTCCTCGCCACAAGAGAGGGAATTTCACACCGATTCCCGTGAAGAGTACGAGGAGGCATGGCTTTGCCCTCACTGTGGACGACCGGCAACCATTGACGGCGTGTTTCCTTCCCTGGACGGAGAGCGAATCTTGACTCTATGGAGCTGTGGCCCCTGCCAGGTTGTGGCCGTGACACCAGACGCGATCCGGCAACCGCCAAGCGGGTGGGTGAGGCGAACGGAGCAGTAAGGAGACTCAATGACAACCGAAAAACTCGAAATCCCATTGCATGACCGTTCCTTTGTTCAGGTCTCACTAACCGACTTGGGCACGATCTACCTTGAACTCTACGCCCCTGGCACGCTGAAAGACGGCCACGGCTTTATTCTGAAAGGCTCTACTCTCTTGGGAGAGGAGACTCTCGGCGCTCTGCGGGAGTTGCTCACCAGTCCAAGGGAACGGGAGGCAGCATGACCGACCTAACTAACCGAAGCCCCCCCATATAACCCGTGCATGCTGGCCTTGAAAACAATTTACCTTTTAACCTTAGTAAGGAGAATGAATCATGTCAAAAATAAAAACCCATTGTGAACGTTGTGGTGGAAAACTGAGAACGTCTGTTGCTGCGGCGCAACCGCAATACGTCCCTAACTGCTCGCCGGCCGATGATGTCAACTATCTCCTACGCAAAGCCGATTTGTTGATGGCAAATGCAATGGCAGACACCGGTGTCCCCAGTCCACCCGCAATTCTACTAGTCGGACAAAAGCCACAGCAGAAGCCAGCGGGATATTCGATTCACGCGAACAGCTACGACAGCCACGGGCGACCGCCAGCACCAGAACCGTTCGAGCTGATCGCCCCAGTGCCGTTTTTACTCGCAAAGTAAGGAGGATGCTATGATCATTGCTCACTGTGAAGAAGCCGTTGCCGCAGCGCAACAGCACTATCAAGATGCCCTGGGTCTGATGAGAGACCTCAAGGCGAAACGTCATACCCTGGACGAGCAGGAGGATGCATTAAACACACTTTCTTGTTCGTTGCCTATCCCTGAACGAGCAACGCAGTTGTTAGCGCTGGCCAGCCAGGCAGCAAGAATCGGGCTTGAACTTCGCCTTGCGGAACAAGCAGTCGCGCAAGCGGAAGTGGCAATTTCTGAAACAAGGTTGCAGCTACAAAGGAGTACAAACCGAGAGATCGGCCTACGTCAAGAGATCGACTTAGCAGAAGAAAAGCTTCGCCAATTACTTGCGAGTGGGCTTCCCGCAAACCAGATCATGGGCTTTCGTTCCCGTGCAGAGCGAGATGTGCAGGTTCTGCGCGAGCGATACACAGCCTTATTTGGTCATGAAGCGCCTCAGCCAGCGGAGGCGGCGTAGTGCCTCGCACGTGCACCATTTGCATGCACTCTGACCGCTCCGAGATAGACGCGGCTTTGGTTGCTGGTGAAGCGTTTCGGAACATAGCGGAACGAACCGGAACATCAGCAACCGCTCTGGTACGGCATAAGGGCGACCATATCCCGGCTCGCCTTGCCAAGGCGGAAGCAGCGGAAGCAACCCAAGCCGATGACCTGTTAGGCCAACTCCTCGCCCTGAACCGGGAAACCATGACCATCCTTCATGAGGCACGTGGGAGCGGAGACAACGAACTCGCGTTGCGAGCGATCGCCAGAGCCGAGCGGCAGGTAGAACTACAGGCCAAGTTGTTAGGCGAACTCCGAGAGGGAACCACCGTCAACGTGCTCATTAGCCCACAGTGGCATGAACTCCGGGCGGTCATAGTCAATGCCTTAGTCTCGTTTCCAGAAGCGAAACGAGACGTTATCGAGGCGCTAGGGAAGCTGCATGTTAGCGCGTGACTTAGCGATAGCCTTAGACCCTAGCCTACTCATGGAACATGCCGGCCTTGTTCCCGATACCTGGCAACGGGACTTCTTACGCTCCGAGGCCAAGAGGCAGCTGTTGCTGTGTTCCAGACAGTCCGGCAAGAGCACGGCTTGCGCGACGCTCGCCCTCCATACCGCGATCTATCACGCTCCGGCTCTGGTGTTACTGCTCTCGCCTTCGCTTCGCCAGTCTCAAGAACTCTTTCGCAAAGTCCTGGATGTCTACCGCCTCATAGACGAGATTCCGACCGAACAAGAAAGCGCCCTCCGTCTCGAACTCACCAACGGGAGCCGGATTGTCTCCCTTCCTGGCAAAGAAGAAACCATTCGCGGCTTCTCTGGCGCGAAACTGTTGGTGATCGACGAAGCCAGCCGGGTTGCTGACAGTCTCTACTACGCCGTCCGTCCGATGCTGGGAGTCAGTGGTGGGAGGCTTGTCTGTCTGACTACACCCTTTGGCAAACGGGGCTTTTTCTACCGGGAATGGACCGAAGGCCAAGGCTGGGAACGAGTCAAGATCATGGCTGATCAATGCCCGCGTATCTCCAAAGCGTTCTTAGAAGAGGAACTCCGCACGCTAGGCGAGTGGTGGTTTAAGCAGGAGTACGGCTGTGAGTTCGTCGATACGGTCAACCAAGTCTTCATCTCTGACCTAATTGAACAAGCCGTGAACCCGACCTTGCAACCGCTCTTTCCCGACTTGCTGAAGACGTCGGCTCCCAGAACGCCGGTAATGCGGATCTTCGGAGGCTCAGTATGAGTGAGTACGTGTGTGGCCTCGATCTAGGCCAGTCAAAAGACTACACCGCGCTGGCAATCGCAGAGCGGGTTATCCCCCCAGGGGAGCGACACGCAACCTATCTGTTCCGCCATATTCAACGGCTGCCCCTAGGGACTTCCTACCCTGCGGTCGTGGCCTACGTCACCGACCTGCTGAACCGTCCCCCGCTCGCCAAGAGCTACACGGCCTTTGCCCTGGATTATACCGGCGTCGGCCGTCCTGTGGCCGATATGTTCCGGCAAGCCAACATGCCGTGCGCCCTGTACCTGATCTCGGTCCACGGCGGGAACGCGGTGACGTGGGAGGGCTATGGCGGTAGCATCACAGTCAGTGTTCCAAAACGGGACCTCATCTCTTCGGCCCAAGTGTTGTTGCAGAGTAAACGCTTAGAGATTGCGGGCGCGATGCCCGACACGGCGAACCTTGTCAGCGAGTTGCAGGGCTATCAGGTCAAAATCGACCCGGCGACGGCGCATGACAGCTATGCCGCGTGGCGTGAAGGAGTGCATGACGATTTAGTGTTTTCTCTCTGTCTGGCGTGCTGGATAGGAGAGCACCGCCTGCGAGTGGGGACGTTACGAGGATAAGTTTCAACACGTGCGTGGTCACGGGCTTGCCACTGTGGTCACGCCCCTTCACGGATCATCCTCCTCGTCCGTGAAGGGACCGCGCCGGGCGTGCTGTTCGGCGCACTCCCGCCCAGGGTATCTTCCCCCTGGGCGGGAAACTGCTGCTTGCAATATCGAATGAGAAGGGGTAGAGAGGAAGGCGACCGTCCAAGATGCTGACAACACCCTGAACGGCCTAACGCCAGACAGCAAGAGAAGTGCTGAGTGACGCTCTTACGGTTGTACCGTTCTTTCCTTCCTTCGTCTACGTCTCACAAAGAGAGAGATTCGCGTCTATCACGCTTCCTGTTGCTGTGTTCCAGGAGCGTGCCGCATGTACCGTCCTAACTGTTCGGTGTGGCCGTGCGTCCGTGGCCCGCCGTGATGGGATCTCTGCGGCTAAGGCGTTCGCTTCATTCCCCCTTTTACTAGCAGAGAGGATCTCAATATGACTAAGCAAAAGAAATTTGCCATTAACCAACTAATTCAACGTAGGTCGGACAGCACCAAGCAGACGAAGATCGAGGCCATAATGGACTTGTGGGTTGCACAGCTGCCTGAACTCGAACGAGTGAGCAAGCTTATAGAACTCACAGCGATTATTGCCTTGCAACATAAGGCAAAAAGAGAGGAGACCTCAGCATGACCGTCACTGTTCAACATGGAAGAAAAACAGATTGAAAAACATCCAACAACGCCCGTGGTGGATCGGTCTCCACCACGGACAGAAAGGAGGTAAACATGGAAGAAAAACGGATTGAAAAACATCTTTACGAGCGGCGCTACCAGACCGCTACGGGCGAATGGTCCCGATCTTACTACGTCCGGCTGAAGGACTGGAAAGGTGTCCGGCGTGTCTGGCCAGCGGGAAGCAACCTCAAGAGCGCACGCGTCAAACGAGCGGAATACGAACACCGCAACGGCATGAGAGAGGACTTTGATAAAGACAAGATACAAGGGATGACCTTTGTGAAGTGGGCGAACACGTACCTTGAGCGGTACGCAAAAGCCAAGCGAACAGCACGAGACGATGAACGGCACGTGCGAACACTGTCGGCCTTCTTTGGGAACATGCTCTTGTCTCAGATTACACGGGCGCATGTCGAAGAGTTCAAGCAAAGTCGAAGAGTCCGGCTGCTCTCCCCTGAGAAGCCCGTGAGTGCCGCCACATGTAACCGTGAGTTGGCCTGTTTGCGCCATATACTGAAATTAGCGGTAGAGGAAGGACTACGAGAGGCGGCCCCTCTGGTGAAACTCTACAAAGAGCACGGCGCACGAGACCGCGTCTTATCGGAAGAGGAGTACCACCGGCTGCTTGAGGCATCTTCCCCTCATCTGCATCGGCTTATTCTCTGCGCTTACGAGACTGGCATGAGAGCCGGAGAGGTTAAACGGCTGACGTGGGACAAGGTAGACTTCAAGACGGGCTTCATCCGACTATCAGCGGAAGACACCAAGACGAACGAGAAGCGCGCAATCCCGATTTCTGCCGCTTTGCGAGAGACCCTGGAAGAGATCCGTAAAGAACAGCGAGAGGGAAAGATTGCCTCCATTGGTGGCTATGTCTTTCCCTGGAAAGGCAAACCTATGACCGAGGGGTGGAAGACCGCTTTTCACGCAGCCTGCCGTAGAGGGAAGATAGAAAACTTCCATTTCCATGACCTGCGGCATACCTTTGTGACGCGGAAAGTCCGGGAAGGCTGGGACTACAAGCGCATTATGGCCATTACTGGCCACAAGACCTTTGCCACGTTCCAGCGGTACAACAACCCAACCGAGGAGGATGTCAAGGCTGTGGTACTAGCCAATCCACCGAAGAAGATGGTAGGGTAACTTTCCCACATGGTGCACACATGAACTTTGTGTGTTTGGCACTAACCTTGTAAGTAGTTGATTTTATTGATACGCCACCCTAGCTCAGTCGGTAGAGCAGCTGATTCGTAATCAGCAGGTCTGGGGTTCGAGTCCCCAGGGTGGCTTCTGCGTAAGCCTCTGAGCAATCAGGGGCTTTCTCATGTTCAGCCTGCCCTACCGTCTGAGCCAGGAACGTCGTGGGTGTGTATAGGGTGCGGTCGGGTCCGGGAGAAACACCGTTCGTTGAAATCGGAGCGTCTAGCCGGTCTACCGCAGCGCGATTGCCTCCCGGCACCAGGTGACCGTAAATGTCTACGGTCACCTGAATCGAATGATGCCCCATTTGGTCTTTGACGTAGGCGAGCGACTCGCCCTGCTGGATCAGGAGTGAGGCGAAGGTATGACGAAGGTCATGCAGACGGATATGACGGAAGCCTGCTTTGTTGAGCAACGGTTGCCATACCCGACGACGGAAGTTGTCGGGGTCGATCATCGTACCATCCTCGGTCGTAAAGACCCAGGCTGGAAGGTCCTTCCAGCCTCTCTGAAGCTTTTCTTTCTTCCGCTCGATGAGGAGGGTCTGGAGTGTGTCGGTAAGCATCCGGGACATATCTACTCGTCGTCCTTTGCCACTCTTCGGAGTCGAAAGTTTCCCGCGAGTGAAGTTGCGCCGGACTTCGATGAAACGTCCATGAAAGTCGGGTCGAAAGTCGAGGTCTCCCCATTGCAACGCAACAGCTTCTCCTAACCGTAAACCAGTGCGCACTAACAGAAGGATGAACGGGTAGGAGGAAGGGAAGTACTTGTGACAAGCATCGAGCAGGAACGCTACCTCTTCTCTGGTCAGAAACCCGATCTTCTCTAAGCGCTCACCCCTCTCTGTGCGTACGTTCCGCATGAGTCCTTGGCAGGGATTACGGTCAAGGTGGCCGTCTTCGATCATGTGATTGAAGAACTCACGGAGGGGAGCGACGTAGCCTCTGACGGTGTTGCGTGCCATGCCTGCGTTCAACTTCTCGTATATGAATCGCTTCAGTTGATGTCTGGTCACTGTTCGGATGTCGTTGTCTCCCAGCAGTGGCAGGAGATGCGCACGATAGGCGAGCGCGTAGCTGGTGTAGGTGGCAGGCTTGGTGTGGTGCTTGACGTAGGAGTCGAGCCAGGTGCTGTAGTAGACGCGGAAGGATTTTTGCTCAGGCTCTTCTCTAGTGAGTCCGAAGGTGCCTAAGGCCAATGCATCGCGGATCTTGCGTGCGAAGTGTGCAGCACTCTCTCTGTCTAAGAAATATTTCTTCTTTCGTTTGCAGCGGTGATGAATAAAGACCCACCAGCCGGGCCGGTCAATTCGCTGTCGTACATGAACGCCCATAAAAGTTCCTCCTTGTGTGATGTCGTTGCGCCGTGCCGTAGGACGAAACGGAGCGGCAGTCAAGGACGCAGCAGCGCAAGGTGTTGCACGCCGGCGTGGTTGTATTGTTGGAAAGGAGGGGAAGTGATAGGAAAGTCGTGTTCATCTTGCATACGGGAACTCCTCCCGGTGAAGCCTGAGCGCGAGTTGTAGCGTGCTCAGGCTTTGCTTTTTGGTTTCACTTGATCTCAATATCCGGGTTGCAGGTGCACGGGCCACGGTTCTTGAGCAGCGCACACCAGGAGTCGTGACGGACGATGACGTCGTACACGCCTGGGGGGAATGGACGCGCCTGGTAGGCGTCGATGAGATCAGTGAGGTGTTGGCTGGTGCATGCACGCGCGGGCTTGTCCGTGATGACAATTGCGCTCAAAGAAGGATGCTTCGATTTCATGCGGGGTCTCCTTGTTCATCCGTTCGAGGGGAATGCAAATAGTCCGATTCTTGTTCCCATTGTTCCCGGTGGGAACAAGGAAACAGGCATTTTTGAGGGCCGAAATAGTCCGATTCTTGTTCCCGTATATATATATGGGAACAAGAAACAAGAATTTTTTAGAACGTTCTCGTGTCATTTCAGAACGTCACTTTCGCTCGTTTTAAGGCAGTAGCGGAAGGGATCTCCCTTGCTGCCTCCGCCTAGCCGTTCAACCTTTCCGGCGTCGATCAAAGCTTTGAGCGCTTTTCGCTTGAGCAGTGTCCGGCCTTCGATAGTCTCTTCAATTTCGGCTTGGGTGAGGAGTCGTTCGCCTTCTAAATCGCGCTGATGAATAAGCAGGACAACGATTGCCTCGGCAAGACGTGTTTCTTCGTCTTGGTTTCTGGTCTGACCAAGAGAGACCATTCCGGTCTGAGGATCGAAGGGTAAGACGGTCTCTGGCAGATCATTCCCGTATCGCTGGATGCTGCGGACCGTGCGGTAGCGATCGGTGCGTTTCAAGAGGATCGCGGTATCAACGGCAGCAAAGAGGGCAGTGCTGCCTAAGATATTATCCCCGCCTTCACGGTCGAATTTCCCGGCATGATGGACACACAAGAGGTGAGATCCTGTGGTGCGAGCGAGGGCCACGAGAGGTTCAAGCGCGCGGTAGACTTCGGCGTAGTCGTTGCCGTCGTGAATGCGTGCCAGGCGAAACAGGGGGTCGATGATAATGAGTTTCGGCTTTTTCAGAGCGGCTAGGCGGTGAATCTGCTCTAAAGAGGGAATCGTTGTTGGAAAGAGCAAAATCGGCTCGTCACCGGTGGCACCCATTGCTTGAAAGTGCCGTTTCACTTCTGACGTTTTCTCTTCCGGGGCCATGTAGACCACTAACCCGTACTGGGTTGATCGGCCCCAAAAGGGCAGCCCCTTTGCCACGGCTAGGGCTAAGTTCCGGGCGAGGGTGCTTTTCCCCACTTTGGGCTTGGCGACAAGCAGTGAGAAGCCCCCAGCGATCAGCAACCCATCGACCAACCAGTCAATTTGCACATCTGGTGTGGCGAAAATTTCCTTGAGAGTGATGCCCTGTAGTTCGTTTGCTTCAGGAGGTTCCGTTTCCGGTGGCGGCTTTCTCCGAGATCGCGGTGGAAAGGGCGTTTCATCGGGCGGTTCAACCCTGGCCGTGCGTAAGACCGCGGGATATGATTTCCCATCCGCGGTGTGAATTTCTATTTCCTGCATTTTATCAACGATCGGCTCGTTGCCCTTTGCCTGGGCTGGTGTTCGTTTATGGTGCGTGACTGTGTTCACACGTGTTCTCCTGGTTATCGTGTACGAGCCGAGAGCCTCGGTTGTAGCGAAGATCGGCTCTTGATTTTGCCCTTACCCCTCGGAGAGTCGGGTTCGGCTGTTTATGCCTCGGTTTTGAGAGGTTCGGAGATGGTTTGACAATATGGCGACGTGGGTTTGGACCTCGTCAAAGAGTCTGAGGCTCAGCTTTGCTAAGGGTTCTATCGGTTCGATGTCATCCTTGTTGGGGGAAAGGAGATGCTCGCCCAGGTCCGTCCCCAGTTTGTAGAGGACATAGCTCAGCGCATGCAGTTGTAGGAGCTTTTCGGCGAGGGCGTCTTCCTGTTGCATCCATTCAGTGTCTGATGTTTTCATAGTTGTCCCCTAGTCGTTGTGACCATCTTTCCCCACGGGGGAGCGTTCATCTCTGAGTTGTTCCTCCCACTGACGGAAAATTTCTAGGAGTTCGTAAGTGCGGCGGGAGGCATCCTGACAGTATTCTTTGCCAAGCTCGGCAAGGTCATCAAGCTCATCGGGAACTCCTTCGTTATATTTCGCGTGGTAGTCCGCAACGCGGGACATGGCATGGATGAGGGCTCCTGCACGTTGAAACCGCCAGGCGAGATCTTCTTGTTTAGTTAAGAAATCCCACCGCTCTATCTGCGCAGGGGAGGGTTCTGGTGGGATGGGATGGGATATGCGGCGAACGCCGTCAGGATGTGGGGCAGACTGCGGCTTAGACTGTGCGGGCACAGGCCGGTGACGTGAAGATTTAGGGGACATGGCGGGAATCCTTTCCCGCAGGTAAGAAATAATTAACCGGCCTTTAACACCTGCTTTGTTAAGGGCGGCCAGCCTCTCCAGGGTGTTTGCTGCACCGTGGAGGGGCGATTGAAGAAACGGGAGATGAATCCCCTCCATAGTCCTTTTCCCTGAGACAGGCAAGACCTCACGGTGTGGTTTGGGGTTGTTTTGGGGTGATTCTCAGCCGGGAAAAGGCCGATTCCGTGCGCATAACCCCGCAATATTCCGCTCGCGTGACTCGCTCCCCCCTTCCCTGCTCGCCAAGTGCGTTTCCCCATCCACCACACAAAGAGGGGTTGTTCCTCGGTGTGAGACCTTGGTGTATCGTTTCAGCGTGCGGGGGCGAATGCTGTAGAGCGCGTGGCTCATACCCACGAGGTCGGTGCGACTCCGAATATCCCCCCGCACACTTAAGCGTTCTATGGCTCGCTCGCCTGGCGGCGGGGTTTGCGAATCGACACTGATTTCTTCGGGATGCGGAATTCAGCCCAGCGCTCCCCTAGCGAAGATGGGGCGAAACCCTTTTTGATGAGTTTCTGGCAATATCCCGCCGATGCCGTCCCGATGTGGGCCTCGGGTTCACCTTCGCAAAATTGAATGATTGTCTCTTTTTCATGTCGTGGACCTGTGCGCTTCAGCATACCTCTCCTCCACCGCAATCCTTTCGCACTGTTCATGTGTGGTTACGCTGCGTACAACGTCCGTGTGGGGTCGTGCAACACCTGTGTGGGGCGTCGTCGCCCACTATTCGTCCATTCCCGTATCCGTTGTTGCCATTCGTTGAGACGCCCTTCACCAGTAGCAGAGACGTAGGCGCTTAAAAGCTCGTTCGTTATCTCCAGGAAGTTTGGTGGTGTCGGGAGCGGAGCGAGCGCATGTCTCCCTGTCCCCTCATACCGCTCATCGAGATACGCCCCTTGATGAACGATAAGATTGTACCTCCGCTGAACGTCGGCGAGATCCCGTACCCGTTCGAGCACTATGGCGAGCGCCTCCGTGAGACGCGCGCGTGCCGATTCAAATTCGACGGCAAGTTCTTCGGACTCTCCGGGCAGGGCGTCTAATCGTGTTTGTGCTTCGTGCGTCTCGGCCTTCTCACGCTCAATGATGAGTAGCTCAATGCGCCTGCGCTGGTGCGTCGCCTCGCGGATGAGGGTTTTCTCCTGCTCTTCGAGTTTCGACAATGCACGATCGTCAAATATCTCATTGCTCAGGATTCTCTTTTGTTCAGCAGCGATGGTGGTCAGCGCAGGTTCGATCTGCGCAAGGCGAGTTTCGGCTTTTGCGATTTCATGCGTGATGTCAGTTGAATTTCGGGTTTCCATTGTTGTCCTCACAAATTGATTTATTGGTTAATAGTTACCGGGCTTTAATTGGGATAGGGGTATTTAGCGATCATTTCAGGAGTGATCCCGAGCTGTTGTTCAATACTTTTTCGAGTCTTCGCAATCTCTTTGTATTTTGCGAAAGTGTTGGCCGAGATGCCCAGTAGATGATTCATCTCCTCTTGTGCTTTCGATAGCGCTGATGGTTGCAGCTGTAGCGGGCGCGCTTCGATGAAGGCGGCGAAGACTTCTTCTCCCTCCTCCTCGATTATTTCTTCTGCTAATGCTCGTTCTTCTGGTTTCAGTTTTCCGGCAAAGATGGCAGACTGTATCTGAAGAAAAGTATCCATTTGTAATGACTTCCTTTCGGGTGTGGTTGTTCGTTGAGGGCGTGACAGCATGGGAAAGCTGCAGAGGAGGAGCGCGAGAAGCGTGGAGGATGCGTTTCATAGCTCCTCCCCAAGCAAAGTGTGACAACCGCACTGCCAAACATGAGAATCTCCCCGCCCGCTCTCGTCAGCAGCGAAGCCCATCAAAACGAACGGCTTCCCACAGTCGGGGCAAGTTTTTTGTAGTGAGTACGGCAGCGGTGTCGCAGTCTGTTTCGCTAAAATCTTGCTGAGTGATCGACGACACTCAGTGAGTGCAAAGGCGATCATCGGCGGCAGCGGTTTCGGGGTATACACGCGCAGTGTCCCGTCTTCATCCAACGTCGCGTCTCCCCCTTCTTTGCGAATTAAGCGAAGCAACTCAGCCGCGAAGCGGAAGCGCTCGCTGCGCGATAATTTCTTTCTCACCCCCCCACCTCCACTCCTCCTTTAGAAAAACAGCCGGTCATGAGGCGAAACCCGAAACCTCACTTACGGTTACCGGAAAGCTCTGCGAGCGTCTGGTCAACGAGTTTGGCAAGGTCTATGTCCTCTGGCGCGGCTACTTCACGAAATTGTTCTAGCCATCTGTCGAGTTCGGACTTTCGGAACAGACGCGCTTTGCCGCACTTGTAACTTGGGGGAGGGCTTAAGCTGCGGAGCTTATAGTGAATCCACCTGGTGGACCGACCAAGGTAAAGAGCAGCCTCGTGTGCGTTGAAGTAACAATCCTGCATTTCGCTCATAAGAACGAAGATACTGAACTAACGAGAATTGTCACGCAAAGTGAGGAACGCCCATTTCGAGGGGAATTGAGCGTTCCCTGAATGGTTACAGAAGTCCCCGATCTTTCAGACCTTTTGCTTTCTTCGCGGCTCGTTGAGTTGCCGCGTTAGCACTCTGTGAAGCCTCGGATATGAGGCGGGTTTTAATTTCGTCTTTGCGTATAGAAAGCAATTTCGGGTTCCGCCACACCTTATTAGGGAGATTGTTAATCTCTGCCATGATTTTCTTACTAAGTTTGCCGAATGCTGCTGAATTATTTTTGCGGTATGTTTGCTTTCTTTCCCGAGCCTGCTGCCTTTTCTTTTCCTTACTGGTTGTGCGCCAAGGCCCAGGACCAGGAGTGAGGGCAGCCAACACGGCGTTGAAGTTTTGCGCACATTCTTTATTCCCCGCTTTTGCACCACGCCACCAGTCGTGGATGTATGGAACGAGCCGAGGGGCTGCGAGAAGCGTTGGACCGATGAGGGAGAGATGATGTGTGAGCGGTTGCAGATCGCCAGCTTCTATCCCTGCTAGCGCAGCAGCTTCAGCGTCGCCAAACAGGCGCTTGAGTGTACAAGCGGCGAGAGAGATCTTAACACCGTACGCCATCGCTACTGTGAGTTTCTCCTGTATCTCTCTCCATTCCAGGCTTTCGATTATAGATTTTGGTTCCCTCTCTTCCCACGGGTCTTTCTCTTGCTCCACCGTGATAGATCCGTCAGGTTGGACGCCAGAAATACGATACTGTGGATAATATTTTTCTAGAGAGGCAAGATGTTGAAGATGGGAAATATGTTGCTGTTTCGCTCGTACAGTTTTACGAAGAGGTTTCTTCACGCCTGCATCCTTCCATCAGGCAATTCCTTCGATGAAGAGAAGGGGTCAGGGCGAGAAGGAAGAGGTCGCCTTTTCGCTGGCCAAAGCTAGACCCCTCTTTTGAGGAGGCGTACGGGGAAAGTTTACGGTCTCTGTGAGCGCGTGTCGAGTTACTTACGAATCTACATTGTTGACGAGGCGATACACGTGCGCGAGAGAGACATCGAGAAACCGTGCGACCTGGTCGATGCGCAGGTTCGGCTTATCGGGGAGGCTCTTGAGTGGCGGCAGGGTCATGGGTGGGGAAAGTGTACTTTTTCCGTGGCGGAATCTCTAAGCGAGGGATGATACAGCAGGTGTAGGAGGCGGTTGACGGCATCGTCATTTCTTGCGATGGTGCCGGCATGACGTATCCCGGAGGCAAAGCAGCAGCAGGTGTCTACCAGAAGATTATTAACCTGATGCCGCCTCACTCGCTCTACGTTGAACCCTTCCTCGGAGGCGGGGCAATCATGCGACGTAAGAAGCCAGCCCTTCGGAGTATCGGGCTCGATAGTGACCCGTGGGTGATCGCAGCATGGGAGCCCCTGCCTCACGTTGAAGTACAGACTGACGATGCGCTAGCTTTTCTCCGCAGCTTTGAATCTCCCCCTGACGCGCTGGTTTACTGTGATCCACCTTACCTCCTGGAGACGCGGAGAGGAGGGCCGTTGTATCGCTGTGAGATGACCACGGAGCAACACAAGCAGTTGCTCACTCTCATCCGGCGCTTACCGTGCAACGTGATGATTTCTGGCTACTGGTCAGCCTTGTACGCGCAAGCGCTCCATGACTGGCGCGCCATCCAGTTCGAGGTCATGACCAGGGGAGGCACGCGAGCAACAGAATGGCTCTGGTACAACTTCCAGCCGTCGAACGCTCTCCATGATTATCGCTATCTGGGGCGGGACTTCCGAGAGCGAGAGCGGATCAAACGGAAAGCACAGCGCTGGAAAGCGCGATTGTTGAGGATGCCCTCACTAGAGCGGCAAGCGCTCTTGGCCGCGTGTTCTGAGGTGCTGCGGGATCCACGCTCGCCAGATATAGCGATGAAGGACTCATGCGATAAGTGACGATGCCGGCAGCCTCGCTGAAAACGGCGATGATGACCGGTTGAGGAGGAGCGATGGCATGCCCAAATTTTCTAGTCCTGAGTATGCGCCGTTGCCGCCTGGCGTTGACTTCTTCTACCCCAAGGAGATCGCGGCCTATCTGCGGTGCTCGCTGCAAACCGTCTATAACCTTATCGAGGACGGTACATTGAAAGCGCATTGGGTGCGTAGGGGCTACCGTATTCGTCGTGAAGACTTCAACGCTTGGTTTCACCAGCAGTTCGGCGGCCTGCCTGGCGAGAAGTAAAGGTCATTGGGAAATCGCTGTGACCTTATCGCAACGTCCGCGCACACACCAATGAGTAAAGAAATTAACGCGCCCTGTTCGGCTGGGCAAGCCAGCACAGGGAAGGTGGCGAGATGCGGGGGCAGGGGGAGCGCGCGCACGGGAGGGTGGGGCGCGCGCGAGGCGGAGCGGGGAAACGGTGGGGAAGGCTGCTGAGCGAGGTCGGCGCGGCCTACCGCGAGCGAAGCAGCCGGGGGAACGCCTGAGCCGCACAAGCCGGGGGGAAATGAAGGGGGGACCCGGCGTAGAGCCCCTTTTCCCCCTTTTGAGCGCCCTCAGGTCAGATTTTCCCTACCTTATCCGCGCGCGCGGACCGAGCCGACGAAGCGACGAAGGCGAAGCGAGGAGGGGCCGGGTTGTTGGAGAGAGGGCAAGAGCTTGGCCTGAGGAGCGAAGGAGCGCGACAGGAGCACGCGCGAACGGGGGAAAGGGGGTAAGCCAGGGAGTCTGAGGGCGCGGCAAGGGGGAAAGGGGGCGTTGCGGCGAAGGCGTGGTGGGGTTCGGTTGCGTTCCCCCCTTCTCACAGGCTGTATGGGTGCGTATAGGGTGCGTCGAATGGGGTCAGGATGCACCTTTTTGCGGGTTCTTGCGGAGCTAAGTTTTTGACATCCTTGATTTTCCATCAGTCGCAAGCGATTTCGTAATCAGCAGGTCTGGGGTTCGAGTCCCCAGGGTGGCTTGTCTAAATCTCTGAGAACTCATGGACTTTTTCGTTTGCAATCTGTGCGTAGAGATTGGATCTCTTTGTGAGTCAGCAATAAGTCAGCAAATGAAGGGAAAAACTGACGCTTGCACCCTCTGCGAGAGGAAGCCATGATAAGGAGTGCATGAATGCAGAAACGGTAGGCAACGGCTGTTGATGAACAACTCTTGGCACGAGCGAGGCGTAACCCGGCAGGGCTGGCATTTGCAGAGGCGACCTCGCTCGCAAAGCAGTTAGGGTGGCAAGAAGTGCGTGTACGCGGGAGTCATCATATCTTTCATCACCCGCTCGCGCCGAGCATCAAGGACCGCTATCCACAACCGCTCAACCTGCAGGAAGGGAAAGACGGTAAAGCCAAAGCGTACCAGGTCCGCCAAATGATTCAGATGGCTATTGAGATGGGCGTCCTTCCAGTGGAGTAGCGAAAGGCAATCTATGCGTGTGCAAGACTTACCTCCCTATACCTATCGCGTCTTTCAGGATGAAGCGTCGGGTGAGTACATCGCAGAGTGCCAAGAAATCCGTGGCCTCTCAGGCATCGGTGATACGGCACCAGAAGCGGTGGCAGAATTGCAAGAGGCACTAGCAGGCTGGCTCGAAGTGCTCGAAGAGCAGGGCGTGCCGTTTCCGCCGCCAGAGCCGCTATCTCCTTCAGACGCTGCCTTTCGCAAGATCGCCTGACCCTCGCTTTCTGAGACTACCAGACTAGGATTCTATGACAGCGTCCGTAAGGCATGTGAGAAAAAATCGAATAAAGGCGCGTGCTCTTCACTATCTGTCAAGTGCGCGGGTCAACGATGAATAAGAAGAAGATCGTCTCTCACACCAGACAAGACCCACGAGAAGTACCAGCGTATGGCATTGCGGAAGCAGCGCATTATCTACAGATCCCCCATACCACCCTCCGGTCATGGGTGGTTGGTCGGCACTCCGCAACAGGCAGTGGGAAACGGTTCTTCAGGCCCCTAATTGTGCTGGCAGATAGGGAACATCATCTGCTGTCGTTTTTCAATCTGGTCGAAGCCCACATCCTCAATGCCTTGCGTCGGAGGCATACCATTGCCTTGGCAAAAGTACGACTCGCGCTCGACTATCTGACGAAGCACTTCCCATCCGCTCACCCCCTTGCAGATCGAGAGTTCGAGACTGATGGGTCAGATCTGTTCCTTCAGCGATACGGCCAGTTGATTAACCTCTCTCAGGGGGGGCAGCTCGCGATGCGGAGTGTGATTGCAGAGCATCTCCGCCGAGTAGAGCGAGACGCATCGGGACGTGCTGCAAAACTCTATCTCTTCACTGGCGCTCCGGGACCGGAAGCCGCGAAAGTGGTGGTTGTCGATCCCCAGGTGTCCTTCGGACGACCCGTATTGGTTGGGACTGGTATTGCCACGGATGTCATCGCGCAACGCTACAAAGCTGGAGAGTCGATTGCGGCGTTAGCGGACGATTATGACCGCAGCCAGAGCGAGATCGAAGAAGCGATCCGGTGCGA
>Ga0187892_10002954_pt1 | contig 32271 bp, 29 predicted proteins | sample MA1701073metaG_FD_139345 | JGI IMG/M metagenome (GOLD analysis project Ga0187892, IMG submission 139345) | Bio-ooze microbial communities from a basaltic lava cave in the Kipuka Kanohina Cave System on the Island of Hawaii, USA - MA170107-3 metaG ...
ACGTGATACTCCGAATCGTAAATAAAGCCCCTGCCCTCTTCGACATATGAAATGCTCTCCTGCTGAGGGAGAGTCTTTAATTTGATTACCCTATAATCCTTATCCCTGACGAGCCTATCAGACGGTTTAAGCCCAGATAACGAAAGGTCTATATCGAACTCGAAAGCGTCCTCGTAGGTGAGCAGGAGGAAGGTCTTGCCGTCGGGCGCAATATCGAATGAAGTAATGACGCTCCCGAAAGAAGAGTCGGAACCGCTGAGACGCGGGAGGTCGAGCTCTCCGGCGTGTTCGAGTTTCAGCATTTCGTCACCGGCGTTTTCCCATTTTTTCTTTCCTATTTTGAACAGCTTCGCAGGGTAGGACTCCCTGTTATCGACGTCTTCCTCTTTCGTGAATATGTATATATCGCCGTTCGGATCTACAGCCAAGCCCTCGGCGTTATGGGGACGGTCGGGGTATGCAAGCTTCAATATTTTGAGCGGGGCGGCCGAACTGCCGTAATTCTCGGCCTCCTCGACTGTTATTATCCGGACGAACTCTCTCCTTTTACCGTTGTCACCGATGTCAGCGATAAAAAAACAGGACTTGCCCGAGTAGCAGCCGCCGATAGCGGCGTCTTCAAAATCGGACCTTGCAGCGTCGAAGCCTTCGATCCTTACGGCCCTGGTCTTCCCGCCGTTTAGATTGCTCACATAAAAATAGGGGCCTCCCCCGGAATCGTTTACGTGGTAGAGCCTGCCAGGAAACCTGCTAGAAACGGCTATACCGCTCGCCTCGTCGATCTGGAGATGGTCGAGTTCGCCTGCCTTCTCCCCATCGCTCCAGCGCTTACAAAGGGCCGCACGGCTCAAAGTCGCGGAAACGAGAATCATGGCGGAAATAATAACTATCGTCCCTGTTCCGAATGCCCGCCCTGCCGTTCTAGGATTTATCATCGCTTACTCCCCTGACTCGAATATTGATGTACAATTTTACCTCCGGTATATATCGGGCAAAATTAAATTTTTACCGGACCCCGGTTTTCGTTATTATAAAGCTATGGCCAGTGAAATAATCAGAGGGAATAAAAAACCGATCACGGGCGAGCTGACTCCTCCCGGGGACAAATCGGTATCGCACAGGTCTCTGATAATAGGGTCTCTCGCAGCCGGGACGACGGAGGTGAGCGGCTTTCTTAATTGCGAGGATACGATTTCCACGGCGAACGCGATGAGGAAACTGGGTATCGATATCGAAATCAACGGCAGCGGCGTAAAGATTGCCGGGAAAGGGCTTTCCGGATTGTGCGAGCCCGGAGACGTGATCGACGCCGGGAATTCCGGGACTACGACGAGGCTCCTCACGGGTCTATTGAGCGCCCAGGGCTTTTTTACCGCAGTTACAGGGGACAAATACCTGAGAGCGAGGCCCATGAAAAGGGTGGTCGACCCGCTTAGAACGATGGGCGCAAAAATTACAGGAAGGGAGGGGGGGAATAAATTGCCGCTGGCGATCCAGGGGGGCGGTCTCCAGGGCATCTCGTATAAACTCCCCGTAGCGAGCGCGCAGGTGAAATCCGCGCTCCTTCTTGCGGGACTGTACGCGGATGGGGAAACCGAGGTCATCGAGCCCGAGCCCACGAGAGACCATACGGAAAGGATGCTTTCTTACTTCGGGTTGAAGCTTCGGAGAAAGGGAAACAGCATCAAGATATCGAGACAGAAGGAATTCGCGGGACGCGACATATCGGTGCCCGCTGACCTGTCGTCGGCCGCGTTCTTTATCGTGGGGGCGCTGATCAACCCGGGGTCCGAGCTTCTGATAAGGAACGTCGGCATAAATCCGCTGAGGACGGGCGTAATCGACGTGCTCAGAAAGATGGGCGGGAATATAGAAATAACCGGCGAGAGGGAAGTCTCAGGGGAGACTGTCGGGGACATACTCGTGAAGTCGAGCGATTTGCATGCCGCAGTAATCGAGGGAGAGATGATACCCAAGGCTATAGACGAGCTTCCGGTTATAGCGGCCGCCGCATGCTTCGCCGAGGGTGAGACGATAATTAGAGACGCACGCGAGCTCAGGGTCAAGGAAACGGACAGGATAAAGGCTATGACGGCGGAGCTCCTAAAACTCGGCGCCCGCGTAAAAGAGTTCGAGGACGGAATGTCGATCAGGGGCGGGGAATCGTTAAGAGGGGCCAGGTGCTCCAGCTGGGGCGACCACAGGATAGCTATGGCTGCTGCAATCGCCGCCACGCGGGCGACAGGAGAAACCGAGATCGAAGGCGCCGAGTGCGTTTCCGTATCGTTCCCCGGCTTCTTCGAAGTACTCAGGCGGCTTGAAAACTATTAATTGCTGTTATCATAGGCGGTTATATGAGCGCCGCGAGAAGTAATTACTGATATGATTATTACGATAGACGGCCCTTCGGGGGTCGGGAAAAGCACCGTTTCAAAATCGGTCGCTCGGATACTGGGCTTCACGTATCTCGATACCGGGGCGATGTACAGGGCGGTCGCGCTCCGGGTCGAAAGGGATTCCATCGATATCGATGACTATAAGAGCCTGGAATCGCTTCTGAATCATACGGAAATCGGATTCGGCAGGAAAGAAAACGGCGATCTCGTCATTATGCTTAACAGCGAAGACGTCACCGATAAGATAAGGACGCCCGAGGTCTCGAGGCTGTCGTCCGACGTGGCGACGAAGAAGGCCGTGAGAATAAAACTCGTCCATTTGCAGCGCGAGTTGGGGAAAAGCGGCAATATGGTGGCCGAAGGGAGGGACATGGGGACTTACGTATTCCCGGATGCGGCGTTCAAGTTTTACCTGGACGCCTCTCTCGACGAAAGGGCTCGCAGGAGGCGGGAACAGCTCTCGCAATCGGGTGACGACGCCGACATCGAAAGTGTGAAATACGAGATAATTAAAAGGGACGCTCAGGACATGGAGCGCTCGGAATCTCCCTTGCATCCCGCAGCTAATGCGGTCATAATAGATACAACAAATCTATCGTCTGATGAAGTTACAGACAGGATAATCAAAGAAGTTCAAGGTTAGTAAAAGTTTTAACGCTACCTAATTCTACTTCCCAAAATGAAATCAGACAGTTAATTTTAATAGATATACGGGAAAATAAAGGAAGGTTTATGGCAGAAGAGAAAGATTTCGCGGAATTAGTTGATGAGAGCATGAATGTGCCGGACAAGGGGAAAACCTTTAAGGGTCTCGTCGTCCGCATAGATCAGGACGATGTCTTTATAGATTTCGGATCGAAATCGGAGGGAGTCGTTCCCATACAGGAATTTTACAACAAAAGCGGGGTGCCGGACGTAAATATCGGCGAAGAAGTCGAGGTCATGTTCGACAACTGGGCAAACGAGGGCCTGCCGAGACTATCGAGAATAAAGGCCGAGCAGATTAAGGAAAACAAGAGAATACAGGAATGCTTCGATAAGGGCGAGCTCGTAAAAGCGAGGGTCACGCAGAAGGTCAAGGGCGGAGTCATCGCCGATATAGGAGAAAAGATCGAGATAAGGGCTTTTATACCAGGATCGCAAATCGATATATCTCCCAGGCAGGATTTAGACAGCCTTGTCGGCGAAACGATCGAGGCCAGGATTATAAAGCTCACCGGGAACGACGTCGTGCTGTCGAGGAGGGTCTATCTCGAGGAGGAAAGAGAGGTCCTTAGAAAGGAAACCCTTTCCAGGATAGAGGCCGGCAAAGAGATGTCGGGAAAGGTCGTCAATATAATAAACCAGGGTGTATTCGTAGACCTTGGAGGCATCGAGGGCTTTATTCCCGTGAGCGAGCTTACCTGGGGAAGAGTCGCGCATCCGGGAGATGTACTCACGAGAGACCAGATAATAAAGACAATAGTTCTCAAGATAGAGGAAGTAGGCAAGATAACCCTGAGCCTAAAGGATACGACGCCCGACCCCTGGGCATCGGTGAAAGAAAAATACAAACCGGGATCCCAGATCAAAGGAAAAGCGGTGTCGATAACGGATTTCGGGGTTTTTGTAGAGCTCGAGCCCGGCATCGAGGGTCTAGTACATATTTCCGAGATAACGTGGACGAAAAGATTCCGACACCCGAAAGAGGTCGTGCAGGCCGGAAGCCCCGTGGAAGCGGTCGTGCTCGACGTGGACACCGTGAACAGGCGGATTTCACTCAGCCTTAAACAGATAGAACCGAGCCCGTGGCAGATTTTCAAGGAGAATAACCCGCAGGGCTCGAGGGTAAAGGGCGTGATCAAGAACGTTACCGACAAGGGCCTATTCGTAGAGGTCGAAGAGAATATCGTCGGACTCGTACGGCCCGACAATATTTCCTGGAAAGGCAGGGTAAATCCGGAGGAGTCTTTCGAAAGGGGGAGCGAGATCGACGTTGTCGTGCTGAACGTCGACGACAAGAATCAGAGGATCGGACTCGGGCTGAAACAGCTCGCCGCCGACCCCTGGGAAGAAATGCAGAAAAAGTATAAGTCCGGCCGTTCGTCCGTAACCGGGAAGGTCAAGGAAGTTAAAGACAGCGGCATAGTGGTCGAGCTCGGGGAAGGGATAGAGGGATACATTAGAGCGAACGAGCTCAGCCAGGAAAAGGGGCAGAGGGACGCAGCCAAAAGCTTCAAAATCGGGGACGAAATAACGGCCCAGGTGACGGGGTTCGACAAGAGGATGCGGCAGGTGAACCTCAGCAAAAGAAAATACGACGACTGGCAGGACAAGGAAAGGGTCTCGAATTTCATCTCGTCTCAAGGGGAGCCGACGGCCAAGCTGGGAGACGTGCTCAGGGAAAAGTTGAAGCATATAAATAACGACGAGGTTATCTGAGGGTGCGGAACGCATTCATAGTAGCGGGGGTGCTCGTGCTCCTCTTTTTCACCTTCATAGCGGGGATCGGGTGCGGTTTCCTCATTTCGAGCGGCGACGGGTTCTCGACCGGTGATAAGATAGCTGTGCTCAGGGTCGAAGACATTATCCTCGACGACCAGCCGTACATAGACAGCATATCCAAGATAAAAGAAGACAAGAATGTAAAAGCGGTCGTCGTCAGAATAGACTCACCCGGCGGAGCCGTAGGTCCTTCGCAGGAAATATACACCGAGCTCAAAAAGCTGAGAACGGATATGCCGGTCATTGCGAGCATTGGGAACGTCGGCGCTTCGGGGGGTTATTACATCGCGTGCGCCGCGGAGAAGATATTCGCAAACCCGGGGACGATTACAGGCAGCATAGGCGTGGTCGCGGAGTTCACGAGCTATGAAAAGCTCCTCGAGTGGGCCAAGGTGGACGTGGAAGTGCTGAAGAGCGGAAAATATAAGGACATCGGGTCCCCGTTCAGGGGAATGACCCCCGAAGACAGGGAATATATGCAGGGTCTCATAGACAACGTCTACACCCAGTTCAAGTCGGCGGTTGCGGAGTCGAGGGGACTAGGGGCGGCGGAAATCGATAAAGTCGCCGACGGAAAGATATTCACGGGGGAGCAGGCGAAGGAACTGAAACTAATAGACGAGACAGGCACGATAAACGACGCCATAGATCTCGCGGCGGATATGGCGGGGATAAAAGGAAAGCCGGGCCTTCTCTACTACCCGAAGAAGAAATCCCAGCTCCTCGAACTCCTCGAATCCAAACTGGATATACCGGTGCTTACCGGCATGCCATCCAAATACAGCTTTGGACTTTTCTATCTGGTTGATATAATTAACTGATTATGAAAGTGCTCTGGGCGCCCTGGAGGCTCAAATATATAACCGGGGATAAGGAAGAGGGTTGTATATTTTGTAAAAAACCCAAAGAAGGGAATGACAAAGATAATCTCATATTATATACTGGTGAAACTAGCTTCATTATAATGAACCGTTACCCCTACTCGAACGGACACCTTATGACAGTCCCATACAAACACACGAATAATCTCTCGGACCTCACACCGGATGAAAGGCTCGAATTGATGAACCTCACCGCCAAATGCCTCGACATACTCGAAGTAATAAAACCGGAGGGGTTTAATATCGGCATGAACCTCGGCAGGACGGGAGGGGCCGGCATTGACGACCATCTCCATTTCCACATCGTGCCGAGGTGGAGCGGAGACAATAATTTCATGCCTGTCATCGGAGACGTCAGGGTGATGCCCGAATACCTCGAAGATACATACGAGACCCTAAGCAAGCATCTAAAATCTTTAGAGAGGTGACGATATGAGATATATAAAAGTCCTGTTCATAATATTAATAATACTTTTTTTCGCCGTCTTATATACCCAGAACATGGCAATGTTCACGCACGAATTCGAGCTTAAGCTCGACCTCAAGGCCTATGATATAGGGCCCTATATAACGATGAACGTGGTTATAATCCTGACTGCTTTCGCGTTCGGGGCCGTTGTGGCGATTATCTTCGGCGCGCTCCAGTCTATTGGGGCGGGGGCGGAATCGAAAGAGAAATCGAGGCGCATCAGGGAGCTCGAAGCGAGGAACAGAGAGCTCATAGAGGATAGACAGAGGGAGGAAAAGCTGAAGAAGCCGGACTCTTCTCCTTTTACCCCGCCTTCTGCGATAGACAGCTCGTCTCACGGCAGCTGAATCAGCCGACCGGACGAGACGGCGGCCTTAGTGCCGCAGTCACGAGGGATTTTAAATTATCGATATGAGGAACACAGGAAAACCAGGCTGGATAAAGGCTCAGCTACCCAAAGGCCCCAATTACACCCATCTTAAAAACCTGATGAGGACGCTCAACCTCCATACGGTATGCGAGGAGGCCAGGTGTCCGAACATAGGAGAGTGCTGGGGCGCGGGGACCCTCACGTTCATGATACTGGGAGACACGTGCACCAGGAGCTGCGGCTTCTGCCACGTGAAAACAGGAAGGGGCGGTGAGCTCGATTGGAACGAGCCGCAAAGGGTGGCGGAGGCCGTGAAGGACCTCACGCTGAATAACGCGTACATCACGCACATAGTGATAACGTCGGTCAATAGGGACGACAAGAACCGCGAGAGCGCCCGTATATTTGCCGAGACCATCAGGAGAGTGAGGGAGGAGAATCCGTCCGTGAAGATAGAGGTGCTCATTCCCGATTTCAAGGGGGACTCGACCGCGCTCGGCGAGATTTTAACCGCCCGGCCCGACGTGCTCAATCACAACATCGAAACCGTGCCGAGACTATACCGTTACCCGCAGCTCACTCCCGCGGGGGGAAGAAGGTCCGTAAGGCCTCAGGCGAACTACGACTGGTCGCTGAAGGTGCTGGTAGAAAGCAAGGAGCTCGGGCACGAAGGCATGCTCACCAAATCGGGCATCATGGTCGGCCTCGGCGAAGAGATGGACGAAGTGATAGAAACGCTCGGGGACTTGAAGAAAGCCGGGTGCGATATAGTAACTATCGGCCAGTATCTCCAGCCCACGAACGAGCACCTGCCCGTATCGAAGTTCTATCACCCGATGGAGTTCGAGTCTTTGAAAACCTACGGCGAGAGCATCATTGGGATACCGCACGTCGAGGCGGGCCCCCTCGTCAGAAGCTCGTATCACGCGGAGAAGCAGGTGCTGAAGATGTCCGCTCACTCGCTCTCCTGAGGAACGTTTCGGCAACCTCCGAGCGCAAGCCTTTTGGACGTGTCCATACTCCCGTTTTCTTCTTGATAATTCCCGAAAAGCATATAAATTCATAGCTCATGAAATACGTGATACTGCAGGGCGACGGGATGCCGGACCACCCTCTGCCGGAGCTGGGCGGGAAGACGCCTCTCGAAGCCGCGAATACGCCCAACCTCGACAGGATAGCGAAGTCCGCGATTAAATTCGGCATGGTGAAGACCATCCCCGACAACCTCCCTCCCGGAAGCGACGTCGGGAACCTGACCGTCCTCGGATATAACCCGAACATTTATTACACGGGCAGGTCCCCTCTCGAGGCCGCGAGCATTGGCGTCCCGCTCAAAGACGATGACGTTACGCTCAGGTGTAACCTCGTCACACTCGCCCCGCAGCAGGGCGGCTTGATAATGGAGGACTACAGCTCTGGTCACATCACCACGGAAGAGGCGCGCGCTTTAATACTCGACCTGAAAAAAGAGCTGGACGAGAAAAATCTGACTTTCTTTCCGGGTGTGAGCTACAGGCACCTCCTCGTTTGGGCGGGCGGGAACGCGGACATCCATACGACGCCTCCCCACGATATATCTGGCAGAGTCATCGACGCCTTCATACCGTCGGGACCGGGGACTGAAAAACTTAACGAATTGATAGAGCGGTCGAGGGAGATTCTGAAAGACCACCCGGTAAACAAAAAGCGGATCGCCGATGGGAAGAACCCGGCTACAAGCATATGGCTCTGGGGTCAAGGAGTGGCGCCCGATATGCCGTCGTTCGAAGATCTCTACGGTCTCACAGGCTCCGTCATTTCGGCAGTGGACCTGGTAAAGGGTATAGGGCACTACGCGAAGCTCAGGGTGATAGACGTCCCCGGGGCGACCGGATACCTGGATACGAATTACGAAGGCAAGGTCGACTATGCCCTGAAATCGCTAGAGGAAGTCGACCTGACCATGATACATATAGAATCAACGGACGAAACTGGCCACGTCGGAAAGGCGGAGCTCAAGATTCAGGCGATAGAGGACTTCGACAGCCGCGTAGTGGGACGCGTGCTCGAAGGGATAAAGAGGTTCGGGGATTACAGGATACTCGTCATGTCGGACCATCCGACGCCGATCGATCTCAGGACGCACGTGAACGAGCCCGTGCCCTTCGCAATATACAGCTCGGAAGACGAGAGCGTAAAGAACGATAAATTCGTCTATACCGAAAAATCGGCGAGCACTTCTCCAGTATTCATATACGAAGGGTGGAAGCTCCTCGGGATGCTGGTGGGAAGAGAGATTTAATACCGTCTAAAATAATTTCGCGTACTTCTCATGAAAGCCCCTCCGGACAGAAACCCGGAGGGGCTTTCAGAACTAATTATACTTTCCCTGTAAATACAACCGCAGTTCCCTCACAAGCCGGCGCCTTAACAGTGTATGGGAGCTTTGTGCGGAACTTACTAGTCGGGTCTAGCCTGTAAAACGTCTTCTCTTGATAGTCCGCATGCGCCTTAACCACGGCGTCCGCTCCCGCTCCACTTGCGACCTGACGGAGCTTATCAAAACACTGATCTTCGCTGGCATACTGATCACCCGATGCTTTCACTATGCCGATCCGTTCATAAGGCCTATCAATATCGCTCTTTGTAAGCAATACCTCCTGGACCTCCGATTTCGGGGGGTAAATGTCAGCGCCAAGCCCGACGAACTCACCTTGCGTACGTGCGCATGCCGTAAGATATAAGGGAATCAACAAGACGGTAAGAACGGCAATTCCCAAAATTATTTTTTTTACATCGCTGTATTTTCTCATTTCTCGATATCTCCTTTTTTTATTTTTTAATGCTTCAAAAAGACTTATTTGCCGAATACCTCTGCTTCGAAAGAAGCGATATTGACACACTGATCCCGATACTGTTTAAGCTCTATCGTTAAGCAGAGGATGGCTGCAGTGGGGAATTATAGTAAAAAGGAGGAATTAGCTAGGTATAACTCAAGCGGCTGGTTATTCTTCCTTGCGTCAAAATTTAATCGAAAATCGGAAACTTTAATGATATCCAAAATTGGAGTATTAACCATTGCCGAAGACAGGATAATATTCTTCTGATCTATGTCATGGTTATAAGTAGCGCTGGTTAGTGCGTCATGGCAAATACATGCCCCATGGTTTACCGAATCGTTATTTCTGGGGGAATGCACTCTGGATTCAGCACCTGAAACTCTATCTGAACGGGTCGCATGACAACTCGTATTATTTGAGGGATCCTGAGAGCGGGATATACCGGCTCCTAACCCTGTATAGCAAAGAATTACACTGATAATCAGGAGTAAATTTATGTATTTCATATGCCCTCAATATATAGGTTAGCTCTCCCGAATTTCAAAGTCAATCCTTGCTATGCGCGAGGAAAAATCTGATTAACATACAGGCAACAGTGCACGTTTTTTGAGCAATTGGAGCTAAAAATTTTAATAAAATAACAACAAAATCAAGCGGTTAAAACATGGCATGTCATTTGCATACAACTCCAGCGAGGGGGGATGGGATTTTATGGGAACAGGAGGGACAGAAATGAGAATTCAAATAATTAGAAATTTGATATTCGGTTGTATCCTGGCATTTATTTTAGTCATTCACCCAATCCCGGGTAAGGGATACTCGTCCGATAAAACTACCTGCGAGAAATCCACTGCATACGAATGCTTTATAAACGGGAGAAACGCTTATTTGCTTTCAACTCCAAAGGGATATGACCTTTCGATCAATTGGTATAACAAGGCGCTCGAAATAGACAGCAAATACGCACCCGCATACGCCGGACTCGGTGAGGCCTATGCATTCTGGGGAGGATCGAAAGGGCAAAACGGTGACAAGGATTACGAGGTTTTTTATAATCGATCCCTGGACTATAGTTTAAAAGCTGTCGAATTAGCTCCGAACCTGAGCCATTCTCATCGCGCATTGGCTACAAGCTACTACGCCTTGGGTAGATTTGAAGAGTCCGAGAGAGAAGCTCTCCTAGCAATAAATATCGACCCGAATGACGCCGAGGCATATTTTATAGCCTGGAAAGCAGCAGGTGAAGACCCCGACAGTGAATACATCGGAAAAGCTCTCGACATAAACCCGAACTTGCTCATGGCCCATAACGATCTCGGAACCGTATATCTTGCAAGCGACAATTACGATAAGGCTGTTTATCATTTGACACGTACGGCTGAACTCAATCCTGACAGCGCACTCGTGCATAATAACCTGGGACACGCTTTAGAAAAAACAGGAAAAACAGAAGAGGCGATAAAGGAGTATAAAACAGCGGTCGATATAGATCCGAATAACGATCTCACACACAGCAATCTTGCGACTGCTCTAGTGAACAAAGGGGAAATAGGGAAAGCCACAAAGGAATATAAAAAAGCAGTCGAAATTAATCCACATAGTGCTCTTTTCCATTATAACCTCGGAACTGCTCTATTACTCGGAGGAAAAATTGAAGAGGGAATAACGGAGCTTAAAAAGACAGTCGAAATTAACCCGAATTTCGGAGAGGCGTACACAAACCTCGGCCGTGCTTTGATAGAAGTAGGCAAGACAGATGAAGCACTAGAAGCACTTAAACAAGCGATCGAGATTAATCCCAATGACGAACTTGCACATCGACACCTTGCACGCATTTCTGGTGAAGCCTGCAATACGGAAAGCACTTCAAGTTATCAAGCTCATTATTAATTGTCTTCTTTGAAAATTGTGCCTTTTCAAAGTGCGGGGTATTTTAGTTCTGCAGGAACGGCAAACAAGGCGATCGCTAGTTCAAACTCAGGCATCCAAGAAATACTTTTCGATTTTAGGGCAAATAAAATCACCGGTATTGCATTCTTCCATCAACTGTATGCCCGACCACTCTTTTTCGAGTTTCTTCAGCCTCGTCTGAAGGCTCTTTAACTCTTTTAATTTGTTTTCAAGGGCGGCTATTCTATGCTTCAATAAATCACCTATATGTTCACACAGGTCGTTGCCCCTGTCACTTCTCCCCAGAATTTCCCTGATCTCCCTCAGCGTAAACCCCAAGCCCTGAGACTTTTTAATAAACTTTAATCTCTTTACAGCATTTTGCGAATAAACCCTGTAGTTGTTCGCCCCGCGTTTCGGCCGAGGCAGGAGATCGATTTCCTCGTAATAGCGGACGGTCTTGGGCTTAGTACCTGTCCGTCTTGCAAGCTCCCCAATGAAGAATACACCATCTCCCATTTAGTTACCTCTACTATTATATTATAAATTGGGGAAGGCGAAAAACATACCGCCTCCCCTCTTGCGCCGGTCAAACCTTTCCGATCTCGCCACTGAGAATTTTATCCACTATCGTATTCCATTCATCTCTTTTGAGCTTGACCATGTTGCCCTCCTCTCCGATTAACACCTCATTATCGTAGAGCTTTATTTCCGGGCACGCGCCACACTCCGGGCAAAGCGTTACAGTCCTGTTAGGCTGCATATCGTCACCTCCTGTGATCTTTTACTATATGTTACAGTATCCAGTATAGTGGAAGGTCAAGGGGAATTTGACAGGGAGAGGGATTTAAGAATCAGCCAACTCATTCCGACCGTTCACTTGATCATAATCACCGTTTGTGAGCAATACCCCTAAAAGGGGGTATTGAAGACGAGATGCTGAAATAAATTCAGCATGACAAATTTATTTTTGAAGTACCCCCTCACCCTAACCCTCTCCCTCACGATAGGGGAGAGGGAATTATAACTGCGAACTTAGACAGGCTTCAGGCTTTATCAAGACCTCGCCGGACTAAACGCCGGACAATCAGCACGAACGTGATTTTCTTATTTATGTGAGTGATAGGTGACACCCCTATTCTCGCCTTCCCCCTTTTTAGGGGGAAGGAATTAAAGAAAGCGTACTTCAACAGGCTTTCGTCTTCGCTAAAGTTACGCCGGACAAGCAGAACGAACGGGGTGGACTTCGATTGTTGGCACGTACACATGGGTTGGAAAGAATTAATTATGAGCACACATTGTGTGCCGCACTATGTGCGTGTGTGTTCGCGCTTCACTTCCTCCCAGAGCTCGTCCATCTCCGCAAGTGATAACTCGGAGAGCTCTTTGCCGCGGGCTTCCGCCTTGTCCTCGATCCTTCCGAACCGCTCGATGAAGCCGTCGATCGCCTTATGCGCTGCGCCTTCGGCGTCTATCTTCAGATGCCTCCCGAGGTTGACGAGGGAAAAGACGAGGTCCCCCCACTCTTTCTCGATCCCTGCTGCGTCTGCGTTCTTCATTTCTTCCTCGAGCTCCGAGAGCTCCTCTCTCACCTTGGCGATCACTTCGTCAGCACCGCTCCAGTCGAATCCCACCTGAGACGCCTTCTCGCCGACCCTCTGAGCCCTCAAGAGGGATGGCATAGTGCGGGGGATGTGGAGGAGCCTCCTCTTCCTCGACTTCTCCTTGAGCTTCTGGGAATGCCATCTCTTCACGGCCTCTTCGGCGTTAGCGGCCTTCTCCTCGCCGAACACGTGTGGATGCCGCCTCACGAGCTTGTTATGGAGCATGTCGATAACGTCGTCTATACCGAAACCCGCACTGTCTTCGGCGATCTGGGACGCAAAAAGCACCTCGTATAAAAGGTCGCCGAGCTCTTCTATCAGCTCGTCTCGATTTCCGGTTTCGATTGCCTGGACGACTTCATAAGCTTCCTCGATTATATATGATTTCAATGTGTCGAGCGTCTGCTCCCTGTCCCAGGGGCAGCCCTCGGGGCTCCGCAGGTGAATCGATAAATTTACCAGGTCATCAAAAGACTTCTTCATAATCTCTCCTTTATCGTACATAATTGAAAGTGAAAGAATTAACGATTGGCGATATTTTTAAAATTAAACTACCTAATGAGCATACATAATGAGTATTATTTATCATCACCGTGAATTTAATATGACCGAAAGAAAGGGTAACGCGAAAGGCTCGATTTTATACAATGCGAAAGAATATATTATTAATTCGCACGGCGAGGACGTGTGGAAGAAGGTTATAAGCAATCTGCCCGACTCCGATACGGAGATTCTGGAAAGCGATCTGGTACATACGGAATGGTATCCCGCCCCGCTTCTCAACCGACTGCTTAATACGTACGACATGGTGCACGGAAACGGGGACTTTTTATCGGTTGGACCGGTTGCCGAATATGTAGCCAGAAAGGACCTGGGCCCGATGCTGGACTCCCTCGTTAATTTGAAAAAGCCGCCTGTGATACTGAAGAGCGCGCCGTCGCTATGGAGCAGGTATTTCGACAGCGGCATTATGGAGCTTGAGCTGCTCGATCTGGAGAAAAAATATTCAGTGCTCTATCTCGACGAAATAGCGGATGAAAACAGTGCGTCCGGCGTTGCCGTCTGTAATTTCGCCGTACCGGAATGGTTCAAAACGGGACTGACGATGGCGGGGGCCAAATCTGCAGAAATCGTTCAGACCAGCTGCCGTTACAAGAACTCTGACGTATGCAGGTTCGAGGTGTGGTGGGAATAGTCTCTGATTTATGATTAAGCGCGGTACGTTATACCTTAGCTAACAGTTTCTTCGGATACCTGGTCAGGTTAGTGCAGCCGTTTTTCTCGACGACCACGACGTCCTCGATCCTGACGCCTCCGGTCTTCTCATAATAAAGCCCCGGCTCCACAGTTACCACGTTCCCTGTTTCGAGGACCTCTTCGCCGAGACTGATCCGGGGCGGCTCGTGAATCTCAAGACCGAGACCGTGGCCGGTGGAGTGTATGAAGCCCTGGGCCCTACCCCCTATCACCCCCGTCTCGAACCCCCGGCTTCTGAAATAGTCCACCACTGCCGAGTGGATGTCTCTAACCCTGACGCCGGCCTTAACCATTCCTATCGCGAGCTTCTGCCCCCTGAGCACGGTGTCGTACATCTTTACGAGCCCTGGCGAGGGCTCGCCCCTGACGACGGTCCTCGTCATATCGCCGAAGTAGCCGCTTGTCTGCGACCTCGGGAAAATATCGATGACGACGGGCTTGCCGGCGTAGATAGGGCCTTCGCCGCCGTGATGGGGCATGGACGAATGCACCCCGCACGCCACTATAGTATGCGAGGCCGTTAAACCCTTCCTCGAGAGCTCGGCGTTTATCTCCCCCTTCACCCTCTCGGAAGTGAGGAGGCCGCCCTTTAAATAGAGCCTGTTCCTGCGGATCTCGGATGAGGCGATCATTTTTACCGCCAGGTCCATGGCCTTTACGGTTTCTTTCATGGATTCCCTTATCATCCCGATCTCACGGGGCGTCTTCCTGAGTCTTTCCTCGAAAAACGGCTCCTCGTCCCTCGGTATTACTGTGTACCCCCTTTTCCTGAGCCCGTCCGCGTACTTTAACGAGAATCTCCCGGGGACAACGACCTTTTTAATCTTCAGATCCCTGAGGACCAGATCCGCGACGTCGAGGAGCCTCAGTTTCTTAACCTTTTGCGCAAGTAATCTTTTCTGGTATTCGGTTAATGAGAGGACCCGATCGACTGTAGCTTCTTTCCTGCCCCTGTCTATTTCGAGGTCGCTCAGCACGAGTATTCTCTTACCCCGATGCTCTACATAAATGACCGGGTCGGGAACGAAAAAGCCGGTCCTGTAATAAAGATCGGCGTTATCCTCGCTCGTGTCTATAATGAGATACGTATCCTTTTTCATCGAATTGACACTATACCTCAAGGCCAATCCATATCAAGTGAAATAGTAAGCGATACCGGCCCCGAGGGCGGTTTGCCGGTGAATCGCGGGGGATTTATTATAATCCTCCGGGCACGTGTTATAATTATGTGCGGCGATAGGGGAATAAATTAAAAACAGAAGAGGGGTTACGATGAGCTACAAAAATACGGCCTTATTGCAGGCGCTTTTACTGATAATTTGCTTAACGACCGCCGGCGGGAGAAACGCTCTCGCCCAGAACAGCGGGGAGGCTAAGACAGTCTCTCTCGACCAGATTTGCGAGCTCTATCTCGACTATCCCATGTCGGCAGACGAGCTGTATCACGATAAGACGGTGAAAACCACGGTCGAGGTCTCGGTCGTGAGAAAAATCCCGCTACTCTGCGCCGGATTCCCTGAAGGGAGCTTTACCATGGAAATCTTTACGAAGCACGGGCCGGTGCTCGAATGCTACTGCAACCCGCCTGCTTTGGTAAGCACCCTCGAAAATACGCCCCGGGGGGGCAGCCTCAGCGTCACCGGCACTTATAAATCGATGACGGGATCGTTCTCCGGGAGCGACAGCGAGGAAGAGCAGTGCAAGGTCACAATGCATGACTGCAGCCTTAAATAACGATGCAGACTGCGATTAAATTTATATATATCCTCTCGGTTAGTCTCTGGATAGGGAGCATATTCTTCTTTTCGTTCTTCGCCGCCCCGAGCATTTTCAAGGTGCTCCCGAGGGAAACGGCCGGAAACGTCGTATCGGACATTTTCCCGAAATATTACCTCGTCGCATATATTTGCGGGGGAGCCGCGGTCATCGCCGCGATACTCCTCCGGTTACTTTACGGGCATAAGGGAGGGATATTGTTCGGTCTCCGGCTGGGCGCCCTGTTGATCATGCTCGGGCTTGCCGTTTACGCGGGGGAGGTATTGAGGCCCAAGGCGGTCGAGGCGAGGGCGGAGATGAGAAGCCTTACCGAGGAATCGCCTAACTATCCGGCATTACAGGATAGATTCAGAAAACTGCACACCCGCTCGGCGATAATCAACTCCGCCGTCTTTATATTGGGAATTGCCATATTGTTTATCAATGCTTATACTAATGAAGAGTAGGTTTCAATTTAAAAAGGGAGGCGGTTATTAATGTTTAGCGTAACTGAAAAAGCTGCTGAAGAGATAAAGAAGCTGTTATCTGAAGAGAATATCCCTAACGCCGTTTTGAGGGTCAGGGTAGTCCCGGGCGGCTGCTCCGGTTTTTCATACGAGATGGGTTTCGACGACGAGACCGGGGATTCCGACAAACTGTTCGAAAACGGCGGCGTCAAAGTAGCAATCGACGAGTTGAGCTTACCTTACCTGGAAGGCTCGGTGCTCGATTATAAGGACGGTCTCAACGGGACCGGATTTTCGATCAATAATCCGAACGCGAAGGGTTCCTGCGGCTGCGGGCAGTCCTTCAACGCTTAAGAATAAATCATAAAACTACGGGGCCGGATGTGACAGTGTGTTAATCCGGCCTTTTTCTTTGTAAATCTTACCACCACGAGACCTTTCAGGTTATAATAATCCGACCGCGCGCGCCTGCGGGACGATGTAAATCCATTCTGCGAAATAAATAGGGAGGTTCTATTATGAAATTCGGAGTAGGTTACTACAGCCTTCAGTCACCTCCGTTCAGCCCGAGAGTCCACAAGGAGCTATACGCCGAGATGCTCGACGAAATAAGCATGGCCGACCAGATGGGCTTCGATTCGGCGTGGCTTACGGAGCACCATTTTCTAAAGGACGGCTACTGTCCGTCACTCCTCGTCACCGCCGCTGCCATCGCCGCCAGGACTAAGAACGTACGCATAGGAACGGGCGTCCTTCTCATGCCTCTCCACGACCCTGTGCGCGTGGCGGAGGACGCCGCTGTCGTCGACCTCATTTCCGGGGGGAGACTGATACTCGGCATAGGACTCGGCTACCGCCCGGAGGAATTCGGGGGATTCGGAAGATCGCTCAGAGAAAGAAGGGGACGGATGGAGGAGAGCATCGAGATATTGAACAAGAGCTGGGGTGGGGAGCCTTACAACTTCGATGGACAATTCTACAAGCTCGAAAACGTCAGCGTCACGCCCAAGCCCGTACAGAAGCCGATACCCATCTGGATAGGGGCATTTACGGAGCCCGCTATCAGGAGAGCGGCCAGGATCGGGGCGCCCCTTTATGTGCCCGCGATAGGCATAATACCTATCGTGAAATATCTTTTCGATATGCATAGCTCGCTTCTCAAAGAATACGGAAGGAACCCTGATGATTTTGAAAAGCCTCTCGTCAGGGAAATCTACATATCAGATCAGAAGAGCGATAAGATATGGGAAAAAATAAAAGAAAACGTCACCTATACGGCCAAGGGGTATGCGTCCTGGGGCTCCATGGTGGACCGCGCGGGAAACCTGCTTTCAGACCCGAACGACCCGGTCCTTTACGATATAGCGAGAGAGCAATCGATAATAGGGACTCCCGAAGAATGCATCGAGACGATCAGGCGTTACCTGGATGAGCTGCCCGTGAATAACCTTATATGCCGTTTTAAATTCCCCGGCATAAGTCACGAAGAAGCCGTGAGGTCCATGAAGCTGTTCGTGGAAAAGGTGCTGCCGGCTGTTTCCTGATGCCGTATCAGATCCCAAGGGACACCCATCGCGCTCAAGCCATAGCCCGGAGGCGGTTTATGGGTTAAGGTACGGCTTGTATCCAACCGGATTGTCTATGGTTATAATATCTCCCTTTTGAGCGCGGTAACAGGTAAATTGTTTCAGTATCCACGGAGAACGAGATAAATGAGCCGTCCTTCCAAACTGACGTCTATACACGAGCAATCGAGGTCGTATAACAAGGTAAAATCTAAAGACATAATAGATTACGTCTATAGAGATTTCGTGCCTTATTACGAGATCCCGGATTTTCCCATGCAGATAACTGCGCCCTCCGGAATGGAAATGGAGATCGTGGACGACCCCGCCGTCATTGTCGGCACCGCGGTGCTGAACAAGACGAATAAACGGGTCGCGGTAATAGCGCAGCAAATGCCGTCGGGCGACGCGGAGAGGGCGAGGCTAAATTACGGGCTCGTGAAAGCGGACGGTTACGCGCTTTCCTATAATATGATGAGCTACGCGGAGGAGAACGGCCTCATGCTCCATACGTATATCGATACCATCGGCGGGGACCCGTTCGAATACTCGGCCGGGAAGCTGCAATCGTGGCTCATATCCAACTGCCAGGCAAAGATGATCTCCCTCGGGACCAAATCGATATCCACGGTCATTGGCAGCGGTGGCAGCGGTGGCGCAATAGCTTTACAGCTCGCGCACAGGAGATATATGCTGTCCCGCGCCGAATACTCGGTAATAACCGCAGAAGGCTGCTCGGCGATCCTTTTCAGGAGCGCCGATAAGATCGAAGAGGCCCTAGAGGTGCTGCAGCCGTCTTCCGATTTCATGCTGAAATATGGTATCGTGGATAAGGTCATTAAGGAGCCTGCGCTCGACAGCTCGGACTACAAAAGGAAGGTGCTGATAAATATCGAGAAAATGCTGCTGGCAGGGACGGATGAGCTGGAGAAGTCCGATATCAGGTACCTGCACAACGACCTTGTTAAAAGGATCGAGGAGTGCGGGGAGGTGGAAAAACGGGAGCACACCTACCACGCCATTACGAAGAGAATAAAGAGCTGGCTCCCCCATTATTCTTTCTCCCGGACCACGACTCCGGAGGTATCCCATATGCAGATCGCGCTCTACGGAGCCGAGCCCCACTTCTGCAACGACGAAAAGGATCAGGACGGAAAGATCGTGCGTGCCGGATGCCGCAAGCACTTCGCCAAAGAGGAATTCCAGAAGAACTACTACGCATGCCCGTATTGCGAGAAGCCGAACCCTATAGGGTCTCATGACTACCTCGACCTGCTCCTCAACAACGATTCCTTCCACGAGCTCCATTCGGATTTGAGCGTCGACGATATAGATTTGAGGTTCAGCTTCCACGACTACAGCGATACGCGCAGGAAGAACGCGGCCCGTATCGATTCGAAGGACTCTCTCGTAGTCGGGTACGGCGAGATATTCGAGCTGCCTGTCGCGGTCGCAGTAAGCGAGTTCAGGTTCATGGGCGGCTCGATGGGGGCTGTCTTCGGCGAAAAGATGAAGCTCATAGCAGATTACGCAATAAGAGAAAACCTGCCCCTGATTTGCATAACCGCTTCGGGAGGGGCCAGGATGCAGGAGGGGACCGTCGCCCTTTATCAGATGGCGAAGACGATCTCGGCAATACTGAAATTGAAGGAAGCGGGCCTGCCTTTTATATCCGTCCTCGGCCACCCGACTACGGGCGGCGCGCTTGCGAGCTATGCCGTTCAGGGTGATTTCATAATCGCCGAGAAGAAGGCAACTATCGCATTCGCAGGCGACAGGGTCGTAAAGCTGACCAGCGGCGGAAGAGGGGTGGACCCTAACACGATGACCTCGGAATTCTTTTCGAAAAGGGGGGGCATCCACCTCGTAACCGAGCGGAGCCAGCTTAAATCGTCTATCTCGGGGGCCCTGAGACTCACCCCCTGGCACAGCAGGCTGAAAAGAGACCAATCCCCGTCGGATTGAGCCGCGTTTGCCCGGACCGGGGTCTTCGGGACGGGGGGATGCGTTCAGGCGACAATTCCGGCCGTTTTCGATATGATAATAATATGAACCGCGACCCAGAAACTAAAGACAGGAATAACGATAAAAAGGCAGTGATAATAGGAGCCGGGCCCGCGGGGCTCACGGCCGCATACGAGCTTTCCAAGGCCGGGATAAAATCGACCGTAATCGAGAAAGACGGCGTCGTCGGAGGTTTGGCAAGAACGGTCAATTACCGGGGCTACCGATTCGACATAGGGGGTCACCGCTTTTTTACCAAGGTGCGCGCCGTGGAGAACATGTGGCGGGAGGTGCTGGGGCAGGACTTTCTCAAGAGACAAAGACTCTCGCGTATCTATTACAATAACAGGTTCTTCTATTATCCATTCCGCGTGACTAACGCACTCTTCGGCCTTGGCGTCTGGAACAGCATTCTTATCGTGGCGAGCTACCTGAAATCACAGATCTCCCCGGAGCTGCCTGAGGATACGTTCGATAAATGGGTATCGAACCGGTTCGGAAGCCGCCTCTACGGCCTCTTCTTCAAGACCTATACGGAAAAGGTATGGGGGATACCCTGCAGCGAGATAAGCGCCGAATGGGCCGCACAGAGGATAAAAGGCCTCTCCCTTATGCAGGCCCTGAAAAACGCCCTTCTCAAGGACAACGTTTCCGGGAAGAAAGATACCATTAAAACCCTGATAGACAGCTTCGATTATCCGAGGCTCGGGCCCGGTATGATGTGGGAGGCCGTGGCCGATAAAATCACCCGGGACGGCAACGAATTATTCCTGAACTCGGACGTGAAAAAAATCTACGTCGAAAGCGGCAGGGTGGACAGGATCGAAGTTAGCGGAGGCGGAGAGGGCGGGTTCGTTCACGGCACGGACTTCATTAGCACAATGCCGATAAGGGAGCTTATCCAGAAGCTCGATCCCGCGCCCCCCGGGGAAGTCCTCGAGGCCGCCGCCTGCCTTAATTACAGGGATTTCCTTACCGTTTCCCTCGTTATAGACCAGCCGGACGTTTTTCCCGATAACTGGATATATATACACGAACCCGGGGTAAAGCTGGGGAGGATCCAGAACTTCAAGAACTGGAGCGGGGACATGGTGCCCGACCCGGGAAAAACGTGTCTCGGGCTCGAGTACTTCTGCTTTGAGGGCGACGGACTGTGGTCGATGACCGACCCGGAGCTGATAGAGTTCGCGAAGAAGGAGCTCGATAAGATGAACCTCGTAAATACGTCGCTCGTCGAGGACGGGTCGGTCGTCAGGATGCCTAAAGCCTATCCCGTTTACGACTCGGGCTACCGCGAGTCCTTGAGAATCATACGCGAATACCTGGGGGGTATAAGCAATTTACAGCTTGTGGGCCGTAACGGTATGCATAAATACAATAATCAGGACCATTCCATGCTGACCGCTATGCTCGCAGCGAAGAACATACTCGGGGCCGACTACGACCTTTGGATGGTAAACGCCGATCAGGAATACCACGAGGAGGCCGGAGACACCGGAGAGGAAAGCCTTTACGGCTTTCAGGGCCTCGCCGGGACTCAGCCGCTTGTGCCCGAGCCAATCGACAGGGAAAGGGCCTCGGCATTGGACGAGGCTATTATAAAGGCCTTTGCGCGCATGGATAAGCTCGCATTCGCAGTTTCCCTGGGCACGGTATGCGGCCTTGCAGTCTTCTTGGCCACCCTCATACTCATATTAAAAGGAGGGCATGTCGTGGGCCCCACCCTCAGCCTCCTCGGTCAATACTTCGCCGGGTACTCTGTAACGCTGAAAGGCGCTCTCATCGGGTTCGGTTATTCCTTCTTATGGGGGTTCATTTTCGGGTGGCTGTTCGCATACTTAAGAAACCTCCTGACGGGTATCTATATCTTCAGGATAAGCAAGGAGAGAGAGCTCTCGACTTTTAAGAATTTTATCGATTATATTTAACGGCCTGAATTATGAACAGAGATAGAGAAGAAGAGAAGCTCCTTCGGGCAGTGGTAATACTGAACGCGAAGGTGCTTGGGTTAATACTCGGCATCGTTATCGGGCTTATAATTTTCATAGCCACGAACTGGCTCGTGCTGAAAGGACCTCAGCCGGGCCCTTCGGGACAGTATGTGGTGGGCCCACACCTGGAGCTCCTGAGTCAGTTCTTTATCGGTTACAGGGTATCGTTTCCGGGGAGCATTATCGGGTTTATATACGGATTCGCCGTGGGTACGATAGGCGGCGCCCTGATAGGCTGGATATATAACCGAATCGTTCTTCTGAGGCAGAGGCATTAACGGCCCCTACCGGGCCGTCCGCCGGAGCCCGACTGCCGCTACCCCCCGAAGGCTGTTACAACTGGAAAGAATTCGAGTAAAATATCATTCCACCGGAGTAAGGACATCCACAGGCAGGGTATGAAGAGTTGATCGACGAAAGAAAGCACAAAAGAAAATTCGTGCTCGATTTACTGAGACCCTATAAAAAATACATCGCGCTTCTATTCGTGTTGTCATTATTTGCGGCCGCTTTCGACGGTATTTCCATAGGGATGCTGGTCCCGCTCCTGGGCGGAATCCAGCAAATAACGAATTACAGCCAGCTCCCGGAAGTCCTCCAATCGCTCATAAAAATCTTCTCCGGATATCCGATTGAGAAACAGATACTCCTATCTCTAATACTGGTCGTCCTCGCGCTCGTGCTAAAGAATCTCGTATTGGCCGTGTTCTATTACCTCACATACTGGCTCACCGCAAGACTGATCGAGAATCTCAGGGTGCGCGTAGTGAATACGTTAATGGCAGTCGGCATCGGATTTTACAACAACGTAAAGACAGGAGATCTCGTTGAAAACATTATCTATAACACCGCTATCACCGACGAGATATTCAAGAAGACGACGGAGATGGTCAACCACCTTATGTCCTTCTTCATATTCCTCGCTCTCCTCGTCCTATTCTCCTGGAAGCTTACCGCCGTTACGATCGTGTTATCGGCAATCCTAGCGTTCGGAGTGTCAATATACATCAAGAAAATATCCCTCTACGGGCTCAAAATGATCGACAGCGGGAGAGAGCTTACCGCTTCACTTCACGAGAATCTATCCGGTATCCAGGTTATTAAGTCATTCACGAAAGAAAGAGAGCAGACAATCAAGCTGGGGAGCCGAATCCATAGGCATGCGGCCAATCAGCTCAATCTGAATTTTTCATCGTTCATGGTCCACGTCATCACGGAGGCTTTAGGGGTCGTGGCAATCGGAATCCTCTTCCTCATAGCTATCAAGAGCTCGGATATGGACTACAGGCTCGTTCTCACCCAGATGCTCCCCTTCGTATACATACTCGCGCGCATGCTCCCGCTGATAAAACAGATTAACCAGTCGAGGGGGATCATCGTAGGCAGGCTCCCGGCTTTAGACGCCGTCTTTGAGCTCACAAGGCTCGACAATAAGCCCGTCCTCAGGGACGGGGATGAGCCGTATACGGGACTAAGGAAGGGTATCAGGTTCGAGTCCGTCACTTTCGCATACAACGGCGGCGAAAAAGCGGCATTGACCGACGCGGGCTTCTTTATTCCCAAGGGTAAAACGACAGCTATCGTAGGGAAATCCGGAGCGGGGAAATCAACCATAATCAACCTGCTGCTGAGGTTTTACGACCCGCAGAAAGGGGATATTTTTATCGACGACGAGCCTCTCAGGAATATGGCGGTCGAATCATACCGCCGTAATATCGGCATTGTCAGTCAGGATACGTTCATATTCAACGACACGGTCAGGAGCAATATCGCCTTCGGACTTACAGGCGAGCCGTCGGACGAGGTAATCACGGATGCCGCGAGGAGGGCGGGCGCGGACGAATTCATATCCGAGCTGCCGCAGGGATACGACACGATCCTCGGAGAGAGGGGCATCAGGCTCTCGGGGGGGCAGCGCCAGAGGATATCCATCGCGCGGGCCATATTGAAAAACCCGGAAATACTCATCCTCGACGAAGCGACCAGCTCTCTCGATACGAGGACCGAGGAGCTTATTCACATGGCGATCACCGAGCTCAGCAGGAACAGGACGGTCGTAATAATCGCCCACAGGCTTTCGACGATCAAGAACGCGGACCAGCTCATAGTGCTCAAGGACGGAAGGGTCTCGGAGACGGGGTCGGAAACGGAGCTGATGGAGCGGAGAGGGGAATACTACGAGCTTGCCACTTCGGGCAAATGACGGGCAGACTACGCCGGCAGGCCGTGTAAGCGGGAGAAATAAGCCCGCGCGATGCAGGGTGATATGAATTCGGATAATCCTTTCATCTCGGTAATCATCCCCGTGTATAACGGGAGCGGTTATATCGAGGAATGCCTGGGAGCGCTCGGAAGGTCCCTCTACAAATCTTATGAGATCATTGTGACCGACGACGCGTCCACGGATAACACGGCTGAAATATGCAGGGGCTCGGGCGTTGCGGTTATCAGGCTCGAGCGGCAGTCGGGTCCGGCGGCGGCGCGTAACGAAGGGGCGAAGAGGGCTGCGGGGGAAATCCTCCTTTTCGTCGACGCTGACGTAGTCGTAACCGAGAATACACTCGGGCAGTTCGCGGACATTTTCAACGGCAATCCGGATATCTCGGCCGCGTTCGGGTCGTACGACGACAGCCCCAGCGCGCCCGATTTCATATCACAGTACAGGAACCTGCTGCACCATTTCGTCCACCAGAGGTCATCCGCGGACGCGGGCACGTTCTGGGCCGGGTGCGGCGCGGTGAGACGGGGTGTATTTTCAGAGCTCGGCGGGTTCGACCGGTATAAATACCCGGCCCCGTCGATCGAGGACATAGAGCTCGGCTACAGAATGAAGGAGAGGGGCTATATAATATCCCTCGATAAAAGCATCCAGGTCAAGCACCTTAAGCATTGGGACATGCTCTCCGTTATAAGGACCGACATTTTCAACCGCGCCCTTCCGTGGTCGGAGCTCATAGTGGAGACAAGGCTGATGCCGAGCGACATGAACCTCCGCATTACCGACAGGGTAAGCACCGCCCTCACCGGGTTATTGTTTATAAGCTCGATCATAGTCGTTTTAGACCTGATTGGGGTTCTCCGCGTAGTCTTTATAGCCGGGATTGCTTTATTTATGTTAATAACAGCCGCGGCGCTGCTGATACTTAACAGGGACGTTTACGGATTCTTCATCCGGAAGAGGGGGCTTAAATTTACCCTCCTTGCGATACCGATGCACTTCTTTTATTACCTTTACTCGGGTGTTTCATTCGCCGTATGCTGGATTAAAAAGAAGATTTCTATATTAATATGACGGAGGACTGAAAGTTTAAGACCGGGAGGAGGTGTACGTTCCGGTGAGCTTTTTTACGTTCTCGACCTCTTCGGGCTTGTCGAGGATCTCCCCCCTGCCCATCTCGTAAAGGAAATTGGCGTTGTCCCTGGGCGCATAGCTCCTCACGTTCGGGTCGAAGAAGACCTCCTTCGTGTGCACGAGGCCCGCCCTGTTGTATGAAGCGAGCTCGTACTTCATGCCCATCCTGAGCGCGTCGCAGGGGCACGCCTCCACGCAGAATCCGCAAAATACGCACCGCATGAAGTCTATATTGTAGACCTTCGGCCTCCGCTCGATACCGTAATCGTCAGCGGGCTCGGCCACGATCGAAATAGCCTGCGTGGGACACGCGACCTCGCAGAGCTTGCACGCAACACACCTTATCTCGCCGTCATCGTCTGCAGGCATCACATGGATACCCCTGTACCTGGGCGGGAGCTCCTTGACCTCTTCCGGGTATTGTATGGTAATGGGTTTAAAATGAATGAGATGCTTAAGGGTTATAATGAGTCCGCCGAAGATCTGCGGGAGATAGAGCCTCTCATACCAGGTAAGCTCCGGATGTTTCAGCACTTTTATAGTTATTGCCATGCATGTGTCCTTTACGTATCTACATATAACTTATAACATATAATGACGTTTTTTAAAGCTGCGACGGAATATGCGCGCGCTCAGCCGGCGAGCTCCTTCTTTAATCTCGAATAAACGATATAACCGGAAGCGAGGGAGGCGGCTATCATCAAAGCGCCTGTAAGGAACGAGCCCAGGAGCACCTTACCGACGCCCGTCATGCCGAGGAGAATAAAGCCGACGCCGAGGACCCAATTTATAAGGACCGGGGAGAAGCGGGGCTTTTCTATACCGGGGTTCAATTCGCTCGCGGGCTTCCACCATCCCCAGGGACGCACCCTTTTATAGAAATCCGACAGGGTTTCGACAGGCTCGGGGCGTGTAATGAAAGTCACGGCGATCCAGATAATCAGAGATACCGGGATCACCAAGATCTGGTGCTTGAGCTCGAGCGGAATCCCTTTCGACCTCGTATAGACCACAATTATAAGAATCGTAATGAGCGAAGAGGCAAGTGCGGATATCTCGGACCATGCGTTGATCCTCCACCAGAACCACCTGAGCACCAGCACGAGCCCTATGCCCGCGCTCATCGCCCAGAGGAATATCCACGCTTTCCCTATGTTGGTAATATGGAGCGCAAAATACCCTGCCAGCAGGGTCAAGATCAACGTGCAGAGCCTGGATACCAGTATATAGTGCTTCTCGCCGGCATCCTTATTTATAAAGCGTCTGTATACGTCGTTCATCAGATAAGAGGCGCCCCAGTTGAGCTGTGTCGAGAGGGTCGACATGAAGGCGGCCAGAAAACTCACGAAAAGGAGACCCTTGAGCCCGGGGCCGAGGTAATCCCTGATTACGACAATGTACATGGCCTCATTATCCCCCTTCGCAGCGTCCGCCCCGGAATAGATTATTAAAGATGCGAGCGCTATGAGCACCCATGGCCAGAAGCGGATTATGTAGTGGTTGACGGCGAACCACGCTGTTCCGGCGACCGAGTGCCGCTCGTTCTTCGCGGAGCACATCCTCTGTATGAAATACCCGCCGCCGTCCGCATTGTGGGAAGACCACCAGATGACGGTGACGTAAACGAGGAAGGTAAAAAAGCTCGATGAAAGGAACCCCTCGCTGACCGGAGTGCCTTCGGAAGGGGTCATGATTAATGCCAGATGCTTTTTATCTATACTGCCCAGCTTCTCGACGAACCCGGAAAACCCGCCTATCTCGGGCGACCCGATGACCACCCAGGCGAGGATTATCGTGCCGAAGAGCGCGATAAAATACTGGAAGAAATCCGTAAGCGCTACACCCCAAATTCCGGACATCATCGTATAGAAAAAGGCTATGGACATGCATATTACGATCGCAGCGGTGGTCTCCACCCCGAAAAATATTTTCAGGACCTTCGCCATCGCGCTTATAACCCAGCCCATCACCACGAAATTGAACAGCGTGGAGAAATAAAACGCCTTGAACCCCCTCAAAAACGCGGCCGGCTTTCCGCTGTACCTTATCTCTATGAGCTCGTTGTCGGTAATAACTTCCGCCCTTCTCCAGAGCCTCGCGAACACGAGTACTATGAAGACGTGGCTGAATACGTAATTCCACCAGAACCAGTTTTTCCATATCCCTTCCGTCCTGACCCATCCCGTCACGGCAAGGGGCGTATCGGCCGCGAAGGTGGTGGCGACCATGGACGTGCCTAAGAGCCACCAGGGCATGTTCCTGTCGGACACGAAGTAGGATGACATGCTTCCGCTCGCCCTCTTCGTGAAATAAACCCCGACCCCGAGAGACAGGAGCAGGTACGCTGCGACGATGCACCAATCGAGAGGGCTTAAGGAGGAGAGTGCGGAATCGAGGGCTGCGCTCATGGACGGCATAATCTACCTGATATGGACTTTCCGTGATAGTAAGGTCAGAACCCGGTATCGACGGGCATAACCCCTTTCGCGTCCAAATCCCCGATAAGCACGCGGGCAGCAGAGGTCTGGCATGCGTCCATGGTATCGAAGGCGCATATGACCGTATCGAATTTGTCGAAGCCCCTGACCACATAGGGAGAGCCGAAGGAAAGGAGAGCCTTCTCCGCGGGGAGCGCCGCTAATTCATTCAATGCGCCTCTGAAGAATTCGGGCAGTACGGACTTCTTTTTCCATGCCCCGACAGTCGTGTAAACCAGGCATATGAGGGCTCCGAAATCTCCCGATTGAGCGGCTAATCCATCAAGCCGCGTGGTGAGGGTAACAGGGACCAGATTAAACTCTATTCCTGCTCCGGCGAGGAATCCGGTGAAGCTTCCCGCGATATTCTCATCCGACCGGGTTACGTCGAATACGAAGACAATCGCCTTCCGGGAGCGGAGTCTCCCGCCCTTGAGCCTGCATATCGAGCCTTCCGCAATGCGGTCGACGAGCACGCGGCCGTTTTGAGATATAGCGGTTATATACGGGGCAGGTGCTGTAACACGTCTGTTTTTTGAGGAAATTATACGGCTCACCGACCTGTCGAGAGTATTTTGGTCGAGCTCCCCCGTCGCGGCCATATCGCCGAGCCTGCTCAAGAGCGACACCGGGTCTCTGGGGTCGAGAATAATGTCGCATCCGGCATCGAGAGCGAGGCGGGCGTTGTCCCATTCAAACCCGATCCCGTTTATACCGGACATGTGGAAGGAATCGGTTATGACCAGACCCGCGTATCCCAAATCTGCTCTCAGAATTCCGTCTATAATATTTCCTGATATCGTCGCGGGGATATTCCCGTTACCGATTCCGCGGAAGGCTACGTGGGCGGTCATGAATGCGGCGGCGTCCTCCTCAACAGCGCTCCTGAACGGTAGAAGATCGCATATCTCGAGCTCCCGGAGTGTCGTATCCTGCACGGGCAGCGCTTCGTGAGAATCCACGCCCGTGCCTCCGTGCCCCGGAAAATGTTTAGCGCACGCGAGAACGCCCGCCTCCTGTGCGCCCCTGATAAAAGCCCCTCCGAGGCGGGAGACGAGACCGGGGTCGTCCCCATAAGCGCGTATGTTGATTATCGGGTTCCCGGGATTGGTATTTACGTCGAGCACCGGAGCGAATATGAGATTCAATCCGCACTCTTTCATCTCCCCGGCTATGAACCGCGCTTCTTCGTATACGAGACCCTCGTCCCGGGCGGCCCCGAGCGACATCGTGAATGGAAAGCGTACGGCGTCGGATATTATCTGCCCTACCCCGCATTCGGCGTCGAGGCCGAACAGGAGAGGTATCCCGGAAATCGAATTGAGCTCTTCCGCAGCTGTTTTTACGGACCGCTTATCCCTTCCGAAAACGATGAAGCCGCCGACCCCGTATTCGCTTACGAGTATCCTCGCGAGGGGAAGCGGGTCGGGCTCCCTGAAGTCGAGCCTGGGCATTACTACCTGACCCACTTTGTCGCTCATGCGGAGATCGGATATTTTTACATGTACATTATTCATGCGAACCGGAAAGCGGTCTTTATCATAAAAGGCCCGCCTATCAAAATCTCCCTAAAGCTATCTTTCCCATCGGGACTCTGTGCGAAGCGCCTGTGACCCGCGTCAGGTTCCCCGGGTTCCCGGAAACAAGCTCGTTAGCCAGGATCGCAAAGGCTAAAGCTTCTTTCGCATCGGGTGGAATTCCGTAATCATCGGTCGTCGAGCATTTTATCTTATTGAGTTCAGTCCCGAGCCTTTCCATCAGGACAGGGTTCCTGCACCCTCCGCCGCTGAATATTATCTCATTTATCCGTAAGCGAGGGAATATAAACCTCTCGTAAGAAAGTGTAATGGATTTGACAGTGAGCTCGAGCAGTGTCGCGATCAGATCATCGAGCGAAATCACACCTTTATTAATCCGGGAGACGAGCGCTTCTGCACGCTCCATACCGAAGAGCTCCTCTCCGGTCGATTTGGGGGGAGGTTTCATGAAATAAGGGTCGGACAATAGTTCATTGAGGAGTTTCTCATCCGCTTTTCCCCGCGATGCGCATTCGCCGTCTTTATCGCAGAGCTTCTTCCCCCCGCTGGAAATGCTCATAACCCTGTCCATGAGCATATTTCCGGGACCGGTATCGAACGCGGTCACCTCTTCGAGGTTCTCTGTAACGACGGTCGCGTTCGCTATCCCGCCTATATTCTGAGCGATGCGCACCTCGCCGGGTTTCATGAACAGAATGTAATCCGCATAGGGCACGAGCGGGGCTCCCTCGCCCCCGGCGGCTACATCGCGCGTCCTGAAATCCCCGACTGTAGTTATCCCCGTCGTCTCGGCGATTACGTCGAGCTCTCCCAGCTGGAGCGTAGAGGGAATCCCGTCATTCCGTGACGGGGGGTTGTGATAGACGGTCTGCCCGTGGGAGCCTATCAAATCGACAAGTTTCCTGTCTATACCGGACTCGTCGATCACTCTGAGGGCCGCGTTCGCGAACGCGCCGCCTATGAGAAAATTTAGCCTCGAAACGTCAGCCACGGAGCATAGGGGCGTCAAGCCCTCGAGCCCCTTCCTTATATCCTCACTATATGGAACGCAGATGAATTTAATCAACTCGATCCGCGTGTCCCTGCCGTTGCCGATAATTTTAACAAGGGCTGCGTCCATGCCGTCCCTCGACGTGCCCGACATGAGACCGACTACGAGTTTTTCTTTCTTGTCGAAGAGTGATTTCAGTTTGTCCGGCATATAGAGCGGCGTTCCGGTTCCTTCTCGAATCTATTTTCAGAACAATTATAGAGTGTAAAGACTAACTGAGCGCCTTTCGTAAGAAACCTTTATTTTTCATCAGCAGGTCCTTCGCTTTTTTATAGCTGAGGCCCTTTTTCGCCATCACGACCGACGTCTTAACGTCCCAGCCGGATTTCTTCAGCAAACCGGCCGCCTTTTTCTCGTCCACACCCGCGATCTCCATAACTATCCTTTTCGCCCTATCCCTGAGCTTGGCCGAGCGCGGAAGCACGTCCACCATGAGGTTGCCGTAAGTTTTTCCGAGCCTGACCATGGCCCCTGTAGTGAGCATATTCAGAACCATTTTAGTCGCGGTGCCGGCCTTCATCCGTGTCGAGCCCACAATGGCTTCGGGCCCTACAAGGAGAGAAATGACGATATCGGGGACACGGGTATCCGACGTGTTACACGTGACGAGGACCCTGCCGCTCCCCTTCTTTTGCGCATAAGAGAGGGCGCTCTCTACAAATGGGGTCGTGGCGCTCGCGGCTATTCCGACGAGGACGTCCGCCTCATTGAGGCCTGTTTTTTTAAGCTCCTCTTTCGCTTCTTCAGCCGAGTCTTCGGCCCCCTCGACAGATTTCCACACCGCCTTCCTGCCCCCGGCTATTATCGCCCTTATGAGCGAAGGGTCCGTCCCGAAAGTCGGGGGGCATTCGGCCGCTTCCATCACTCCGAGCCGCCCGCTCGTCCCGGCGCCTATGAATATCAGACGGCCGCCCCGGCCCATCCTCTCGACTATCAATTCCACAGCCGCCGCGATGCGCGCTCTCTCCTTTTTAACAGCCCCGGCAATCGAGCTGTCTTCTGCCAGGATGAGCCCGACTATCTCACCCGGGGAGCATTCGTCGAGGCGCGCGGTGCGGGGGTTTATTTTCTCGGTAAGGAGGTGTCCGGTCTTACGGCTTTTCGTCACGGGGATAATTATATCCCGAAGAGGGCGGATTATTAACACCGGGGGTATATTTATTGACAATCCGGCGCTCATATAATAGATTTTCAGGTGTTAGCGGGTGTAGCTCAGCTGGTAGAGCATAAGCTTCCCAAGCTTAGGGTCGCGGGTTCGAATCCCGTCGCCCGCTCAGGTGTTTAATACATTACTTCCGGTTAGTTAAATCAACAACACTACTGCTAATGGGATGGTCAATATCAGGCTTGGTGTCCATTGAGGTGTCCAGAGTTGAAATTTTTACGTGTTTTCCCAGCTTTTGGATTGCTGCTCTTTTGGCCTCCTCTTGAGTATGGCTGTAGCGTTTCAACATGGATATATCCTTATGTCCGGACAGGGCCATGACCGTTGAGAAATCCTCTTTTTCATTGACTATAAGGTCTGACACGAAGGTATGTCTGAAATCGTGAAACCGGCCCCTCTCGATACCTGACCTCTTTAGGACTGTACTCCAAGCCCTTTTCCATGATGTTGGTGAGGTATAGGGCTTTCCATATGGGCTGGTGAAAACAAATTCACTCACTGCGTCCTTTTTCATCTCCAATAAGGTATTAAGAAGGACTTCGTCAATGGGGATAGTTCTTGGCTCATCATTTTTTGTTTCAGCTACGTAAATAGAGCCGTCCTCAAAATCAACGTCCTTCCATTTGAGCCGGGCTATCTCGGAACGCCTCATACCCGTCATGTAAGCACATAAGAGAATCGGTCTAAAGTGACTCGAAGCTGCTTTAAAGAGTGCCAGAAACTCCCAGGCCTTGTA
>Ga0187892_10002955_pt1 | contig 32266 bp, 32 predicted proteins | sample MA1701073metaG_FD_139345 | JGI IMG/M metagenome (GOLD analysis project Ga0187892, IMG submission 139345) | Bio-ooze microbial communities from a basaltic lava cave in the Kipuka Kanohina Cave System on the Island of Hawaii, USA - MA170107-3 metaG ...
GTCCACGTGCATGCGCCGGACGCTTCCGAGCCCGCCCGCAATCATGATTGGCTTGTGATAACCCCGAATCCTCGCACCGCAGTCGCCGGCGATGCGCTGCTCGTAACTCCGGAAGTAGCCGAGGATGCCGGGACGGCCGAACTCGTTGTTGAACGCGGCGGCGCCGATCGGGCCCTCCAGCATGATTTCGAGCGCCGAGGCGATTCGTGCCGACCGGCCGTTGTCGGCCTCCCAGGGCTGGACGAAACCGGGAATGCGGAGGTTCGAGACCGTGAAGCCCACGAGTCCGGCCTTTGGCTTGGCGCCGCGCCCGGTTGCGCCTTCGTCGCGGATCTCGCCGCCCGATCCGGTGGCGGCTCCGGGAAACGGCGAAATGGCGGTCGGATGGTTGTGGGTCTCGACCTTGAGCAGGATGTCGACCGGCTCGTCGTGCCAGGCGTATTCATGTCGTACGGCTGACGCGAAGAACCGGGAAGCGCGCGGGCCCTCGATGACCGCTGCGTTGTCGCTGTACGCGGAAAGCACGCCGGCGGGACTGCGGTCCCTGGTGTGCCGGATCATCGCGAACGGCGAGCGCGCCGCCGGGACGCCGTCGATGCGCCATTCGGCGTTGAAGATCTTGTGCCGGCAGTGCTCGCTGTTCGCCTGGGCAAACATCATCACTTCGACGTCGGTTGGATCGCGCCCGAGGCGCACAAAGATATCCGCGAGGTAGCCGATCTCGCCATCGGACAGCGCGAGGCCCTGCGAGTCATTCACGCGCGCGAGCGCAGTGCGCGCGTCCGGGCGGAGCGCAATGTGGCGGAGCGCGCCGCGCCCGTGCGTCTCGAACAGGCGCGTCGCCTCGCCGGCGTCCAGCATGAGCGCCTCGGTCATCGGGTCGAAGAGCGGGGCTGCCAGGGCGAGCAGCGCGGACCGGGGCAGTGTCCCTCCGGAATCGAGGTGCCAGGCCTTGCCTCGCTCGATGCGCCGCACGGCAGCGAGGCCGCAGACATGCGCGATATCGGTCGCCTTCGACGACCAGGGCGAGACCGTCCCGGGCCGCGGAACGGTGAACAGGAGATTTTCGCCCTGTGCAGTCCTCGCGCTGGCGTCGAAGTCGAGCAGCCGCTCGAGGACCAAGAGCTCCGGAGCGGCAAGCTCGCGCTCCGTGTCGACGAAGTGGACGAAATCGACGCCGACGCGGGTTACACGCGGCTCGATGCGCCTGAGCGCCGCGAGCAGTCTCTCGATCCGGAAATTTGATAGTGCGGGTGCGCCCTTGAACTGCAGCATCAAGCCGTCAGCGCTTCACGCCCGGATCGCCGCCGGCCGGATACAGGGTGACGGGAAACTGGGCGACATTGCCGCCTTCGATCGCGCTGATCTTGCTGACGCCCTGCTTGCGGACTTCGTCGATGCGGATGACGGCGTGCAGCGGCAGGTAGCTGCGCGTGACGCCTGCAAATTCTGACTTGATCCGTTCCTCGGCCGGATCGAGCACGACGCTGCTGCGCTCCCCGAACACCAGTTCCTCGACCTCGACGAAACCGAAGAGCCCGCCATGGCTGACCTTGCGGGCGTAGATCTCGTAGACCTTGCCCTGGTTGATGAAGACGATCCTGAATATGTGACTTGCGGCCATGATCCGAATGGGGGTCGCCCTGCCGTGGGCGCGTTATTATACGTGCGATGGCGCTCAGGCTGAAAATCGTCAGCGAGAACGCGGCGGCCGCCGGCGAGCACCCGCGCTGGACGTTCGGCGTCAATGGCGGTCGCATCGGCCGTCACACGAGCAACGACTGGGTGCTGAGGGACAAGGACCGCTACGTGTCGGGCCGTCACGCCGCGATCGAGCATCGCGGCGGCACCTGGTTGCTGCGCGACACGAGCACCAACGGCACGTTTGTCAACGACTCGGACGAGGCACTCGGTCCGGATCGCCTGCATTCGCTCTCGAATGGCGACCGCTTCCGCATCGGCGAGTACGAGATTGAGGTCGAGATCACCGGCGGCAATGATTTTCCCGCGCAGGAAGCCGCCGCGGTCAGCGCGCCGGACTTCGACCCCTCGTTCGAAGTGAAGTCTTTCATCTCGACCGGCCGCCGCGAGCGCGATGCCCAGGCGGCTCGTCCGCGAGCCGAGGCGCAGCAGCGACCGGCAGCGGCGCCGCAAGCCGCATCGCCGGCTGCGCCGCAGCCTGCTGCGTCGCGCGGGCGCGAGGACCAGGAACAGTGGCCGGGCCTCGTGGCGCTGTGCAGGGGCGCCGGGATCGACCCGCTCGCGCTGCCTGCCGAAGTGCGCGGCGCGGCACTGCATCAGGCGGGCCAGTTGCTGCGCGAAGCACTCGTCGGCTTCACCGAACTTGCGCGCACGCGAGCCGACTTCGCGAGCGAGTTCGGAATCTCGTCCGGCGCGCGGCGCCGCGATGCAACTGGCGCATTCGCCCGGATCGCGGCGGTCGAGCAGATCCTCGAGTTCATGCTGGCGGGCCGCGGGTCTGGAGACGTGCGCGCAATCGACGAAATCCGCGGCCAGTTCGCGCGCACTCGCCATCATGAAATGGCGATGACCGGGGCGCTGCGCGAAGCGCTCGCGGCTGTTTTCGAGAAACTCAATCCCGAGGCGCTGGAGGAACAGCTCGGACGGCGAGCGCAGGGCGTCGTCGGAACTGACCTGCAGGCGCGGCTCTGGAACCGCTACCAGGAGCTCTTCCGGGCGACCGTCCAGGCGGGCGACGCCGGCTTGCCCGCGGCTTTCCTGATCGCGTTTGCCCGTGCCTACGAAACAATCGCCGCCGGCGGGAGCGCCCGCGGCCCGGGCGATCGCGACGACTGATCAAGCGCTGGTTTCGCTGCAAGAGGGGACGCTCCCCTTCAGCCGTCAATAGGCACGTGCGCATCTACAGATTGCTGAAGGGGAGCGTCCCCTCCGCGCCATCCGCCGCAAGCAGTTGGCGGAGAGGGTGGGATTCGAACCCACGAATACCTTGTGAGGTATTACTGGAATTCCAGTCCAGCGCCTTCGACCGCTCGGCCACCTCTCCTTCGAAGGGGGCAAGCCTACTGGAGGCAGGCTCCCGGCAGCAACCGAGGCAACCTGTTCAGTATCCCCAATCGAGAATTAGCTGGAATCCCTCGAAGGTCGGCGTGCCCCTCGCCTTGGGAAAGTCCACCCAGTTCATCCGGTAGCTGCCGTTCAACGTGAGTGAATTGTTCAGGCGATAGCGCAGGCCGGCACCCAGCTGGTAGGAAAGCCCGTCGACGCTCTTCGTGTCCTGGAAGTCCTCGCAGATGTAACCGTACCAGGGGTCCCACCAGCAGCCGACCTGGGGCGGCTCGGTCGGGATATTCGTGTCCACCCAGTTCCAGCCGACACCCGTCGTGACGAATGGCGCGAATCGGCCCGTCATGAAATAGTAGGTGAGATCGAACATCACACCCATGGTCTCGAGGTCGCCGCTGATCGGGAATATTTCTCCCGGATCGTCTCCGGCAAGATTGGCGTCGAAGTCGCGCTCGTCGAAGCTCAGGTTCGCGCCGATCTCGAAGCGTTCCGAAAGGTCGTAGCCGAGGCCGACCAGGAAACCGAGACTGCTGTTGAATTCGGCCGTCGAGCCGCCGTCGAAGTCGGTGTCGGACGTAAGCTGGTAGTTGACGCCAAGGCGCGTCTTCCATGGACCTCTGTCGTCCATTCCCAAGTCCAGCGCGCTGCCGGCGGTAGCGGTCCCGGCAACGCCCGCTGCCGTCGTCGTCGCAGCGCCGGCGCCCGTCCCCGCATGGGTGGCGATGGTGGGCGGGTGATCGAGGCAGGTTCCCGCCTCGCGGGGAAGCTCCGGCGACTTCACCACCGGGATCTTGAGCGCATTGCGCGTATCCGGCTGGTCCGCGCCTGCGGGGACGCGCATGGGATCCATCTCCTTCGCGGACTGATAGGGCTGCGCCTCATCGCAACCGCTGTAGGCGTCGGGAAGCACGCCGCAGCCGGAGAGCGTCAGCATGCCCGCGACCGACGCGAAGAAAAGGATGCGAATCGTCATTCAATCACTCCGGCGCGGCGCATGGCCGCGAGTACGGTTGCATGGTGCGCTTCCGATAGGCTGACGAGCGGCAACCTTATGCCAGCTCCGATTAGCCCGAGTCGCCCGAGAGCCCACTTCGCGGGAATCGGGTTCGACTCGACGAAAAGCGCAGTGTGAAGACCCGCGAGGCGCTCGTCGAGTTCCCGGGCTCCATCCTGGTCGTCGAGGAGCGCGGCCTCGACCATCTCGTGCATCAGGCGCGGAGCGACATTGCCGGTGACGGTGATGACACCCTGCGCGCCCGCGCCGATCAACTCGCGGCAGCTCGCGTCGTCGCCAGAGAGCAGGAGAAAATCGTCGCCGCAACGCTCGAGGATCTCCTTGCCTCGCGCGAGGCTGCCGGTCGCTTCCTTGATCCCGATGATTTGGGGGTGCCCGGAAAGACGCTCGACTGTCACCGGCAAGAGGTCGCAGGCGGTGCGCGACGGGACGTTGTAGAGGACGAGCGGCACGCTCGAGGCGTCCGCAATCACGCTGAAGTGCCGGTACAGGCCCTCCTGCGGCGGCCGGTTGTAATAAGGTGTGACGACGAGTACGCCGTCGGCCCCGAGTTCGCAGGCCATGCGCGTCCGCTCGACCGATTGCGCCGTCGAGCTGCCGCCCGTTCCCGCGATCACGGGAAGCCGGCCGCCGAGTCGCTGCACGGCGATCTGCAGCAGCTCCGCCGACTCCGCCGCCGTCATGGTCGCGGACTCTCCGGTCGTTCCGCCGACGACCACGCCGTCGCTTCCTTCGCGCGCGTGCCAGTCGAGGAGGCGTCCGAATGCGACGTGATCAACGTCGCCGGACTCCGTCATCGGCGTCACCAGCGCAACCAGGCTACCGCGGAACATTTCACCCCCCGGCCGAGCGGCCGGCACCGGAGGCGGGATCGTAATGGCGCACGCCTTGCGGGCGCAAGACGAGCGGGGCCCGCGATATCATCACCCGTCCGATCCCGGTACAATCCGCGCCACGCCCCCGTTTTCCCCCCGCATGAAACAGTTCATCGCAATTTCTGCCATCGGCGACGATCGCATCGGTCTGGTCCACGATCTCTCGAAGGTCGTGGCGGACTGCGGCGGCAGCATCAGCGAGAGCCGCATGACGGCGCTCGGCTCCGATTTTGCGATGCTGCTCCTGGTCGCGGGCAACTGGCATTCGATCGCGCGGATCGAAACCGACCTCGGAAAGCTGGCCGAAACGTCGGGCGTCACGATCCAGGTCCGCCGCACCACGCAGCGCGCAGTCCGCGAGGACATGGTCCCCTATTCGGTCGACGTCGTCTGCATCGACCAGGCCGGCATCGTCTCCGGACTCTCCGGATTCTTTTCAGCGCGCGGCATCGACATCGGCGAGCTCTCGACGCGGAGCTATGCCGCCGCCCACACCGGCGCGCAGATGTTCTCCGTCTACATAGTCGTCAACGTGCCGTCCCGCATCCACGTGGGCGCGCTCCGCGAGGAATTCATGGATTTCTGCGACCAGATGAACCTCGACGCCATACTCGAGCCGGTGAAGAACTGACACGATGGCTGCGGTCAAGCCGGGCGCGAGGGTGCCCAAATTCTCGATTCCGACGACGGCCGGCGTGTTCCGCGCGGGCGGCAAAGCCGGCGAGAGCCTGATTATATACTTCTACCCGCGGGACAACACGCCGGGCTGTACGCTGGAGGGCGGGGATTTCCGCGACCTCGCGCCTGCCTTCAGGCGTGCGCGCACGCGCATCCTCGGCATCTCGACGGACACGCTCGAATCGCACCGGCGGTTCAAGGACAAGATGAAATTCCCGTTCGAGCTGGGCTCGGACGAGGACCATGCCGTCGCCGGTCTCTTCGGCGTCTGGAAAGAAAAGAACATGTACGGAAGGAAGATGATGGGAATAGAGAGAAGCACTTTTCTGATAGACGCGACCGGCGCGCTGCGGCGCGAGTGGCGCAAGGTCCGCGTTGCGGGCCATGCCGCCGAAGTGCTCGCCGCGGCCTGCCAAATCTGATCCGATGTTGAAGAGCAGGCCAGCCAAGGGCGCCCGCCGCGCGTTCGTGCTGGACACGAACGTGCTGATGCACGATCCCGCCGCCGTGTTCCGCTTCGAGGAACACGACATCTACCTGCCGATGGGTGTGCTCGAGGAACTCGACGCGGGCAAGAAGGGCCTCTCGGAGTCGGCGCGGAACGTGCGCCAGGTGAGCCGCTTCCTCGACGAGCTGATGGCGAACGCAACCAAGGAGCAGATCGACCTCGGCCTCGAGCTGCCCGCTGGCCGCTCGGGGAACCACGGCAAGAAGCCGCCATCCGGCCGCCTTTACTTCCAGACGAAAAGGCTCGCCGCCGGCCTGCCGGACACGCTTCCCGGCCATGGCACCGACAATGCGCTGCTCGGCTACACGCTCGCGCTGCAGATGGAAATTCCGGGCACGCGCGTCACGCTCGTCTCGAAGGACATCAACCTGCGCATCAAGGCCGCAATCCTCGGCGTGCATGCGGAGGACTACTACAACGATCGCACGATCGAGGATGCCGACCTCCTGTTCAAGGGCGTGACGGCGCTGCCTGCGGACTTCTGGGAGACCCACGGCAACAACGTCGAGTCCTGGCACGAACAGTCACGCACCTTCTACCGCGTGCGCGGCCCGCTCGTGAACGAATGGCATCCGAACCAGTTCCTCTTCGACGCCAGGAACGACGGCTTCGAGGCGATCGTGCGCGCGATCGACGGCGAGGTCGCCACCCTCGAGGTCACGCAGGACTTTCGCAGCGAGCGCCACGCGGTGTGGGGCATCACGGCACGCAATCGCGAGCAGAACCTGGCGCTCAACCTGCTGCTCGACCCCGATATCGACTTCGTGACGATCCTCGGCCCTGCCGGCACCGGCAAGACGCTGCTGACGCTCGCTGCCGGACTCGCCCAGACGCTCGACACGAACCGCTTCAGCGAGATCATCATGACGCGCGTGACGATCCCGCTCGGCGAGGACATCGGCTTCCTGCCCGGGACCGAAGAGGAGAAGATGGAGCCCTGGATGGGCGCGCTGATGGACAACCTTGAGGTGCTGACGCAGGGCCAGGAGGGCGGCAGCTGGGGTCGCGCCGCGACACAGGACCTGCTCCGCCACCGCATCAAGATCCGCTCGCTCAATTTCATGCGCGGTCGCACCTTCCTGAACCGCTACCTGATCCTCGACGAGGCGCAAAACCTCACGTCGAAGCAGATGAAGGCGCTCGTCACGCGCGCCGGGCCGGGCACGAAGCTCGTCTGCCTCGGCAACATCGCGCAGATCGACACGCCCTACCTCACCGAGACGACATCGGGCCTCACCTACGTCGTCAACCGCTTCCGCGGCTGGCAGCATGCCGGCCACGTGACCCTCGTTCGCGGCGAGCGCTCGCGGCTCGCTGATTTCGCCTCGGAAGCCCTCTGAGCGAGAGGCGGCGAACGATGCCTGCCGCACGCGGTCGAACCGGCAACTCCGCAAGGAACTCCCCGATGCGTGCATGGGCCGTCGTCTTGATGCTGCAGCTTGCCGCGGGCGTCCCGCAGGCCGCCGCGCAGGCGAGCGCGGACCTGCCCGACATCGGCACGCCCGCGAGCACAACCCTGTCGCTCGCCGACGAATACAAGATCGGCCTGATGATCGTGCGGAGCCTGCGCGACGCCGGACAGATCGTCGAAGACCCGGAGATCAACGAATATCTCCAGTCTGTCGGCATGCGGCTCGCGAGCCAGGCGCACGAGGGCGCGCACCGGTTCACTTTCTTCGCGATCAGGGACTCGAGCATCAATGCATTCGCGCTGCCCGGCGGGTTCATCGGCGTCAATGCCGGGCTCGTGAAGGCGACGCGCAGCGAAGCGGAGCTCGCGGGCGTTCTCGCCCACGAGATCGCGCACGTGACTCAGCGCCACATCGCGCGCTCGCTCCAGAACGCCGGGCGCGCGAACCTGGCGTCCGCGGCCGCCATGCTCGCCGCGATCCTGATCGGCGCGACCACTGGCGTGCCGACCGACGCCGTGCTCGGCTCCGTGACCGCGGCCCAGGGCCTCGCGGCCCAGAGCCAGATCAACTACACGCGCGCCAACGAACAGGAGGCGGATCGCGTCGGTATCAACATCCTCGCCGCCTCCGGCTTCGACCCGGTCGCGATGCCGGAATTCTTCGGCACGATGCAGCAGCGCATGGGCGGCGCCGGGCGGAACATCCCGGACCTGCTGCGCACCCACCCCGTCACCAGCGAGCGGATCGCCGAGACGCGCGACCGCGCGAGCCGGATGGAGCGGCCGCGCACGGCGGACAGCACGAGCTATGCATTGATCCGGGACCGGCTCGAGCTCGAAACGCTGTCGCAGGAAAGCCAGCTTCGCGACCTCTACCCGACCGCGAAGAGCGCCGACTACCCGTCGACCGACGCCGAGCAGTACGGCCGCGCCCTCGCCCTCATCCGCGCCGGGGCGCCCGGGGAAGCGATCCCGGCGCTCGAGGCGCTGCGCGACCGCCGCCCGGATGTCACGCTGTATCACACCGCCCTCGGCCAGGCGGAGCTCGCGGCGGGACAGACGGAGGCGTCGCGCGAGACGCTCGAGAATGCGATGAAGCTCTTCCCGCGCAACGTCCCCGTGACCATGCGCTACGCGGAAACGCTGCTTCGCGCGGGCGACCCGAAGCGGGCGCACGTCGTGCTGCTCGACCTGTTCAACAACGTGCCGCCGACGGCCGAACAGGCGCGGTTCACGGCGATCGCCGCCAATGCAGCCGGCGACGTGGCCGATTCCTATTACTACATGTCGGAGTTCCACGTGATCAGCGGCGACCTCTCGCTCGCGATCAACCAGCTGCGCCTTGCGCAGGCGGTGCCCGGCATCAACGCGGTCCAGCGCGAGCGATTCGATGCGCGCATCCGCGAGCTCCAGGAATACCTGCCCAAGGGCAAGCGCGCACGCGAAGTCGCGGAGCCCCAGGGTCCCGACTCCGAACGCCGCGGCGAAAGCTAGAATTGCCGCCGGAATCCAAGCGGGAAAAACCAATGTCCTTCATGATCCGCGCCGGCGCCGGCGCAATGCTCGCCTGCCTGCTCGCCGGTTGCGCCACCACCAACATGGGGACGCCCGGCGACCCGCTCGAGCGCATGAACCGCGCATCGCACAAGTTCAACGACGCGATCGACCGCGCCGTGCTGAAGCCGGTGGCGACGGCCTATCACAAGCACTTGCCGGCGCCGGTCCAGAACGGAATCGGCAACGTCCTCGAGAACCTCGCGTTCCCGACGACGATCGTCAACGACCTGCTTCAGCTCAAGATCAAGGACACCTTGATCGACCTCGGCCGCTTCGCGATCAATACGACGCTCGGGATCGGGGGAATATTCGACCCGGCCTCCTCCCTCGGCATTCCGCGCAATGACGAGGACTTCGGGCAGACGCTTGGCCGCTGGGGCGTGCCATCCGGTCCCTATCTCGTCGTGCCGCTGCTCGGTCCGTCGACCGTGCGCGACGCGCCTTCGATCGTCGCCAACGGTTACACCGACATTCGCACGCAGGCCAGCCTCAACGACACCGAGCAGTGGTCGCTCGGCGTGCTTTCGATCGTCCATCGCCGCTCCGAATTGCTGCCCTTCGACGCGTCGTTCGATTCCGCATACGACCGCTATGCCTTCATACGCAATGCCTGGCTGCAGCGACGCGAGTACCAGGTCCGGGATGGAGACGTCGAGGACGACGTGCCGCTCGAGGATCCGGGCGAGTTCGACGATGAATTGCCGCCAGAAGATGCGCCGGCTGGCGATGCGCCTGAAGCTGACACGCCGCACGAGGCGGCGCCGGAGGATCAGCCGCCGGCGACCGGCGCAAGCAGCTCCGCAACCTCGCTGATGCCGGCGAGCGAGGCGATCGCAGGCGGCACGTTGCGATAGCGCAGCGCCCGACCCGCCGCACGCGCCGCGACCGACCATTCGAGCAGGAGCGCGAGACCCGCGCTGTCGACACGCGCTACTCGCGCAAGATCGATCTCCGCCTGCTCCAGGCCGCCGAACGCGGCTTCGCCCTCCCGGAGGAGCCGGCCGGCGTCGTCGAATCCGACGTCCCCGGAAAGCTCGAAGAGGCCGGGGCCCGCGGCCGTCAGTCGCCCGGGCTCGGCAGCTCCGTCAGTGCGCCGATTTCGCTGCGCCACCGCGATTTTCCTTTTCGAGCCGCTCGATGAGCGCAGGCAGCCCGGTCTGGTCCACTTCGGCGCCGACGTCGTTGCGGAAATTCCGCACGTAGGAAATGCCCTCGATGGTGACGTCCCAGGCCTTCCAGCCCCCGGGCGTCGAGCGCAACGTGTAGTTGACTGGCACTCGCTGGCCATTGCTGCGCTTGACCTCGGTCCGCACGATGGCCTGCCCCGAACTCGTATCGCCGCGGAACGGCAGCACGGTCATCCGGTCCGCCGTGAACTCCGCGAGCGCGGCGCCGTAGTTGCGCAGCAGCGACTTGTAGAACGCGTCGACAAACCGCTCCCTCTGTTCGGGCGTCGCGGTCCGCCAGTGCTTGCCGAGCACGAGGCGCGCCGAATAGTCGGTGTCGAAATGCGGCAGCAGGATCTCGTCCACGAGCTGGCGCACGCGGGCGGGATCCTTGCGAGCGAGCTCGCGGTCCGCGTCGAGTGCTTCGAGCAGCTTGCGCGCCGTCGTCTCGATCAGCTCCTGCGGCGCCGGGCCCGGCACGCTTTCGGCCGCCCGTGCGACGCCCACGAGGCCGCCAAGCGCGGCGATCACGGCAACGATGAATGCGAGGCGTCGCGTCATTTCGTGGCTTCCTGGGCGGTTCCGTCCGCCGGCTGCTGTTCCGCGGCCTTCGAGAACAGGAACTTGCTGATCAGGTTCTCGAGCACGATGGCCGACTGCGTGAACTGTATACGATCGCCATCCTTGAAAAAGGTTTCAGAGCTGCCCGGCCCGATTCCGATGTATTGGCCGCCGAGCAGGCCCGCGGTGAGGATTCCCGCATCGCTGTCTTCGGGTATGCGGTCGTACGAAGGCTCGATGCGAAGCGTCACGCGGGCGCGGTATTCGTTGAAGTCGTAGGCGATCGATTCGACGCGGCCGATCGTCACGCCGGACATCGAAACCGGCGCGCCGGGCTTCAGGCTGCCCACCTGCTCGAAGGAAGCCGTCAATTGATAGCCTCCTTCGCCGAGCCCGAACTCGCGGCTCGTGATCTGGGTGACCAGGAAGAAGAGCGCCGCGAATCCGAGCAGCACGAATAGCCCTGTCCCGAGTTCGATGGCCCGTGTCTGGCGCATGTCCGACTCCTTAAAGCATCACTGCCGTCAGCATGTAGTCGAGCAGGAGAATGCTGACCGATGAAATCACGACCGTTCGCGTGGTCGCCCGGCCCACGCCTTCCGCCGTCGGCACCGAATGATAGCCCTCGTAGACGGCGACGAGGCTGCAGGCGACGCCGAACACGACGCTTTTCAGCGCGCCCTCCATCACGTCGTTGAACTCGACCGCGCCACGCATCTGCGACCAGAACTGGCCCTGGTCGACTCCCATCAGCTGGACGCCCACGAGCTGCGCGCCGTACAGCCCGATCATGCTGAACACCGCCGCCAGGAGCGGCATCGAGATGATGCCGCCGAGGAAGCGCGGCATCACGACACGCCGCACCGGATCGACCGCCATCATTTCGATCGCCGCGAGCTGGTCGGTCGCGCGCATCAACCCGAGCTCGGATGCGAGCGCCGTTCCCGCCCGGCCCGCGAAGAGCAGGGCCGTCATGACGGGCCCGAGCTCCTTGAGGAGGCCGAGCGCAGCCGCCGAGCCGAGAGATTCCTCGGAGCCGAAGCGCTCGAGCAGGTCGAAGCCCTGCAGGCCGAGCACCATGCCGACGAAGAGGCCCGACATCATGATGATCACGAGCGAAAGCGCACCGGCGTTGTGGACCTGCTCGACGACGAGTCGAAAGCGCAGCAGCGCGCGCGGAGTCTCCGCCGCGAGGCGCCCCGCGAACAGCGTGTATGCACCGAGTGCGCTGAGCGCACCCTCCACGCTGTCCACGAGCTCCCGGAGTATCGGCGCGGCCATTCAGAGCACCTGGCGGACCTGCTCCGCGTAGTCGGGCGCCGGATAGTGAAACGGCACCGGTCCGTCGGGCAGCCCGTGCATGAACTGGCGGACATCGTCACGATCGGCGCTGGCGACCTCCAGAGGTGCGCCGCTCGCGATGATGCGTCCGTCCGACAGCAGGTGGCAGTAGTCGGCGACGGCGGTGATCTCGCGCACGTCGTGCGACACGACGATGCTCGTGACGCCGAGCGTGTCATTGAGGCGGCGGATGAGCCGCAACACGACGCCCAGCGAGATCGGGTCGAGTCCGACGAATGGCTCGTCGTAGATGAGGAGCTCGGGGTCCATCACGATGGCGCGGGCGAGCGCGACGCGGCGCGCCATGCCGCCCGAGAGTTCCGCAGGCATCAGGCGCGCGGCGCCGCGCAGTCCCACGGCCTGGAGCTTCGTCAGGACCAGGTGTCGCACGAGCCGTTCCGGCAACCGCGTGTGCTCGCGCAGCGGAAACGCGATGTTCTCGTAGACGTCGAAGTCGGTCAGCAGCGCGCCGTTCTGGAACAGCATGCCCATGCGCCGGCGCATGCCGAACAGCTCGCTGCGTGAAAGCCCGGCGACGTCACGCCCGTCGAACTCGACGAGCCCCCGGTCGGCCCGGGCTTGCCCGGTGATGAGGCGAAGCAGCGTCGTCTTGCCGCTGCCGCTCGGGCCCATGACGGCGGTGACGGAACCCCGCGGAAAGTCGAGATCGACGCCCGCGAAGATCTCGCGGCGGCCGGCACTGTAGTGCAGGCCCCGCACGCGCACCAGCGCGCCGGGCGCACGACTCACTTCGGATGCCAAGCCGGGCGCCCGGGGCGGCGGCCTCAGGCCGCGGCCTGTTCCATCGCGGCGTCGTAGCTCCCGTCGCGCGCGAGGCCGTTGAGCTTCGCCCTGCGCTGGAAGGCCTTCTGTGCCGCGGCGACATTGCCCGGCTTGCCCTTCCAGGCATCGAGCGTGCTCTGCTGCAGCGCGCGGCCGTAGCTGAAGGAAAGCTCCCAGGGCAGGTTGCCGAGGCGATTCATGAGCGAAAGATGCAGCGTCGCTTCCGTTTCGTTCTGCCCGCCCGACAAAAAGGCGATTCCCGGGACGGCTGCCGGCACCCGGCGGCGCAGGCAGCGGACGGTCGCTTCCGCCACCTGCTCCGGCCGCGACTGTTTCGGGCACTTCTTGCCGGCGATCACCATGTTCGGCTTCAGCACCATGCCTTCGAGTCGCACGCGGTGGAGGAACAGCGCGTCGAAGACGATCTCGAGCGTCGCGTCCGTGACCACTTCGCAGCGCTCGATCGCGTGATCGCCGTCCATCAGGACCTCGGGCTCCACGATCGGGACGATCGAGGCCTCCTGGCACAGGGCGGCGTAACGGGCGAGCGCCTCCGCGTTGGCCGCGAGGCAGGCCTGCGTCGGAATCGAAGCGCCGATATCGATGACCGCGCGCCATTTCGCGAAGCGCGCTCCGAGCCCGCGGTACTCCGCGAGACGCTCGCGCAGGCCGTCGAGCCCTTCCGTGACCGTCTCGCCCGGAAAGCCGGCGAGCGCCTTGGCGCCCGCATCGACCTTGATCCCCGGCAGGATTCCGCGCGAAGCGAGAAGCTGCGGAAACGGCTTTCCGTCCGAAGTCTGCTGCCGGATCGTCTCGTCGTAGAGGATCACGCCGGAAATGTGCTTGTCGGCGTCGGGCGCGGTAAACAGCAGCTCCCGGTAGGCGCGCCGCGCCTCGAAGGTCGACTCGAGGCCGATCTTGTCAAAGCGCTTCTTGATCGTCCCGGTGGATTCATCCGCCGCGAGAATGCCCTTGCCGGGCGCCACCATCGCAGCCGCGTTCTGGTCCAGTTCCTTGCTGTCCATGTCGTCAAGACCCTCCGAAATCCGGGCGCGAAGAATACCAGAGCGACGAGGCCACTACCGCCCGGGTGCTAATAGTACTAAAATCGTACTGTTTAGTTCCAGGCTCCCGGAGAGCGATCCCATGCTTCGCATCAGCCGCCTGACAGATTACGCGACCCTGATCCTTGCGAGCCTCGGGGGCGGAGGCCTCGCGAGCGCCGCCGATATCGCGGAGCGCACGAGGATCAGCCTGCCGACCGTCAGCAAGCTTCTGAAGGAGCTCCAGCACGCGGGCCTCGTGCGCTCCATGCGCGGCGCCCACGGCGGGTACCAGCTCGCGCGACCGGCCTCCTCCATCAATGCGGCCGAGATCATCGACGCGGTCGAGGGACCCGTCGCCCTGACCGAGTGCGCGGGCGGCGCCGGCAACTGCGACATCGAGGCGACCTGCCTCGTGGGCCACGGCTGGCAACGCATCAGCCGCGCGATCCGCCGCGCGCTCGGCGAGGTGAGCCTCGATCAGCTGGTGCGCCGCGACGCGCCATTCGCAACGCCCGATCTCACGCGCGGCGCCTCCCCTGCGCGCAGCCAGGCCCGCGGGTAAGCGGAGCGCAGCATGTCGGCCAAGCAGCCCGAAATCGAATCGCTGGTCGCCCGCAAGTACCGCCACGGTTTCGTGACGGACATCGCGAGCGACACGGTCGCGCCCGGCCTCGACGAGGACGTCATCCGCCTCATCTCCGCGAAGAAGGGCGAGCCCGCATTCATGCTCGACTGGCGGCTCAAGGCTTTCCGGCGGTGGTCGCGAATGGACGTGCCGACCTGGGCGCATGTGCGCTATCCGCCGATCGACTTCCAGGCGATTTCCTATTACTCGGCGCCCAGGCAGCAGACGGACGGCCCCAAGTCGCTCGCCGAGGTCGACCCGAAGCTGCTCGAAACCTACGACAAGCTCGGCATCCCGCTGCACGAGCGCGCGCGCCTCGCGGGCGTCGCGGTCGACGCGGTGTTCGACAGCGTGTCGGTCGCGACCACCTTCAAGGAGAAGCTCGCCGAGGCCGGCGTCATCTTCTGCCCGTTCTCGGAGGCGGTTCAGAAGCATCCGGAGCTCGTCGAGCGCTATCTCGGCACCGTGGTCCCGGTCGGCGACAACTTCTACGCGGCGCTCAATTCGGCCGTGTTCACCGATGGTTCCTTCGTCTACGTGCCGAAAGGCGTGCGCTGCCCGATGGAGCTGTCCACTTACTTCCGCATCAATGCTGCGAAGACTGGGCAGTTCGAGCGCACGCTGATCATCGCCGATGAGGGCGCGTACGTTTCATACCTGGAAGGTTGCACTGCCCCGCAGCGCGACGAGAACCAGCTTCACGCCGCTGTCGTGGAGCTGGTTGCACTCGATTCAGCCGAAATCAAATACTCCACGGTGCAGAACTGGTATCCCGGCGACGAGAACGGCGTGGGCGGCATCTACAACTTCGTCACCAAGCGCGGCGACTGCCGCGGACGCAACTCGAAGATCTCCTGGACCCAGGTCGAGACCGGCTCCGCCATCACCTGGAAATACCCGAGCTGCATCCTGCGCGGCGACGGCTCGTCGGGCGCCTTCCACTCGGTCGCGCTCGCGAACCACCGCCAGCAGGCGGACACCGGCACCAAGATGATCCACATGGGGCGCAATACGACATCGACGATCATCTCGAAGGGCATCTCGGCAGGCCACGGGCAGAACGCCTACCGCGGACTCGTGAAGGTGCTGCCGGGCGCCGACGGCGCGCGCAACCACACGCAGTGCGACTCGTTGCTGATGGGGCCGAATTGCGGCGCCCACACCTTCCCCTACATCGAGGTGAAGAACCCGACGGCCGTCGTCGAGCACGAGGCGACGACCTCGAAGATCTCCGACGACCAGCTTTTCTACTGCCTGCAGCGCGGCATCTCGGCCGAGGACGCGGTCAACATGATCGTCAACGGATTCTGCCGCCAGGTCTTCCGCGAGCTGCCGATGGAGTTCGCAGTCGAGGCCCAGAACCTGCTGGCGGTGAGCCTCGAAGGAGCGGTGGGATGAGCGGCGCCGAAAGGACGATTCTCGATGCGCGGGACCTCAAGGTCCAGGCCGGCGAGCGGCTGATCCTCGATGGCCTTTCGCTCGCGGTGCGGGCGGGCGAAGTGCACGCGATCATGGGCCCGAACGGGTCCGGCAAGAGCACGCTGACCGGCGTGCTCGCCGGCCGCCCGGGATTCGAGGTGCTCTCCGGCAGTGCGACTTACCTCGGACGCGACCTCTTCGCCATGCCGCCCGAGGAACGCGCGCGCGAGGGGCTCTTCCTGGCGTTCCAGTACCCGGTCGAGATTCCGGGCGTCAACAACGTCTACCTGCTGAAGGCCTCGCTGAACGCGCTTCGCCGGCACCGCGGCGAGCCGGAGCTCGATGCCTTCGAGTTCCTGAACCTGGTGCGGGCCAAGCTCGCAGAAATGCGCATGGACGAGAGCCTCCTGAACCGCGGAGTCAACGAGGGATTCTCGGGCGGCGAGAAGAAGCGCAACGAGATCCTGCAGATGAGCCTGTTGGAGCCGACGCTCGCGCTGCTCGACGAAACCGACTCCGGGCTTGACATCGACGCGCTGAAGGTCGTCGCGGACGGCGTCAACAAGCTGCGCTCGCCGGATCGCGCGATCGTGCTGGTGACGCACTACCAGCGGCTGCTCGACCACGTCGTGCCGGACCGAGTGCATGTGCTCGCGGGCGGGAAGATCGTCAGGAGCGGCGGCCGCGAGCTCGCGCTCGAGCTCGAGCGCCGCGGCTACGACTGGCTGCGCGAAGGCACGGCGGCCGCATGAACGCCCTCGGCCCGATCGAGCGTATCGCCGCCGCCGGGGCCGGGCTCGCGACCTCGCTCGCGGGCGGTCCCGCCTGGTCGCGTCGCCGCAGGCGCGCGCTCGACACCCTCGCCTCGCGCGGCCTGCCGGGACGGCGGGACGAAAACTGGAAGTATCTAGACCACGCCCGCATTGCGGAGTATCCCTTCGATGCCCCGCCGCGTGCGGAGACCGACGCCGCCGCCCTCGCGACGCGGCTGCTGGCGATCGAGGATGCGCAGCGCATCGTGATTGCCGACGGCCGCTACGAGCCGCGTCACTCGGACAGCAGGATCGCCGACGGCCTCGAAGTCATCGATATCGGCGCCCTGCTCGAGCGCGACCCGCAGGCGGCGCTCGAAGTGCTGCGCGCCCCGGGCGAGGACGCCGACGACCGGTTCGCGCTCCTCGCAGATGCTTTCGCCGCAGGCGGCATTCTCATCCGAGCCGCCCCGGGCTCAGTGATCGCCGAGCCGATCTACCTGGTGCACCTCGCAACCGCGGCAGCGCCGTCGGTCCACCAGTCCCGCGTGGTGATCGAGGCCGGAAACGGCGCGCGGATCACGCTCTTCGAGCACTTCATCGCACTGGGCGGAGCCGCGTCGCTCGGCAATCTTGCGGCCGAACTGACGCTCGGCGAGGCCTCGGCCGTCACGCACCTGCGCTTGCACGAGCATTCGCCGAATGCGGCCCAGATCGAGACCTGGGTCGCGCGCCTCGCCGCCGGCAGCCGCTACGAGCAGCACCTGCTCGCCCTCGGCGGTAGGCTCGTCCGTTCAAACCTGCGGCTCGCGCTCGAAGGACGAGGCGCGGCCTGCCGCCTCGACGGCCTCTTTCTCGCAGACGGGGACCGGCAGGTTGACCTGCATACGGAGGTCACGCATGTCGGCCCCGCGACGGAAACGGCGCAGGACTACCGCGGTATCGCCTCCGGGCGCGGCCGCGGAGCGTTCAACGGCAAGATCGTCGTGCAGCCGACCGCCCGCGGCGCGAATGCGAGCCAGTCGAGCCGCAACCTGCTGTTGACGCCGCTGGCGGAGATCAACGCGCGGCCGCAGCTGGAGATCCAGGTGGACGAGGTCCAGTGCCGTCACGGCGCGACGACCGGCACGCTTGATGCGGAACAACTCTTCTACCTCGTGTCCCGCGGACTCGAGCCGGAGACTGCGCGCGCGCTCCTGACATTTGCGTTCTGCCGTGACATCACGGGGCGATTGCCGCTCGCGCCCGTGCGGGCCGCCGCGGAAACGATGCTTGCAGGCGCGCTGCCGGACCGCGAATTGATCCGGGGGCTCGGCTGATGGTCGCCGTCCGCGAATCCCCGGTCGCGCTCGACCTGGCGCGCATCCGCGGCGACTTCCCGGTACTCTCGCGCCGGGTCAACGGTCATCCGCTCCGCTACCTGGACAATGCGGCCTCTGCACAGCAGCCGTCCGCCGTGATCGACGCGGTCGCCGAGTACGCGCGGGGCCATCACGCCAATGTGCACCGCGGCGTGCACACCCTTTCGCAGGAGGCGACCGCGCTGTACGAAGGCGCCCGCGAGAAGGCCCGGCGGTTCATCAATGCCGCCTCGCCTGCCGAGATCGTCTTCGTGCGCGGCACGACCGAGGCGATCAACCTCGTCGCGCAGTCCTACGGCCGCCCCCGCCTCGGTCCGGGCGACGAGATCGTCGTCTCGCATCTCGAGCACCACTCGAACATCGTGCCCTGGCAGCTCCTGTGCGAACAGACTGGCGCGAAGCTCTGCGTGGTGCCGATCGACCGCCGCGGCGTCGTCGACTTCGACGCCTACCTCGCGCGGCTCGGGCCGCAGACGCGCATCGTCGCGCTCGCGCATGTCTCTAATGCGCTCGGCACCGTGCTGCCGATCGATCGCTTCATCGCCGCCGCACGGGAGCGCGGCATCGCGACCGTGGTCGACGGCGCGCAGGCCGCGCCGCACCTGCCGGTCGACGTGCAGGCGCTCGGCAGCGATTTCTATGCCTTTTCCGCGCACAAGATGTACGGGCCGACCGGAATCGGCGTGCTGCACGCCCGCGAATCCCTGCTCGCGGCGATGCCGCCCTGGCAGGGTGGCGGCGACATGATCCTGTCCGTCTCGTTCGGCGGCTCCACCTGGAACCACCTGCCGCATCGCTTCGAGGCCGGCACTCCGAATATCGGTGGCGCGGTGGGCCTCGGCGCCGCGATCGATTACATCAACCGCATCGGGCACGAGCGAATCGCGTCGCACGAGCAGGACCTCCTCGATTACGCCACCGCGAGGCTTACAGGAATAGCGGGACTCACGCTCATTGGAACTGCGCCTGCCAAGAGCAGCCTCGTCTCCTTCGCGGTCGACGGCATCCATCCGCACGACCTCGGCACGGTGCTCGACTCCCGCGGCATCGCCGTGCGCACCGGCCACCATTGCGCGATGCCGGTCATGGAGTTCTTCGGCGTACCGGCGACGACGCGTGCGTCTTTCGCGCTCTACAACACGCGCGAGGAGATCGACGCCTTGCACGACGCGCTTCTCGACGCCATCCGGATGCTGCGCTGATGGACCTCGCCGAGCTCTACCGCGACGTGATCGTCGACCACAATCGCAGCCCCCGGAATCGCGGCCGGCTGCCCGCCGCCACGCATCACGCGGAGGGCGACAATCCGCTCTGCGGCGACCGGCTTCGCCTCGACGTTGAAGTCGCCGGCGACGTGATCCGCGACCTGCGATTCGAGGGCAGCGGCTGCGCAATCTCGACGGCCTCGGCCTCGCTCATGAGCGAGGCAGTCAAGGGCAGGACACGGGCGGAGACGGCCGAGCTCTTCGGCGCCGTCCACCGCATGCTGACGGGGGAAACTGCAGGTTCCACGCAGCTCGGCAAGCTCGCGGCACTCGCCGGCGTCCGCTCGTTTCCCGCGCGCGTCAAGTGCGCAAGCCTCTGCTGGCACACGCTGAATGCGGCGCTCGCCGGCAGCGCGCTTCCAGTGACGACGGAGTAGGCATGCGCCACGCAGGGCATGAGCCGATCGTCGTCAGCCGGGACGTGCGCGCGGTGATCGTGCCAGCCGGCGTCGAGGTAAAGCTGAAGACGGGCAGCGTCGGCTACATCACCCAGGCGCTCGGCGGAAGCTTCACGGTCTACGTCGAGGGCAACCTGTTCCGCATCGCGGGCGTCGACGGCGACGCGATCGGCAAGGAGCCGTTGCGGCCGCCCGAGCTGCCCGCGGGTGCCACCGACGACGATGTCAACCGGGTGGTCTGGGACCAGCTGCGAACCTGCTTCGACCCCGAGATCCCCATCAACATCGTCGACCTCGGCCTCGTCTACGACTGCAGCATCACGCCGAATCCCGACGGCACCCGCGACGTCGCCGTCAAGTTGACGCTGACCGCTCCCGGTTGTGGTATGGGCGAGGTGCTCGTCGCGGACATTCGAGACAAGCTCAAGCTGATCCCGACGATCCGCAACGCCGACGTCGAGCTCGTCTTCGATCCACCGTGGAACCAGTCGATGATGTCGGAGGCCGCGAGGCTGCAGACCGGGATGATGTAAGGCGATGGTGCCGGGTCGCACTTTCGTCATCTATGGCTTTGCGTAGATGACGAAAGTGCGACCCGGCACCGTCACCGCTCAGCTCTCCCCGAGCGACAGCAGCGTCGCGTTGCCTCCGACCGCCGCCGTGTTGATCGTGACGGTCTGTTCGGTGGCGAATCGCGGAAGGTAGTGCGGGCCGCCGGCTTTCGGCCCGGTGCCGGAAAGTCCGCAGCCGCCGAACGGCTGCACGCCGACGACCGCGCCGATCATGTTGCGGTTCACGTAGACATTGCCGACGCGCGCGCGCGCGGCGATGCGCCGCGCGACGCTGTCGATGCGCGTGTGTACGCCGAGCGTCAGTCCATAGCCGCTCGCATTGATCTCGTCCACGACCTCGTCGAGCCGGGAGCCATGGAAGCGCACGACGTGCAGGACCGGGCCGAAGACCTCGCGCTCGAGGCGCGCGATGCCGTCGATCTCGACCGCGAGCGGCGCGAAGTAGTGGCCGCGCGCGAGCGCCGCCGGAAGCTTCGCGCGGTGGTGCCAGCGCGCGCCCCTTACGATCTCGCGTGCATGCTCCGCGAGCGTCTCGAGCGAAGCCGCGTCGATGACCGGGCCCAGGTCGGTCGAAAGCAGCGCCGGGTCGGCGATCACGAGCGTGTCCATGACCCCGGCGAGCAGCTCCATGACGCGCGGCGCAATGTCGTCCTGGACGAACAGCACGCGGAGCGCCGAGCAACGCTGGCCTGCGGCGTTGAAGGCCGACGTCACCGCGTCGTTCACGACCTGCTCTGGCAGCGCCGAGCTGTCGACGATCATCGCGTTCTGGCCGCCGGTCTCGGCGATCAGGACCGGCAGCGGGCCGTCGTGCGCGGCGAGCGAACGGTTGATGAGCTGCGCCGTCTCGGTCGAGCCGGTGAAGACGACACCCGCGATGTGCGGATCCCCGGTCAGCGTCGGCCCGATCTTCGAGCCGCGGCCCGGCACGAAGTGAAGCACGTCGCCGGGAATGCCGCTCGCGTGCAGCAGGCGGACCATCTCGGCCGCCACGAGCGGAGTCTGGTCGGCCGGTTTTGCGACGACGCTGTTGCCCGCCGCGAGCGCCGCCGTCACCTGGCCCGTGAATATCGCGAGCGGGAAATTCCAGGGACTGATGCAGGCGAATACGCCGCGGCCCCGCAGGCCCAGTCGGTTCGACTCGCCGGTCGGGCCCGGCAGCGCCAGCGGCTTGCCGAACGACTCTTCGGCCCGTGCCGCGTAATAGCGCAGGAAATCGACGGCCTCGCGGACTTCGGCGATCGAGTCCGGCACCGTCTTGCCCGCCTCCGCGACGAGAATCGCGACGAACCGGGCGGTCTCCCGCTCGAGGCGGTCGGCGGCGTCCCGCAGCAGTCGCGCCCGCGTCCCTGCCGGCACGCGATCCCAGTCGGGCTGGGCCGCGGAAGCAAGCTCGATCGCGCGCTTCGCCAGCGCAGCGTCGGCATCGATTGCCTCGCCGATGATGCGATCGAGTTCGCCGGGCGAGCGGCGGACCCGGCGTTCACCGTCCTGTTCCGCACCGCCGACGATCGGCCGGGCGAGCAGCGGATGCGAAAGCGCATCCCGGCACGCCGCCGCGAGCCGGCGCTGCGCGCCGCCGTCCGGCAGGTTGATTCCTGACGAGTTGGCGCGCTCGGCGCCGAAAATCCCGCGCGGCGCCGGAATCCGCGGGTGCGGGCCGCTCCCCGCGCGCTCCACGTCCGCGATCGGGTCGCCGACGACCTCTTCGATCGGCAGCGACTCGTCAACGATGCGATTGACGAAGGACGTGTTGGCGCCATTCTCGAGCAGCCGGCGCACGAGGTAGGGCAGCAGCTCTTCGTGCGAGCCTACCGGCGCGTAGACGCGGCAGGCCAGCGCGCGGCCATCCGGGTCCGTCAGCTCGGCGTAGAGTTCCTCGCCCATGCCGTGCAGGCGCTGGAACTCGAACTCCCGCCCGCGCAGTTTCGCGAGGTGGATGATCGAAGCTGCCGTGTGCGCGTTGTGCGTCGCGAACTGCGGATACACGCGGCGGCTGCCCTCAAGCAGGAGACGCGCGCAGGCGAGATAGGCAACGTCCGTGTTAGGCTTGCGCGTATAGACCGGGTAACCGGGCAGGCCGCGCTCCTGCGCCCGCTTGACCTCGCTGTCCCAGTAGGCGCCCTTGACGAGTCGAACGTTCAGCACGCGCCCGGTTTCGTCCGCACGGCGTTGCAGGTAGCGCAGGACATCCGGTGCGCGCTTCGAATAGGCCTGCACGGCGAGGCCAAGGCCGTCCCAGCCGGCAAGCGCACCGCTCTCGAGCAGCCGGTCGATCAGCTGCAGCGACAACTCGAGCCGCTCCGCCTCTTCGGCGTCCACGGTGAGCGCGATGCCCGCAGATTTCGCCGCGATCGCGAGCGACTCGAGCCGCGGGCCGAGCTCGTCGACCACCTGGCGCTGCCGCCCGAACTCGTAGCGCGGGTGCAGGGCGGAGAGCTTCACGGAAACACTCGGCCAGCTCGCGGGCGGGCTGCCCGCCCGCACCGACCGTCCGACCGCCGCGATCGCGGCGCGGTATGACTCGAGGTAGCGCTGAGCGTCCATTTCCGTCAGCGCGGATTCGCCCAGCATGTCGTAGGAGTGCCGATAGCGCGCACCGTCGTCCGAATCTGCGCGCGCAAGCGCCTCCTCGATGTCGCGGCCCATCACGAACTGCTTGCCCATGATGCGCATCGCCTGGCGGATTGCCGTGCGCACGACGGGCTCGCCGAGTCGCGCCACGAGGCGCCGCAGGAAACTGGCGGGATCACGAATCTCGATCTCGGAGTCGCGCACCAGCCTGCCGGTCAACATCAGGCCCCAGGTCGAGGCGTTGACGAACAGCGAATCGGCCTCGCCGAGGTAGTCCGACCACTGGCCGATCGCGATCTTGTCGGCGATCAGGCGATCCGCCGTGTCCGCATCCGGGATGCGCAGCAGCGCCTCGGCCAGGCACATGAGCACCACGCCTTCCTGCGACGCGAGGCCGTATTGCTGGAGAAAGGACTCGATGCCCGTCTTGCCGGCGCGACGGCCGCGCGCTGCGACGACGAGGCCGGCCGCGTCGCGGCGGATTGCCGCGCGGTCGGCATCCGGCAACCGTGCGAGCGCCAGCAGCTCCGACACGACCGTCTTCTCGTCCGCGAGGTAATGTGGATTGATCGCCAAACCCACGGGGGACTCGAACTCGCCATCGTCAGCGCGCAGGAAGCGCGGTGCCTGCCTGTCTTTCATGGGGCAATTCTATCCGCGCGCGGCAGCGGCGGCCCGTCGCCGGGCGAGGTAGTCGCCGAGTATGCGGTCGTGATCGAAGACGAGCGGCGGCGCGGCCTCCGCGTCGGTCACGAGAATCTCCGCGGCATCGTCCCCGGCAGCGGGGGCGCCGGCCGCCGTCGCGACGTACACGAGGCTCACGGTGTGTCCGCGCGGATCGCGCGCGGGATCGGAATAGACGCCGAGCAATTCTCCCAGCGTAACGTCGAGGCCCGTCTCCTCGCGCGCTTCGCGAACGGCGGCCTGCTCGACTGTCTCGCCGATATCGACGAAGCCGCCCGGCAAAGCGTGGCCTGCCGGCGGTTTTCCACGGCGGATCAGCACGATTGGCCGGCCCGGCCGGTCTTCCAGCTCGATCACGACGTCGACGCAGATCTCCGGCGTGTGCGGGCGAGGCATCAGGCGCGACTTGCCGCAGGTGCGGCGAGGTGGGCGCGGATCAGGCGCCTGCCGAGGTAGAGAAGCGGGATCAGGGCGATCGCCATCGACATCTTGTAGAGGTAGTTGACCGTTCCGACCGCGAGAAAAAAAGGAACTGGCCAGTGCTGCGGACCGAGCACGAAGGCGATGTACAACACGATGAAGCTGTCGATGAGCTGCGAGACCGCGGTCGAGCCGGTCGCCCGCAGCCAGATCCAGCGCTCGCCCGTTGCGGTGCGGATGCGCTGGAATATGGCGACGTCAGTCAGCTGCCCCACGAGGAAGGCGGTCACCGATCCGCCGATCGTCCACATTCCCTGGCCGAAGATGCTCGCAAACGCGGCCTGCATGTCGGGAACGCCGCTCTCGCTGCCGACCGTCACCCACCAGCGCGCCGGCGCGAGCCCGATCGCGACATAGGCGAACAGGAAGGCATAGACGATGAAGACGACGGCGAGCCAGGAGATGAGCCGGACCCCGCGCACCCCGAAATGCTCGTTGATGACGTCCGTCATGATGAACACGACGGGCCACAACATCACGCCGGCGGTAAATGACAGTGAGCCGCTCTGCCCGAACAGCCGCCAGTCAAAGGCATCGACGCCGAGCGTGTCCTCGAGCGCGAAAATCTTGACGCCGACGAACTCCGCGATCAGGGCATTGGTGATGAAGAGTCCGGCGAGCGCGACGAAGAGCCGCGCCTCGCGCGAGGCGACGATCGCCGCAGGGCCTTCCGCCGATCGACCGGCGCGCTCGTCCGACCGCATGGTTCCTCCTGGCGGCGATTATACGAGGCGGCCTGCGCACGGCCGGTATAATCCGCCGCTGACCAAGGGTGACAATCGCATGGACCAGGCCCTGCTCGACCGGCTCGAATCGCAGACCGCCGAACTCGCGAGCGCGGGCCTCTTCAAGCGCGAGCGCATCATCGCGTCGCCGCAGGAACCGGTCATCCGCCTCGAGGACGGCCGCGAAGTCGTCAATCTCTGCGCCAACAACTACCTCGGCCTCGCGGATCATCCCGCGATCGTCGCCGCCGCCCACGCCGCGCTCGACCGCTACGGATATGGAATGGCTTCCGTGCGCTTCATCTGCGGCACGCAGAACGTGCACCGCGAGCTCGAGCGGCGCCTGTCGGCTTTCCTCGGCACCGAGGACACGATCCTCTACTCGTCCTGCTTCGACGCGAACGGCGGCCTCTTCGAGACGATCACCGAGGAGAAGGACGCGATCATCTCGGATGCGCTGAATCACGCGAGCATCATTGACGGCATCCGGCTGTCCAAGGCGCGGCGCCTGCGCTACGACAACGGCGATCTCGGCCAGCTCGGGGAGCGGCTCGAGGAGGCGCGCGACGCGCGCACGCGGCTCGTGGTCACCGACGGCGTGTTCTCGATGGACGGCACGATCGCGCCGCTCGCCGGCATCTGCGAGCTGGCGGAGCGCCATGGCGCAACGGTGATCGTCGACGACTCGCACGCCACGGGATTCATGGGCGCGGGCGGACGCGGCACGCACGAGCACTGCGGGGTCATGGGGCGGGTCGACGTGCTGACGGGCACGCTCGGCAAGGCGCTCGGGGGCGCGAGCGGCGGATACGTTTCCGGTCGCGCGCCGATCATCGCCTGGCTCCGTCAGCGCTCGCGGCCTTATCTCTTCTCGAACACCATCGCGCCGGTCGTCGCCGCGACGACGCTCGCGGTCCTGGACCTCCTCGAGTCCTCGCCTGCACCGCGGCGGCAGCTCGCGGAGAATGCGGCCTGGTTCCGCGCGCGCCTCGCGGCCGACGGATTCCGGCTCGTCCCAGGCGAACACCCGATCATCCCGGTCATGCTGGGCGACGCCGCTCTCGCCGTGCGCATGGCCGACCGCCTGCTCGAGCTCGGCGTGTATGCGATCGGTTTCTCCTATCCGGTCGTGCCGATGGGCAAGGCCCGGATACGCACGCAGATGTGCGCCGGCCACACGCGCCGGATGCTCGAGTCCGCGGCCGCAGCCTTCGCGCAGGCGGGCCGGGAACTCGGAATCATCGCCAAGTGAGGCGCTCATGAAGGCACTGATCAAGTCGCGCCGGGAGCCCGGTATCTGGCTCGGCGAGCTGCCGAAGCCCGAGCCGGGTCCCAACGACGTCCTGATCCGCATGCGCAAGACCGCGATCTGCGGGACCGACATCCACATCTGGCAATGGGACGATTGGGCAAGCCGGACGATCCCGGTGCCGATGCAGATCGGGCACGAGTATTGCGGCGAGATCGTGTCGCTCGGCGGCGAGGTCCGCGGCCTCGCGGTCGGCGACCGCGTTTCGGGCGAGGGTCACATCACCTGCGGCCATTGCCGCAACTGCCGCGCGGGCCGCAGGCACCTGTGCCGCAACACGCTGGGCGTCGGCGTCAACCGCCCGGGCTGTTTCGCGGAATACATGGTGCTGCCGGCCTCGAACGTATTCCGGCTCCCGGCAGGCATCGAGGACGAGATCGCATCGATCCTCGACCCGCTCGGCAACGCGACCCACGCCGCGCTTTCATTCAACATGGTCGGCGAGGACGTGCTGATCACCGGCGCGGGACCGATCGGCATCATGGCGGTCGCCATCGCGCGCTTCATCGGCGCCCGCCACGTCGTCGTCACCGACGTCAACGACTACCGGCTCGACCTCGCGCGCCGCATGGGCGCCACGCGCGCGCTCAACGTGAAGCACGATCGCATCGACGACGCGATGCGGGACCTCGGCATGGAGGAAGGCTTCGACGTCGGGCTCGAGATGTCAGGGAATGCTTCCGCATTCCGCGACATGCTGCGCGCGATGCACCATGGCGGCAGCGTCGCAATGCTCGGCATCCCGCCCGCGGAAGTCGCGATCGACTGGAGCCAGGTGATCTTCAAGGGCCTCGTCATCAAGGGGATCTACGGCCGCGAGATGTTCGAGACCTGGTACAAGATGTCAGCGATGCTGCAGAGCGGCCTCGACGTGAGCGGCGTGATCACGCACCGCTTCGGCGCCGCCGACTACGGAAAGGCTTTCGAGACCATGGGCGGCGGCCAGTCGGGCAAGGTCATCCTCGACTGGGCGGCCTAGGGGACAGTCACCTTTGCCGGCTCTGCGGCAAAGGTGACTGTCCCCTCCGGGTTCACTCGACGCGGCAGGAGCAGAGGTAGACGGGCCGACCCTCGGCGGCCAGCGCGAGCAGCGCGCGCGCGCGTTCGAGCGCGAACCCGAGCTGCGGCAGCGCGGTGCGGCGCGGGGCGACGGCGTCCACGAGCCAGGCCGCGGATTGACGCAGCCGCAGGACGAGAGCGTCCCGCCAGGACAGCTCCTGCTCCATCCAGCGCACGTCGTAGCCTTCTTCGAGGCCGGCGAGCTTGGCCGCTTCGGCGATGGCTTCGTCAACGCCGCCGAGCTCGTCCACGATGCCCGCGGCCTTGGCGTCGGCCCCGGTCCAGACGCGCCCCTGCGCAATACTGTCGATCTCCTCGGGCCGGCGCTTGCGCGCATGCGCGACGTTCTCGATGAAGGTCCGGTACGCGTGCTCGACCGAGGCCTGGAGGATTTGCTTCGCCTCGGGCCCGAGCTCCCGATCGAGGTCGGTCTGACCTGACAGCTTCGTCGTGCCGAAACCGTCGTTCGTGATGCCGATCTTGTCGAGCGTGCGCTGGAATGTCGGAATTACCGCGAATACGCCGATCGATCCCGTGATCGTCGCCGGCGCCGCGATGATGCGGTCGGCCTCCATCGCGATGTAGTAGCCGCCGGAAGCGGCGACCGTGCCCATCGAGGCGACGACCGGCTTGCCGGAGGCGCGCAAGGCGGCGACTTCGCGACGGATGATTTCCGAGGCCATGATGCTGCCACCCGGGCTGTCGATCCGCAGCACGACGGCCGCGAGGTCGTCGTCTTCGCGAGCCTCGCGCAACAGCTTCGACAGCGATTCGCCGCCGACGATGCCCGGCGAATGCTCGCCGTCCAGGATCTCGCCCGAGGCGACGATGACTCCGATCGCCTCGTCGCCGTACTCGCGCACCGCCTGCTCCGAGCGCACGTACGGCAGGTAGCCCTGCCACTCGACGCCGGCAAAGCCGGTCTCCTCGTCCTCGCCCGCGATCTCCGCGACGATCTTCTCGAACTCCTGGCGCGTCTTGAGGCCGTCGACCAGGCCTCGCGCCAGCGCGTACTGCGCCAGGTCGCCGCCCGTCGCCCTCACCCCGGCTGCCGCCTCGTCCGCGTAGGCCTGAATCAGGCCGGGCTCGAGTTTTCGGGCGGCCCCGACATCGTTCTTGTAGGTTTCCCAGAGCGCGCCGACCCAGACCTCGGCATCTTCGCGATCCTCGGTGGACATGTCGGTTCGCGTCCACTCGTCAGGCGCCGACTTGTGGCTGCCCGCCTTGAAGACGTTGACGTCAACGGCGAGCTTGTCGAGCGTGCCGCGGAAATACGTGCGGTAGTAGCCGAAACCCTCGAGCAGGACATAGCCCATCGGGTCCAGGTAGACCTCGTCGGCCTGCGCCGCCAGGAAGTACTGCCGCTGCGAATAGGATTCGGCGTAGGCGTAGACTTTCTTGCCGCCCTCGCGGAACCAGCGGATCGACTGCGCGAGGTCTTGGAGCATCGGCAAGCCGGCGCCCTCAAGCCTGTCCAGGTCGAGCACCAGAGCCTTGATGCGATCGTCGTCGCGGGCCTCGTCGACGACGTCCACGAGGTCCCTGAGGCGTGTCTCGCCATGTCCGTTGCCGGTCGCGTGCGAAAGCGCGCGATCGAGCGGATCGCCCGAGAGTTCCTCGACCAGGTAGCCATGCGGCGCCAGGACGAGCGCCGCGGTGTCCGGCACGAATGGCAGCTCGGATTGGCTTGCCGCGAGGAGCATTCCGAACAGCAGCAGCAGCAGGATGAGGTGCAGGACCTTGCGCAACCCGTCGAGGGCGAACCAGATGCCCTTCAATATGGACCACAGCGCATGGAGCACGGGCATTTGCCTTCAGCCGCCGAGCTTTTCCTCGATGCGGGCGGACTTGCCGGAGCGGTCACGGAGGTAATAGAGCTTCGCGCGCCTCACCTTACCGCGGCGCTTCACCTCGATGTCCGCGATCGACGGGCTGTGCGTCTGGAACACGCGCTCGACGCCCTCGCCATGCGACACTTTGCGCACGGTGAACGAGCTGTTGAGTCCGCGGTTCCGGCAGGCGATGACGACGCCTTCATAGGCCTGCACGCGCTCGCGGTCGCCCTCGCGCACCTTGACCTGCACGACGACGGTGTCGCCGGGCCCGAAGTCAGGCAGCTTGCGCTTCAGGGAGCGCGATTCCAGTTCCTGCATGATCTTGTTCATGTTCAAGTTCCCGATATCCGTCTGAAAACAGTCCTGACAATCACCGCGGAGGCTCGATACCTGCCGCCGCGCAATATTCCTCGAGCATCGCCTTCTCGTCCGCCGTCAGCCGGCGCCGCGCCAGCAGGTCCGGCCTCTTCTGCCAGGTCCGGCCGAGCGCCTGCGTCAGCCGCCACCGCCGTATGGCCGCGTGGTTGCCGCCGAGCAGCACCTGCGGCACCTGGCGGCCGTTCCACACATCCGGCCGCGTGTAGTGCGGCCAGTCGAGCAGCCCGTCGTCGTGCGATTCCTGCCCGGCCGATTCCTCGTTGCCCAGCACCCCGGGCAGGAGCCGCGCGACCGCGTCGATCACGATAAGCGCCGGGAGCTCGCCGCCCGACAGCACATAGTCGCCGATCGACAGTTCCTCGTCGATCAGCGCGTCCGAAACCCGCTGGTCGATCCCTTCGTAACGTCCGGCCACCAGCCCGAAACCCGGCAGCCCCGCGAGCCGCCTCGCCGCCGGCTGGTCGAACGGACGGCCCTCCGCCGAGAGCCCGATTATCGGTACGGCCGCCGGCAGGCGGGACTTGGCTGCGCCGACCGCCTTCGCGAGCGGCTCGGCCATCAGCACCATGCCCGGCCCGCCGCCAAATGGCCTGTCATCGACCGTGCGCCGCGGATCGTCGGCATGGCTCCGCGGGTTCTCGAGCCCAATTTCAAGCCGGCCCGTTGACACCGCACGCCGGAGGACCCCCGCGGCGAGCCCCGCTTCCACCAACTCCGGAAACAGCGTGATGACCTCGATACGCATCGGTCAGAACTTCGCGTCCCAATCGACCGTGATCCGTCCGCGTTTCCGATCGACCCGAAGCGAGCCGGGCCCTGCAGGCAACCAGCGTTCGCGCTCGCCGATCACGACCATCACCGGGCTCGCCGGCATGTCCAGGAAGTGATCGACGCGTCCCAGCAACTCGCCCGCGAGGTTCACGACCTCGAGACCGATGAGGTCCGCGCGGTAGTGCTCGCCCTCCTTCAGCGCCGGCAATTCCTGCCGGTCGATCCACAGCTCCGAATTCGCGAGCGCAATCGCCGCATCCCGATCGTCGATGCCCTCGAGCTTCGCGACCAGGCCCTTGCCGTGACGCCGACCTTCCACCAGCCGCAACTCGCGGCTCACCTGGCCGGTCCGGTCTGCCCGCCATCGCGGGTATTCCAGGATCTGCTCGGGAGGTTCGGTGTACGACGCGATCTTGATCCAGCCTCGCACGCCGAATGGCCCGCCGATCCGTCCGAGCACGACCCGAGTCACCGGAATCGCGCGAGCCGCGCCGGCCGGTCAGGCCGCCGCTTGCTTCCTGGCCGTCGTGACGAGCGTGCGTACGCGGTCCGACATCGTCGCGCCGGTACCCGTCCAGTACGCGATGCGCGCCAGGTCGAGCTCGAGCCGGGTGTCCTTGCCGCGCGCGACCGGGTTGAAGAAGCCCACTTGCTCGAGCACGGTGCCGCCCTGCCGCTTGCGGCTATCGGTGACGACGACGTGATAGAAAGGCGAGTTCCTGCCGCCGCGGCGCGTCAGTCGGATCGTGACCATCGATTGAATTCCTCGCAGCCTCGCTGCGTCAGTATCGCGGGGCTTCAGGCCCCATCAAAGAGCCGCGCATTCTACTCAAATCACTCGTTGAATGAAAGGCTTAGCCGACGGGCCGGTGGGCTGCCCTCAGCGCGGCCCGCGACCGCCCGGGAACTGGCTCCCGAGGCCCCTCATGAGCTTCGCGAGGCCCCCGCCGCGCATTTTCTTCATCACTTTTTCCATCTGCATGAACTGCTTCAGCAGGCGGTTGACCTCCTGAACCGGCACGCCCGCGCCCGCGGCGATGCGGCGCTTGCGGGAGGCCGCGATGATCGCCGGCCGGCGGCGCTCGCCGGGCGTCATCGAGTCGATGATGCCGAGCTGGCGCCGGATCGCCCCGTCATCCACCTGGGCGAGCGTCCCGGGCGGCAACGCCTGGTTCGGAAGCTTCGAAGCCAGCGCCTGTATCCCACCCATGCGATTGAATTCGGCGAGCTGGTCGCGCAGGTCCGTGAAGTCGAATCCCCGCCCTTTGGTGATTTTCTCGGCGAGCTTTGCGGCTTTCTCCTGGTCCGCCGACGTCTGCACCTGCTCGATCAGCGAGAGCACGTCGCCCATGCCGAGGATCCGCGAGGCGACACGCTCCGGCTGAAAGGCCTCGAGCGCATCGGTCTTCTCGCCTGCGCCGACGAACAGGATCGGCTTCCCGGTGACGTGGCGCACGGAAAGCGCTGCGCCCCCGCGCGCGTCACCATCGGCCTTCGTCAGGATCACGCCGGTCAGGTCGAGCGCCGCATTGAAGCTTTCCGCGGCGCGGACCGCATCCTGTCCCGCCATGCTGTCGACCACGAACAGGCGCTCAGTCGCGCCGACGGCGCGGTCGATCGCACGGACCTCGTCCATCATTTCCTGGTCGACGTGAAGCCGGCCGGCCGTGTCGACGACGACCACGTCGTGCTGGTGGCGGCGGGCGTGATCGACTGCGGCGGTCGCGATAGCGACCGGGGAGGCGCCTGGAGGCGGCTCGAAGTACTCCGCACCGACCTGTCCGGCGAGCCGCTCGAGCTGGGTCATCGCCGCCGGGCGGTAGACGTCGGCGCTCACGAGCAGCGGCTTGCGGCGCTGCTTCTCGATCAGGTGGCGCGCGAGTTTTGCGGCGGTCGTCGTCTTGCCCGCGCCTTGCAGTCCCGCGAGCAGCACGACGACCGGCGGTGTCGAGCGAAGGTTGAGGCCGCGGCCCGGCTCGCCCATGACGCGCGTCAGTTCCTTGTGGATGACGCCGATGAAAGCCTGGCCCGGCGTCAGGCTCTTCATGACCTCGGTGCCGATCGCGCGCGCAC